>OGXX01000210.1_pt1 | contig 62396 bp, 60 predicted proteins | sample 1576301 | NCBI WGS metagenome assembly OGXX01 (sample SAMEA3541469, study PRJEB24748) | human gut metagenome | biome: human gut; feature: human-associated habitat; material: faeces | place: China | collected 2012
TGCCGCACCTCGCTCGCCGTATCGGCACTTAGAATTATGCGGTATTGCCTAAAATCGTCGCAAAAGTTTGCATCCCGGACGCCTGCCGGAAACAAAACCGTGACATTGCCGCCGTACACTAAGGCCAGAACATAACAAAGGAGATGCTTTCTATGAAATACCGCACAGCTTTTGCCATGGCTCTGGCCGCCCTGATACTCACCGCCTGCGCTGCTGAACCTGCCGCAGGCATCACTCCAGCGGCGGAATCCGCCGCGCTCACTGTCACCACGCAGGAACCCCCCGCCGCAGCAGTTGCCAGCGGTAAGCCGCTATACATCCTCAACAGCGGCGGCACAGCCCCAGAGTTTGCTATAACGGACACCACCGCCTATCTGCCTATGAAATTCGGCGCCACACTGCTGGCTACCAAAATTGATTTTGCCACCGCACAGCAGCAGGTGCTTTGCAGCGCAGACGGCTGCTCCCACGTTGATGCAGGCTGCCCGGCCTTTATGGCCGCTGACGATGATGCTTTGTCGCAGTACTACACCGGCGGGTTAGTTGCCGCAGGGGACAGGCTCTACTGGTTTATCAATGGTGGGGCCTCGCCCGTCAATGTCCGGGTCGATGTCAGTGCACTGGACGGCAGTAATCGTCACACGATTGTTGAGAACGGCAGTATATTCCAGCTGGATTGCACGATGTCCATGTGCTTTACCGATGGTGATGCTTTGTATCTTGCCACCGCCGCCAGCAGCCTTGTCCGGCTTGATGATACCGGCCTGACCTCGGTTTTCCCGCTGAACGATGGGCATCCCACGCCCGAAAACCCGCTTTATACGCAGGACAACACGCCCCGCTGCACCATCCTTGGCTGCTGGCAGGATATGGCCGTCTTTGCCTGCACACCGTCCCTCAGCGGCAGCGGCACAGGCCTGATAGGCGTGCATGCCGACGGCTCTGTTACGGATTTGGGCAGCTACAGCATCGACTTTGGCAGCCCTACCGATTGGATTTCCACCCTGCATGACGGCAAGCTTTATTACGTTCCCGGCAGCGGCGACCAGGCCGAAACCATCGAGGTCACCGACCTTGCCGCTCAAACAACCGAGACGCTCCCGCTGCCTGCTGGCGGTGGCTGGAACAATTATTGCGTCGCCTACGGCGATGGCACCATTGGCCTGATCAGCAACGAAATCAACTATGCCTGGACCCCCGGCAGCGATACCGCCATAGAGTTGGCCCCCACCTGGTGCAAGGACACTGCTGTTGCCCGCTCTCCGGTCATCTATGCCGAGAATGGCACGATGGCGCTGGTCAAAGTCAGCGACCGCGCCATTTCTACGCCGCAGCTCACCCCAGAGGGGCTTCCATATCAGCGCCAGCAGACATTTTCTGACCTGGCCCTGATTTCTCTGCAAGACTTATTCTCCGGCAGCCAGGATTGGACGCCCGTCGCCATGCTGGACGGTGGGCTTTTGTACTAATATCCTACCGCCGATTTTCGGAAAGGAATCTGCCCTATGCGTATTTCTTCTAAACTCCTATCCTGTCTGCTGGCGTTGGCTGTATCGCTTACTGCCTGTGCCGCCGTACACGATGCAGCCGCCCCCGCGCCCGAAACCGCCGCATCATCCACCACAACCCAAACACCCGCGCCAACCACGGAAGCCGCCCCACAGCCCAACGCCCCGCTTACCAGCATGACCAACATCTGGGGCACCACCATGGGCAAAAATGCGGTTTATCAGCCCATGAATGTGAACAACGACGGGTGCATTTTCGCCACTTTCATTGATTTTTCTACGGGCCAGCAGCAGGTTCTTTGTCACAGATCCGGGTGTTCCCACACGGATGATAGCTGCCCCGCCTTTATGGCAGAGTCTTCCCGCGCCGCCCTGATTCCCGTCGGGGATAAACTGTACTGGATCGTTGACAGCAGCATCACCGCAGGCACCAGCTCCTATATCGACATCAGCGATTCCGACGGCCAGAACCGCCGCCGTATCCTGGAAAGCAGTGCCATCCCTGATTTAAGCTATGTTGCAGGCTGGTACAATGACGGCAGCGCCATCTATGCAGTCGTCACCACCCCGGGCAACTTTTCCTTCTTCCGCATTGACGAATCGGGCCTGAAGCTTCTTACCTGGAAAGCCCTGCAAGGCTACGAAAGCTATTTTGCAGTAGGCTGCTGGCAGGACAAGCTTGTTGTTCAGCACTGCCCCGATTATGACGAACCAGAGCTTGGCGATGCCACCACGCAAGAGGAACTTGATGCCTTTGATAAAGCCTGGGAAGCCGCCCGTGACAGCCGCCCCTTCGATCTATGCCTGATCGATACGCAGGGCAACGAAACCACCGCAAACTTCCACTGGACACTTGGTGAAGGTTCCATCGTCAAAGTAGACGACGGCACCGCCTATCTGCTGGGTCGGGACGGCACCGTTACCAAGATGGACTTAGCCGCCGGCACTTCTACCACCCACCAGCTGGACCTGCCCGCCAGTGTCTGGTCCAGCTCAGAAAACACGCTACTGCGTGATTATATCCCCGTTTACATGGATATTTCCGATGGCGATAATAACGACTTCCTTTTAAATCTGGACACCGGCGAATACTTCCAGCTGCCCACCGCCTGGTTCAAAGACCAGGCCATTCCCCGCAGCCCTTTTGTGGTCGCCGCAAGTGACGACATGCTGCTTGTACAATACAATGAGATCTACTATACCCAAAACGACATCGGCCCCGACGGGCAATCCTACAGTTTCACCACCTGCCGCGGTGAATACGGGCTGATTTCGGTGGACGATTATCTTGCGGGCAGCCAGAACTGGTTCCCCGTCACCCTGCTGGGCAACGACCTGGTCTGATGTTTTTGAGGAACCTGCCATGAAATTTTCCGCTAAAATCACCGCGCCCCTGCTGGCGCTGGCCTTATCCATGACCGCCTGTGCCGCCGCACCCGATGCTGCTATCACTGCCAGCACAGCCCCTACACCTGCTGCCGAATCCACGCCCCAGCTCTCCACAGACCTGACCGCCATCACCACCTGGTCGGGCTTCGCTATGGGTCAAAACGCCGTCTACAACGTCATGAACGTAAACGGCGAGGGCCGCTATTTTGCCACCACCATCGACCTCACCACCGGCCAGCAGCAGATCCTTTGCTATAAGCCAAACTGCCCCCACGAGGACGATACCTGCCCGGGCTTTATGGCCCAATCCGCCAGCGGTGCCGTGCCCACCGCTTACCTCATTCCCGCACCGGACAGGCTCTACTGGATCATCGACGGCCGCTTCAATGACAGCTGCGGTGCCTACGTGGATGTCAGCGACCTGGACGGCCGCAACCGCCATCGTATCGTGGAAGGAGACGACCTGCCCGACCTCGGCGTCGTCAACAACTGGTACGCCGATGGCAGCGCGCTTTACACCGCCTACTACTCCGGGAGCGACTTTCTCATCCTGCGCATCGATGAAACCGGCGCCGCCATCATCGGGCAGAAGACCCGCTCCGATTCCGAATGGTACCATGCCGTCGGCTGCTGGCAGGATAAAATTATTCTTCAGCACAACGAGTACTATTACATCCCCGAACTTAAAAAAGCTGGGGACACTGCCACCGAGGAAGAATACGACGCCTGGTACGACGAGCAGGATGCCGCCCAGCTTACCCAGCCCGTCTCGCTGTACCTGCTGGGCACCGATAGGGAAGAGCACCCCCTCGATTTCCACTGGACCGTAACCGACAGTGCCATTGCCAAGGTGCAGAACGGCATCGTCTATCTGCTAAGCCCGGGCGGCACCGTCACCCAGATGAACCTGTCCACAGGCAGCTCCACCACCCAATCTTTTGACCTGCCCGGGCAGGCCGTGCCGGACGACCCGGACATTCTGCCCGGCAACTGGGCAAGCGTCTATATCACAGACCTCGGCAACGGCAACAACGAGTGCCTTTTGAATCTGGACACCGGCGAATTCCAGCCCCAGCCCACCACCTGGTTCAAGGACCAGGCCGCGCCGCGCTGCCCCATCATCTGGGCCGCGGATCACGGCATGCTTTTCTTGCAATATGGCGAGGTGTACTACACCGAAAAAGGCATCGGCCCCGACGGCCTGCCTGCCAGCTATACCGTAGGCCGCAATGAGTACGGTATCATCTCTTTCGACGACTACCTGGCAGGCAGCCAGGATTGGGTCCACGTCACCCTGCTGGGCGACGATTTTGCTTAGCGAGGAACTGCCTATGAAATTTGCTACCAAACTATCCCTTGGCTGCATCACGCTGCTTTCCTGTGCGCTCTGCGCGGCGGGGTTGATTTTGACCGGCAAAAGCTTTTCCGGCAGTTTAGAGACCACCCGCGCCGCCATGCAGGCTCAGCAGGCCAAAGAAAAATACACACTCGAGCGCTGCATTTTTACCGCTGCCGAAACCAACACCCTGTTCTCGACCAACACTATGGTCGAGAACTACACCCTGGCCACCGCCGCCCAGCAGTATGCCGAGCAAACGGCCGATGCCAACAGCGGCCTTGCTCTATGGGTCAACGGTGCATATACGCTGTATTCCAACCTGCCCACGGCATTGCCGCGTGCTGTGCAAATGCAGGCCGTTTCCAATGGAGCTGACCACTGGCAGCTGGCTCACTGCGCGGGGCACTGGTATCTGCTGTTGTCCCATCCGTTGGATATTCCCGGCGTGCAGGCAGACATGCTCTGCTCCTACGATGTCACCAGCGTGTTTGCCACGCGCAACGCCCAGCTACGGGCCTGGCTGGCGGCTTCAACCGCTTTGCTGGCGCTGGGCGGCGCGGCGGCAGTTCTCTTCAGCCGCCTCGTCACCCGGCCGCTGACCACCCTGCAATCTGCCAGCGAAAAGATTGCCGCCGGCCAGTATACCGAGCGCACCCAGGTGCAGACCGACGATGAGATCGGTGTACTGAGCCGCAGTTTTGACGCTATGGCTGCTGCGGTAGAGACTAAAATTGGCGAGATGGACGAAACGCTGCAAAGCCAGAAAGACTTCATTGCAGCCTTCACTCATGAGGTCAAGACCCCCATGACTGCCATGCTTGGTTATGCCGACCTGATGCGTGCCGCGCCTGACGACGCAGACTTGCAGCGGGAATCTGCCAACTACATCTACCACGAGACCCGCCGGTTGGAGGAACTCAGCCGCCGTCTGCTGGCTCTGATGGGCTTAGACGCCGCTGACCGCCTGACGCCGGAACCTGTCAGCGACCGCAGCCTGCTGAATCAAGTAGTGCGCAGCCTGCCCCAGGGCAGCACACCTGTGCCGCGCATCATCGCCTGCGATTGCGCCGTGCAGGTGGACCGCGCCCTCTGGGTGGATATGCTGCGCAATCTGACCATCAACGCCCAGCACGCCTGCAAGGGCATTGCGGGGGCGGCCATCACACTGCGCTGCCAGCAGCAGGGGAGCACCGCCGTTTTCACAGTGGCCGATACCGGCTGCGGCATCCCTGCCGCCGACCTGCCCCGCGTGACCGAAGCCTTTTATATGGTGGACAAGTCCCGCAGCCGTGCCGATGGTGGCAGCGGCATCGGGCTGGCGCTGTGCACCCGAATCGCCCAGGCCCACGGCACCCAATTACAAATCGACAGTACCGAGGGTGTGGGTACGACCGTGACCGTATCCGTACCTATCCTTGGCCCTGATGATTTGCCTGCCGCCGATGCAGACGGAAAGGAGCAGCCATGAAAAAATATCGCCTTCCACTGACCTGTGCGCTGGTGGTCCTCCTCAGCCTGGCGCTGCCTTTCGCTGTTTTTTCGCTGTGGGACAAAGCACTTCTCTCCGCCCCGCACAGCCAGACGGCCGCTCAGGGCCTGTCCGCCGAAGCCCGCGCCAATTCCACTGCCTGCACGCTGTACGCCTGCAGCCATGTACTGAACGTCCCGCTGGGCTACAACAGCGGCAGCGAAAACCCCTGGGCGCAGACCGCCATCGATGACGCCACGCTGGACCGTGCTCGCAGTGCCCTGCGCGCCCTTCACGATGCCGGGCTGCTGACCGACGCCCAACTTGCCAAAGCCCTGGCCGTCTGCACCCAAAACGACAAAGCCACCACCTGGAACGCCGCCACCGCCCCCGGCGGCCTGACACAGGTAAGCTGCAATGTCATAGAAAATTTTGATGATGAATCGCCTGATTCTTACAGCAGCTTTGCATTGAACCTGATTCTGACAAGCGCTGACGCCCCGGTCTATTTCAACTACCAGGACGGCCAGGATACCACCCACCTTATCGCGGACGCCGCCTACCTGCAAAAGTACAGCACCCTTTTGGGGCTGGATTCCTTTGCCGATTGGCAGTACCCGGATTGGAGAGCCGCCGTGCAGGATTTCGGCGTCGCCGCCTACAGCGAGACCGCACAGCTCTACCTCACCGCCAACTGCCGCTATGGCATCACCCTCTCCGCCGCCAGCATGACCCCGCAGGACTACGCTGATCTTGACGCCCTCTACGCTAAAGGAGACACCCCATGAAAAAACTACTCTCCCTCGCCGCCGCACTGACCTTTACGTTAACCGCCTGTACCGCCCCTACATCTGATACTCTACCAGCCGCGCCGGAAAAATCTACCACCACCCAAGACGTCGGCAGTGGGGAAGTGCGCATGCTAAGCGCCGCGGACGGCGGGATCTACTATCAGACTTTTGCCGACAGTGAGGTCAACCACGAGGTCGACATTGGCCGCAATCTTGTCTATGCGGTCGAGGAAACCACTGGTCTGGCCCGCCCGGCCTGCAATGTACCCGGCTGCACCCACGACAGTGATGCCTGCCCAGCCTACATCCAAGGCTCGGCCACTTGTTATGCCGATGGCAGCGAGGTCTATCTCTACATCTGCCTATATAAAGAAGCGGAAGATACAACCGTTTTCCGCTTAGAGAAAATCAACGCGGACCATACCCAACGTACCTGCCTTGCAGATGATTTACCGTTTGGATGGGTACAGCCTATCGGCATGGCGGCGGATGACACGCACCTTTATTTCTTAACCACTGACAACTACAGCAACGCCACAATGTCCGCCATGCTGCTGGCCGTTTCTAAAGCAACCGGCGATATGCAGACGCTTTACCAGCTGGACGGTCTTGAAAACGGACGCGGCAGCACGGGGCAAGTTACTTTCGTCAATCTGGTCGGCGCCAGCGGCTGCCAACTGTATTTTACCCATTCCGAAACGAACCCCGATCCTAATAACTATTATAATTCCGCCGTGCAGGTCTGGTGTTATGACCTTGCCGCCAACCAGTGCACCGCCGCCCAACGGTACGAGGACGATGATGGCACCATCGTCACCCCGCCGCAGGAAGTCCACGATGATTACGGCAACACCTACACAAACAGCGGTGTCATCAGCCACAGCCGCCTCTATTACACCCTGACCGGCTACTACGGGTCTTTCAGCAGTGGCATTGCCGAATGCGACAACGAACACGGCACCGCCGCCGTGCGGGATGCAGCCACCGGGCAGCGCACCGTGCTTGCCGAAAACCTGCCCACTACCACCGCCGAGTACGAGGCAAACTACAGCATCGCGCGTTATCACGATGGCTGGCTGCTGACGGTGGACGAGTGGGGCCGCGGTTCTGACGGCATGGGCACCGGCGATGGCACCAGCGCACAATATTTCTGCGATGGCAGCGGCCAGATGACCCTCATCCCGCAAAAGCGTTATGCCGAGGGCAAGGGTGTACAGGACATCCAGATTTTGGACATCCAGAACGGTCAGGTGCTGGTCATCTACGATGAACAGATTGACACCCGGCAGGGCATTGACAAATCCGGCACAGCCTACACCTACACGCCGGTCTGGCGCCTGTACGGCGTCATGCCGCTGGAAGACCTGCTTGCCGGCAGCATCGATTTCACTCCCTTGCAGTTCATTTCCTGAGCATTGACAGCATTGACGCAGACAACTCAACAAAATCCGCCGTCTTTTGCTTGCATATTTTCCCGTTTTGGCGTATAGTAAGGGCAGTATTCTGACAGGGAGAAGCAAACACTATGGCCAAAATTCACCGCAACGATATGCCCGTCCAGCACCCCACCCAAACCATCACCCTGCCCAAAGAGCCGGAACCTGCTGCCCCCAAGGCTACCGCACCACAGTTCTACGACCAGGACAAGGACGCCGACTACGAGGCCCCGCACCCGGCCAAAGGCAAGGGAAGCGCCGCGAAAGCGGGCAAAGCCAAAAGTAAAAAGGATCTGGCCTACACCATCGCCATGGTGGTTTTTGCGGTCATCTTCCTGGTCAGCGGCGGGCTGCTGGTCAAGCGCTTTTTTGACGATAAAAAGACCGAGAACGAGTTTTCCGACCTGCAATCGATGATCGACGTTGCCGCTACACCCGCCCCGGCCGAGGACAGCGAGCCTTCCAACGCCGCCAAATTCGCCGCCCTGAAAGACCAGAACAGCGATTTCATGGGCTGGATCTCCATCGAGGGCACCAGCCTGGACTTCCCGGTCATGTACGCGCCCAACAACAAAGACTACTACTTAAAACACGATTTCAAGCACCAGTACAGCGATTACGGCGTGCCGTACCTGGATGAAAAAACGACCATCGGTGCCAATGCCCAAAGCAATAACCTGATCGTCTACGGCCACAACATGAAGACCGGCACCATTTTCGGCTGCCTGACCGAGTATAAAAAAGCGGCCTATTATCAGGAACACCCCTACATCGAGTTCGACACCCTGTACGGCGACGCCAAGTACGAGGTCTTTGCCGCCTTTGCCATCGACGTGGTACAGGACACCAGCTTCGTCTATAACCAGTACGTTGATATGGACGAGGATACCTACAACGACTACGTGGCCGAGGTCATCCGCCGCAGCGATGTAGACAGCGGCATCCGCCCCGAGTATGGCGAGCAGCTGCTGACCCTTTCTACCTGCGAATATTCCTCGGCCAACGGGCGGTATGTGGTAGTCGCCCGCAAGGTAAGTTCCTAATTTATTTCGGTAATAGCATTACAAACTTTATTTCCTTTTGCAAATGCAAAATTTTATGCGCAAAATCAGCTTTTATACTTGCCTAAATTTTGCAGGCGTGGTAAACTGATAAATGCGCAAGAACTCGTGATGAGTCTTATGGTGTAAGAACTCGGAAGAGAAGAATATGCGCAGCGGGCGGCCGTAGCCCTTGACGGCCGCCCGCCTTTTTTTGCAAAACAGTAGACATTTTTCGTAAAATAGAATATACTTATGTGCGTATATTGTTAAAAAGCAAGATCTATACCGTACTGAACATAAACAAGGAGGCGCAACTCTTATGTGTGGAATCGTCGGTTTTACCGGTGCCGCCCAGGCAGCACCGATCCTGTTAGATGGCCTGGCCAAGCTGGAATACCGCGGCTATGACTCGGCCGGTCTCGCCGTGCAGAACGCTGCCGGCAAGATCGAAGTCGTCAAAGCCAAGGGCCGCCTGAAAGTATTAAGCGAGATGACGGACGGCGGCAATGCCCTTACAGGCACCTGCGGCATCGGCCATACCCGTTGGGCCACTCACGGCGAGCCTTCTGTGGTCAATGCGCACCCCCATTACTCCAACGATAAAAAAATTGCCATCGTGCATAACGGCATCATCGAGAACTACCTAGAGATCAAAGAGCGCCTGACCAACAAAGGCTTTACCTTTGTCTCCCAGACGGACACCGAGGTGCTGGCCCAGCTGCTGGACTACTATTACATGGGCGAGTCCGCCGGCGACCCGCTGGACGCCATCGCCCGCACCATGCTGCATGTGCGCGGCTCCTACGCGCTGGGCGTGCTGTTTGCCGACGAGCCGGGCACCATCTACGCCGCCCGCAAGGACAGCCCGCTGGTGGTCGGCAAGGCCGAGAACGGCACCCTGATTGCCTCTGACGTGCCCGCGCTGCTCAAGTACACCCGCACGGTCTACTACATCGACAACCTGGAGATCGCGCGGCTGACGCCTGATTCCATCGAGTTTTTCGATACTGACAAAGAGTCCGTCCAGCACGAGGCTTCCACCATCGAGTGGGACACTGAGGCTGCCGAAAAGGGCGGCTTCGAGCATTTCATGATGAAAGAGATCCACGAGCAGCCCGCCGCTGTCCGGGATACGCTTTCCCCGCGCCTGAAGGACGGCAAGATCGATCTGTCCGAGCTGGCTCTGGACGAGGACGCTATCCGCGGCATCCACCGCATCTACATCATCGGCTGCGGCTCCGCTTACCATGTGGGCATGGCCGCGCGCTATGTATTCGAGAGCCTGGCCCGCCTGCCGGTGGAGGTCGACGTCGCCAGCGAGTTCCGTTACCGCAACCCTGTGCTGGAGCCGGATTCTCTCGCGCTGGTCATCAGCCAGAGCGGCGAGACCGCCGACACCCTTGCCGCCCTGCGCCTGTGCAGGGACCGCGGCGTGCGCACAGTGGGCATCGTCAACGTGGTGGGTTCCAGCATTGCCCGCGAGGCTGACGCCACTATGTACACCTGGGCCGGACCGGAGATCTCGGTGGCCACTACCAAAGCCTACAGCACCCAGCTGGCAGCCTGCTACCTGCTGGCCACCGAGTTTGCCCGCGTGCGCGGCACCCTGGCCGACGGCCAGTACGAGAACCTCGTGGCCGACCTGGAAGCCTTGCCCGAAAAGATTGAAAAGACGCTGGCCGACAAGGAGCGCATCCAGTGGTTTGCCAGCAAGTACGCCAACGCCAAAGACGCCTTCTTCATCGGCCGCGGGCTGGATTACGCCGTAGCACTGGAAGGCAGTCTGAAATTCAAGGAGATCAGCTACATCCACTCCGAGGCCTTCGCCGCAGGCGAGATGAAACACGGCCCCATCTCTCTGGTGGAGAAGGGGACACTGGTCGTGGGTATCCTGACCCAGCCGGATCTGTTCGAAAAGAGCATCTCCAACATGGTCGAGGTCAAGAGCCGCGGCGCTTTCCTGATGGGCCTGACCACCTACGGCAACTACAACATCGAGGACACCGCCGGTTTCACCGTCTACGTGCCCAAGACCGATCCCCACTTTGCCACCAGCCTGTCGGTCATTCCGCTGCAGCTGCTGGCCTATTACGTCAGCTGTGCCAAGGGCCTGGATGTCGACAAACCGCGCAACCTGGCAAAATCTGTCACGGTTGAGTAATTTTCACCAAAAAGCAAAGCCTATCTTTATAGAAACTGCCCGCTCCGTTTGTGCGCAGCATGCAACACGACGGAGCATTTTTGTGCTATAATGAGTGTAAGCCTAAATAGTCATACAAAAATGTCGAGCTGTCAAGGAAGTACTCTGTAGGGGCGAACATTGTTCGCCCGTGCCCGTTTGGCATAGCAGTTGCTTTCCCATAGTTCCGCACAATATTTCCATCCTATTAAGATTTTTTATAAATCCAAACCAAAAGGAAACAACATGCAACAGGATTCAAAACAAATCATCAAGGGTCTGCCGCGGCGCATTGCGCTGATGCTGCTGGACTGCGGGCTGATCGTGCTGTGCTACTGGCTGGCCGTCATGCTGCGGTTTGACAGCGGCGATGCCTACAAGCGGGTGCTGACCATCCGCGCTATGGCCCCCATGCTGGCCTACGTGCTGCCGATCTATATGATCGTGTTCTGGTTCGGCGGCCTGTACGAGATCATGTGGGAATACGCCGGCATGCGTGACCTGGCCCGCCTGACTTGTCTGTCGGGCCTGGCCACCGGCATCATCATGCTGTTCGACCTGTTCTATCACAGCCGCCCCATTTCCGGCGCTGTGCTGATCTTTGGTGCAGTGTTCAACACGGCGGCCATAGCGGGCGTGCGCTTCCTATGGCGGTTCAGCAGGACGCTGCACGATGCCTGTGTTAATAAACCCGAGGACGACACGCCGCTATTGATCGTAGGTGCGGGCAATGCCGGCGCCTGGGCCGTCAACCTCTGCAAAAACAAGAACCAGAGCTTCGGCAACCCGGTCTGCCTGGTGGACGACGACCTAACCAAAAAAGGCCTGCGCGTGCAGGGCGTGCCGGTGCGCGGCACCATTTCCGATATTCCCGAATTGGTGCGCAAGTACCACATCGTCGAGATCGTTATTGCCATCACCACGTTAAAAGGTGACCGCCTCACCGAGATCATCAACCTCTGCAACTCCACCCACTGCCGGGTGCGCATGCTGTCTGACCCCCAGGCCGTGGACGAGAACGGCAACCCCGTAGCCGCCGGTTTCCGTGAGCTGAACACCGCCGACTTCCTTTCCCGCGACGAGATCCAGCTGAACAACGCCCAGATCTCCGAGTACCTGCACGATAAGGTCGTGCTGGTTACCGGCGGCGGCGGTTCCATCGGCAGCGAGCTGTGCCGCCAGATCATGCGCTACCAGCCCCGCCGTCTGCTCATCTTTGACATTTACGAGAACTGCGCCTACGAGCTGGAGACCGAGCTGCGCAACAAGTACGGTGCCGAGGCTCCCGTCATCACGCTCATCGGCTCCATCCGCGATAAAGCCCGCCTGGATGAGGTGTTCGAGACCTATCATCCATCGGTCGTCTTCCATGCGGCCGCCCACAAGCATGTGCCGCTAATGGAGATCAGCCCCGCCGAAGCCGTCAAAAACAACGTATTCGGCACCAAGAATCTGCTGACTTCCGCCGCCGAGCATGGTGTCGAGCGCTTTGTCCAGCTTTCTACCGACAAGGCTGTCAACCCCACAAACGTTATGGGCTGCACCAAACGCCTCTGCGAGATGCTGATTCAATCCTTTGCCAGCGGCACCGACATGAAGTGCGTGGCCGTGCGCTTTGGCAACGTGCTGGGCAGCCACGGCAGCGTTATTCCGTTGTTTGAGGAGCAGATCAAGCGCGGTGGCCCCGTCACCATCACACACCCGGATATTGTGCGCTACTTTATGACCATCACCGAGGCCGCGCAGCTGGTGCTGCAGGCCGGCGGCCTGGCCAAGGGCGGCAGCATCTACGTGCTGGATATGGGCGAGCCCGTCAAGATCATGGACCTGGCCACCCGGCTGATCCGCTTCTACGGCTACGAGCCGGGTGTAAACATGCAGGTCAAGATCACCGGCCTGCGTCCCGGCGAAAAGCTGTACGAGGAGCTGCTGATGGACGCTGAGCAGGACAAGATGCTCAAGACCGCCCACAACAAGATCTTCATCGCACCGCCCATGGATATCGACCTGGAAAAATTCTACACCCAGCTGCAGGAGCTGAAAGTTTCGGCCCACCACAACGATGACGCCGTAGTCGAATGCCTGCAGGAGATGGTGCCCAGCTACCATCCCAACCGCCGCGTGCGCGCCGACCACACCGTCGTTGCTGCCAGCGGCAACACTATGATCCTTTCCCGCGAGGAGCTGGACAAAGCCCGCAAACTGCATGGCGCAAAGGGGGAATGATGCCATGTACCAACGCTATGTAAAACGCATCCTGGATTTTATCCTGTCCCTGGCCGCCACCATCGTGCTGGCCATTCCCATGGGTATTATTGCCCTGTGGATCAAAGCTGATTCTCCCGGCCCGGTATTTTTCAAGCAGCGGCGCGTCGGCAAGGGCAAGACCCACTTTAACATTTTAAAGTTCCGCACCATGCGCGGCGATACTCCCCACGATGTGCCCACGCATCTTTTAAAAAATGCCGACAGCTACATCACCAAAAGCGGCGCGTTCCTGCGCAAGACCAGCCTGGACGAACTGCCCCAGATCTACAACATCCTGGCAGGGCAGATGAGCATCATCGGCCCGCGCCCCGCGCTGTATAACCAGTACGACCTGATCGATGCGCGCGATAAAGCACATGCCAACGACATTCGTCCAGGCCTGACCGGCTTGGCGCAGATCAACGGCCGCGACGAGCTGCCCATCGATGTAAAGGCCAAATATGACGGGGAATACGCCGCTCACCTGACCTTCGGCATGGACCTGAAGATCTTCTTCCACAGCTTTTCCTACGTGTTCCAGCGCCGCGGTGTCGTCGAGGGTGGAACTGGTTCTATACAAGAGCCAAATGAACAGAAACCGTCAAATTGACGGATGAATTCCCCACTGTTTTACTGGGCAGTGGGGTTTATTTTGCTCAAATTTAAAAAATATACAAGAAAATCTCGCTTTTTTCGTTAAAATATGTTGCAAAAGTCAAGCTAATTGTGTAAAATATACATCAAGAGCTTTTGATTTTCGGGCAAGATGGCCAACGACAATTTGCCCACAAATATCTGAAGGGGAGCACATACTATGGCGAACAGGGTCTTCCAGAACGTGGTGTACCAGATGAAGGACGCCGTCGACCGCGTGGTCGGCGTTGTTGATGAAACGGGCACCGTGATTTCCTGCTCAGAGCTGGGGCAGATCGGTGAGGTGCGAGAAGGCGTAGCTGCTGCCCACCAGACCGCCGGTGATGCTTTTGTGCGCGACGGCTACTCCTACCATCAGTTCTCCAATGCCAAGCATAACGATTATGCTGCATTTGTGGAGGGCACCGATGAAACGGCCGAGCAGTTTTCTGCCATGCTGTCGATCAGCCTGCAGTGCATCAAACAGTATCACGACGAAAAATTTGACAAGACAAACTTTATCAAAAACGTCGTTCTGGACAACATCCTGCCCGGCGACATCTACGCCAAAGCGCGGGAGCTGCACTTCGTCTCCGACGTGCAGCGTGTTGTCCTGCTGGTCCGCGTGACCTCCGGCAACGATATTTCCGCTTACGATGTTGTCAGTGGTCTGTTCCCGGACAAGCAGAAGGACTTCGTCTTTAACATCAGCGAGACGGATACCGTGCTGGTCAAGGAGATCAAGCCCGACAACAACACCCGCGATATGGAAAAGCTGGCCGCATCCATCGTGGACACCCTGCAGGGCGACCACTACATCAAAGCGGTCGTCGGCATCGGCACCCCCATCGGCAACATCAAAGATCTGGCCTCCAGCTTCAAAGAGGCCCAGATCGCTATGGAAGTCGGCAAGGTGTTCGACACCGAGCGTCAGGTCATCAGCTACGATCACCTGGGCATCGCCCGCCTGATCTACCAGCTGCCCACTACCTTGTGCGAGGCCTTCCTGCGCGAGGTCTTCAAGCAGGAGAGCATCGACTCTCTCGACGCTGAGACGCTGTTCACCATCCAGCGCTTCTTCGAGAACAACCTGAACGTTTCCGAAACGAGCCGCGGCCTGTTCGTACACCGTAACACGCTGGTCTACCGCCTGGAGAAGATCCGCAAGCTGACCGGCCTGGATCTGCGCAACTTCGATGACGCCATCGTCTTTAAGGTAGCGCTGATGGTCAAAAAGTACCTCTCCGCCAACCCGGCCAAGTATTGATTTCCATAAATTCACAAAGATTTCAAGAAGTCCTGCTGCTACGCACAACAGCAGGACTTTTTCGCATTTTGCCTACAGAAAAGTGCTTGACCGTAACACCCCGGCATGGTATTCTATTATATGTATGACTGTAACCATCCACAAGAAGTCACAAGGGCATGGGAGTTAAAACCAATGATCGAATTTGAACACGTTTCAAAAACTTACGAGACGCACAACGACGAAAACGTAGCGCTCGATGACATCAATATCCAAATCGAGGACGGCGAGTTCGTCTTTATCCTTGGCCATTCCGGTGCGGGCAAATCCACCTTCCTCAAACTGATCCAGATGGAAGAAAAGCCCACCGAGGGCCGCGTCATCATCAACGGTCAGGACCTTACCAAGATGAAGCGCCGCAAGGTGCCGTATCTGCGCCGCCAGATGGGTGTCGTCTTTCAGGATTTCCGCCTGATCCCCACCATGACAGTGTACGAGAATGTGGCTTTCGCCATGCGCGTAACCAACATTCCTACCAAAAAGATCAAATCCCGCATCCCATATGTTCTGTCCCTGGTCGGTCTGGAGGATAAGATGGACCGCCTACCGGACGAACTTTCCGGCGGTGAACAACAGCGTGTGGCGGTAGCCCGCGCCCTGGCCCACGGCCCCAAGCTCATCATTGCCGATGAGCCCACCGGCAACATCGACCCCGAGATGTCCATGGACATCATGCAGCTGTTTGAGGCCATCAACAAGGTCAACATCACGGTGGTGGTTGTCACCCACGAGCACGAGCTGGTACATAAGCTGGCCCGCAAATACAACAACCGCGTCATCGAGCTGGCCAACGGCATGGTCGCCTCGGACACTTCGCACCCCGAAGTTGCCCGCCGCTACGCTGCCCACATGGCCGAGCGTGAGAACGGCTACGATGAGTACGAAGATTACGATGATGAGGAATAAATAAGAGGGGATACCATGCGTTTTTCCAGCTTTACTTATCTGGTCGGCCAGGGCCTGCACAACCTGCGGGCCAACCGGCTTATGACCTTTGCTTCCATGGGCGTGCTGACCGTCTGCATGCTGCTGATCGGCGCCGCCTACCTGCTGGGTGTCAACATCGACGCCATGGTCGAGTATATCGGCGACCAGAACGAGACCGTTGTCTACATGGACCAGGGGGCCAGCGATGACCAGATTGCCGCCGCTGACACCGCCATCCGCAGCACTGAGCACGTGGTGGGCGTCACCTACATGTCGCCCCAGGACGTGCTGGCAGTTTACAGCGACATGCTGTCCTCCTACACCAACCTGCAGGATGCTTTCGCTAACGATAACCCGTTCTACCCCAACTACCGCGTTGTGGTGGACAGCCCTGATAACATCGAGGCCGTTTCCCAGCAGCTGCGCCAGATCGATGGTGTTTACCAGGTCAACGCCCCGCTGGAGATGTCCAAGGTCTTCGTCTCGCTGCAAAAGATCGTTTCCTACGCCTGCTACGGCATCGTGCTGGTGCTGGCCATTGTCAGCATCGTGGTCATCAACAACACCATCAAGATCACCGTCTTTAACCGCCGCAAGGAGATCAACATCATGAAGCTGGTCGGTGCTACCAACGGCTTCATCCGCTTCCCGTTCTTTGTCGAAGGCGTCACCTCCGGCCTGATTTCCGCGGCACTGGCCTCCGGCATCATCTGCGGCGCTTACTATGCCCTGACCCGCTGGTATGCTGAGAACCCTTCCAATCTGTCCCAGATGTTTGGCGGCCAACTGGTGCCGCTGGCTGACGTCTGGTACTACCTTGTCGGCGGCTTTGCTCTGCTGGGATTCGTGCTCTGCGGCATCGGTACCGCCACCAGCATCCGTAAACATCTGAACGTCTGATTTACGATTTACTGAAAGAGAAAACAGAGGAACAGAAAAACCAATGAGAATTTCCCGTCGTTTCAAACGGATCGTTTCCGCTATGCTGGCCACCGCCCTGGCCTTTACCATGACCTTCTCCACTGATGTCATGCCGCTGGCTGACTCCAAGCAGGACCAGCTGAAGGCTGAGGTCTCCGCCAAGCAGGCTGAGCTGGACAAGGTCAACGCCGCGCTGAAAGAAGCGCAGAACAACAAGGAAAACGCCGAGGCCATCAAGAGCCAGCTGGAAGAACAGAAGAACCTGATTTTAAGCCAGATCTCGCTGCTCAGCGACCAGATCACCGACCTGCAGGAGCAGATCTACCTCAAGCAGACCGAGATCGACGATAAGCAGATCGAGGTCGACAACAAACAGGCCGAGTATGACCAGCGCTGGTCCGATTTCAAACAACGCATGGGCGCTATGCAGATGCTCAACGACGGTGGTTCCATCGCACTGCTGTCCAGCGCCACCAACCTGTACCAGCTGCTAACCTTTGCTCAGACGCTGGAACAGATCAGCAGCAAGGATCAATCCATCTGCCAGGATTTGGAGAACCAGCGCGCCGATTTGGAGAACCAGCGCACCGAGCTGGAAAATGCCAAGGCCGAGATGGAAGCCACCCAGGCCAGCCTGAAGGAGCAGACCACCCAGCTGAACAGCAAACAGGATGAACTGGCCGTCAATATTGCCCAGGCCAACGAGGATCTGGACGAAGCCTCTGCCCAGCAGGAGGCCGCCGAAGCGGCCGCAGCCGAAGCCCGCAAAAAGCTGGACGAAGCCACCGCCGCCCTGGACTCCTATCTGGAAGCCCAGAACAAGAAGTATGGCAACGCCTCCATTACCTGCTCACTGGACTTCGGCCGCCCGCTGGCCACCTTTAAGTACATTTCCTGCTACTTCGGCGGCGGCGGTCACCGCGGCACTGACTATGCAGCCCCCGGCGGCACCGAGATCTACACCATCGCTGATGGCGTCGTCACCGCCGCCACCTACCATTACAGCTGGGGCTACTATGTGCAGGTCTACCATGGTACCGATTCCAACGGCAATACCTATTCGACCCTGTATGCTCACATGAACAGCGCCCCCGTGGTCAGCGTAGGCCAACCTGTCTCCAAGGGCCAGCTGCTGGGCTATGTCGGTACCACAGGCAATTCTACCGGCAACCATCTGCACCTGGAAATGAAGGTCAACGGTGTGTTGACCAGCGTCACCAACTACATCTCGTAAGGGGAGGGAAGTCCTGATGAAACCCCAGAAACATAAGCCAGCCGTGCGCATTTTCTGTCTTGTTATTGCGGTCGTTATGATTATCAGCCTTTTCTCCAGCGTTCTTTTCAGTCTGGCCTATACTCTGTAAAAGACCGCACTATTTTGTAAGGAGCCATCTGAACCCATGAGCAAAAAAATTAGTCTCGGCGTTACCATCACCATTGCCTTGATCGCCATGGCGGTCACTTTTTCTCTGACGATGGTTGTCTCGATGAATATGTTCAACTCCACCGTGTCCAGCGTCAAAAGCAAGGAGCGCCAGTACAACAAGCTGGCCGAAATCGACCGTTTTGTCCGCTCCAACGAGTATTTCACTATCAACGAGGACACGCTGAACGACACCTTGGCCGCTGGTTACATGCTGGGCATCAACGATAAATACGCCCGCTACTACACCGCCAAAGCTTACAGCGAGCGCCTGGCCGTTGAGTCCGGCAAGCTGACCGGCATCGGCGTGGCCGTCGTCAACGACCCGTCCTCCGGCTACGGCCGCATCACCCGCGTCTACGGCAACTCGCCCGCCAGCGAGGCCGGTCTGCAGGTCGGCGGTTACATCACTGCCATCGGCGATATGTCCACCAAGTCCATGACCGACACTGCCTCCCTGACCTCGGCCCTGCTGGGCGAAGAGGGGACCACCACCACCATCACCTACCTGACGCCCGACCGACAGGAGCAGACCGTCGACCTGGTGCACAGCAACTACCGCACCACCACCGTTTCCAGCCAGATGATTGGCGACACCTGCGGCTATGTCCGCATCGACGCCTTCTCCTCCGGCACGGCCAGCGAGTTCCGCTCTGCTGTGGACAATCTGCTGAACCAGGGCGCTGCCAGCTTCATCTTCGACGTGCGCGACAATATCGGTGAGAACCTGAACGCCGCGCTGGTCTGCGCCGACTACTGTGTGCCTTCCGGCGTCATCGCCCAACAGGAGGACAAGGACGGCAACATCACCTTGCTGCGCATGTCCGATGAAAACGAGGTCACCGTGCCCATGGTCGTCCTCGTCAACGGCAGCACCTCCGATGGTGCCGAGCTGTTTGCCAATGCCCTGCGCAAGATGAACAGCGCCACCATCGTAGGCACCCGCACCGCCGGTAAGGGTGTTGTGATGAGCGACGCCCAGAGCTTTTCCGATGGCTCCGCCGCCTACATCACTATCGGTCTGCTGCTGGACAACGAGGGCCAATCCTGGAACGACCTGGGCCTGACCCCTGATGTGGACGCTGCGCTGTCCTCCGACGAACAGAATGCCTATTACGATTACACCGTCGACACCGACCCCCAGATCAGCAAGGCCCTGAACACCGCCAAGATGCTGTCTGGCCAGAACTGATTTTCCCGAATTTTCCTGTGCTGAGAGGAGCCCGCTTTGCCTACCCTGACCGATTTGTCTACCATCCGCGACCTTTGCGCACGGTATGATTTTGCCCTGTCCAAAGGCTTTGGCCAGAATTTTATCATCAACCCCGGCATCTGCCCTCGCATTGCCGATGAGGCCGGTATCGGCCCCGGCTGGGGTGCGCTGGAAGTCGGCCCCGGCATCGGCGTGCTGACCGAGCAGCTTTGCAAACGCGCCGATAAGGTCGTTTCCATCGAGGTGGACAAGCGCCTGCCGCCGCTGTTGGAAGAAACGATGGCCGATTATGACAATTTCAAGCTGGTGCTGAACGATGTCCTCAAGGTCAACCTCAAAGCCCTGCTGGCCGAGGAATTCGGCGATAAACCGGTGGCTGTCTGCGCCAACCTGCCGTACTACATCACCAGCCCGATTCTGATGCGCCTGTTAGAAGAGAAACTCCCCATCGAGAATATTACCGTCATGGTCCAGAAAGAGGCCGCACAGCGCCTTTGCGCTGCTCCTGGTACCCGTGACGCTGGTGCCATCAGCTATGCGGTGGCTTATTATGCCGAGCCAAAGTTGCTTTTTACCGTACAGCCCGGCAGTTTTTACCCGGCCCCCAAGGTCACTAGCGCGGTCATCCGCTTGAACGTCCGCAAAACACCTGCGGTTGAAGTGCCGGGCGGAGATGAGAAAGCTTTCTTCTCCCTGATCCGCGCCGCCTTCTCTCAGCGCCGCAAGACCGCCGCCAACGCCATCTCCAACGGTCTGCAGCTGCCAAAAGCCACCGTCCTCTCCGCCCTGGAAGCTGCTCACCTGGACCCCCGCTCCCGCCCGGAACAGCTGACTCTACAAGACTACTGCGCCCTGCAAGCTGCTCTTCAGGCTGGGAAATAATCTACTTTTCCAAAAAATCACAAACAAAACGCCCCGGAACACAAACCGTGTTCCGGGGCGTTTGGAGCTAGTAACAGGAATCGAACCTGCAACCTGCTGATTACAAATCAGCTGCACTGCCAATTGTGCTATACTAGCGGGTACTAGATAATAATAACACAATTGGCTGTTGTTTGTCAATGCTAAACTTACAGCAGCGCGATGCCCGCCTTCTCGCAGGCGGCTACGGTGTCGTCGTCCCACAGGCTGACCTGCACCTCGCCTACGTGTGCCTTACCCAACAGCAGCATGCACAGGCGGCTTTGGCCGATGCCGCCGCCCATGGTCAGGGGCAGGGTGCCGTCCATCAGCATCTTGTGGAAGGGCAGTTCCGCACGCTGCGGGCAGCCGGCTTCTTCCAGCTGGCGGCGCAGAGATTCCGCATTGACACGGATACCCATGCTGGAAAGCTCCAGCGCACAGCCCAAGGGCACATGCCAGAAGAGGATGTCGCAGTTCAGCGCCCAATCATCGTAGTCCGGGGCGCGGCCGTCGTGGGGCTTGCCGCTCTTGAGTTTGCCGCCGATCTTCATGATGCAGATGGTGCCATGCTCCTTGGCAAAGGCGTTCTCGCGCTGTTTGGGGGTGTAATCCGGGTACATGTCCTCCAGTTCCTGGGTGGTGATAAAGGTCACATCGCGGTCCAGGTGGATATTTTTCAGCTCTGGGAACTTCCAGCGCAGCTCATCCGAGGTCGCGCAGACAGCATCCACAATATCCCGCACAGTGTCCTGCAAAAAGTCCAGCGTGCGCTGGTCGGCGTTGATGACCTTCTCCCAGTCCCACTGGTCGACATAGATGCTGTGCAGGTTGTCCAGTTCCTCGTCGCGGCGGATGGCGTTCATGTCAGTCACCAGGCCCTGGCCGGGGCGGAAGCCGTACTTGTACAGGGCGTAACGTTTCCATTTAGCCAGGCTGTGCACCACCTCAGCCTCCTGGTTCAGGCATGGGACATCAAAGGCGACTGGGCGCTCCACACCGTTCAGGTCGTCGTTCAGGCCGCTGCCCTGCATGACGAACAGGGGAGCGGTCACGCGCTTCAGGTGCAGGGCCATGCAGATCTTTTCCTGAAAGATGGTCTTGATCAGGCCGATGGCTTTCTGTGTGTCATACAGGCCCAACAGGCTTTGGTAGTTTTCCGGCAGAGTGATCTTGCTCATAGTTCATTTCTCCTTTAGCGTATTTACTTTCCCTATAACTTAAGCCTTGGCAAACTGGCTTTCGTACAGCTTGGCGTAGAAGCCTCCGCAGTCTAGCAGTTCGTCGTGGGTGCCGCGCTCAATGATATTGCCGTCCTTCATCACCAAAATCTGGTCGGCATTTTTAATGGTGGACAGGCGGTGGGCCACGATAAAACTCGTGCGGCCCTTCATTAGTTCCTCAAAAGCATCCTGCACCAATACCTCGGTACGGGTATCGATGCTGGACGTTGCTTCGTCCAAAATCAGGATTGGCGGGCGGCGCAGCATCACGCGGGCAATACAAAGCAGCTGGCGCTGGCCCTGGCTGATATTGCCTCCGTCCTCAGCCACCTCGGTATCATAGCCGTTGGGCAGGCGGCAGATAAAGCTGTGGGCACGTGCCTTTTTGGCTGCTGCGATGATTTCTTCCCGCGTGGCATCGGGCTTGCCGTAGGCGATATTCTCGGCAATGGTCCCGGCTTTCAGCCAGGTTTCCTGCAGCACCATGCCTAGGTTGCCGCGCAGGCTGTCCCGCGTCACGGTGTCGATGGGATGGCCGTCCAACCGCAGGGTACCGCCGTTGATCTCGTAGAACCGCATCAGCAGGTTGACCAACGTGGTCTTTCCGCAGCCGGTGGGGCCAACCAGAGCAATACGCTGGCCGGGCTCCACTTTCAGGTTCATATCCTCGATCAAGGGCACATCCGGCACATAGCGGAACTTCACATGCTCAAACTCGACCGCACCGGCACCGTGGGGCAGTTCCACCGCATCCGGGGCATCTGGCAGGATGGGCGTTTCATCGATAAAGTCAAACACACGCTGGGCGCAGGCCAAAGCGTTCTGGAACTCGGTCATGACATCCGAAATATCGTTGAACGGCTTGGTGTACTGGTTGGCGTAGTTCAAAAACACGGACAAATCGCCGACCGTGATGCCACCTGCGATGGCCGCAAACGCGCCCAGCACACCGACCGCGGCATATACCAGCGCATTGACAAAGCGGGTGCAGGGGTTGGTCATCGATGAGAAGAACACCGCCCGCACGCCGCAGCTTTGCAGGTCCAGGTTGATCTTATCAAAGCGTTCTTCGGCGCGGCTCTCGTAGCCAAAGGCACGCACCAAATGCTCGTTGCCGACCAGCTCATCCACCAGGCTTGTCAGCTCGGCGCGGGTCTCGCTCTGCACCTTAAACATCGAGTAGGTGTGGGTCGCAATAAAGCGCGCCACAAAAATCGACAGCGGCGTCAGCGCCACGACCACCAGCGCGATGCGCCATTCAATGAACAGCATCACGCCCAGCGTACCGCAGATGGTCAGGATGCCGGTAAACAGCTGGGTGAAGCCCAGCAGCAGGCCGTCGCTGAACTGCTCCACGTCGGTGGTGATGCGGCTAATGGCATCGCCGGGTCGGTGGGCGTCCATATATTTCAGTGGCAGCTGTTCCAGCTGCTCAAAGGCGCGCACACGCATATCGCGCACGACGTGGAAGGTAATACGGTTATTGACCACGTTCATCAACCACTGCGAGACAGCCGTGCAGGCTACTGTGCCCGCCATGGCAATGGCCAGCTTGCCCACGCCGCCAAAGTCTACCTGGCCGGGGCCGATAATATGGTCTACCGCCTTGCCGGAGATGACCGGAGCCAGCAGGGTAGTGACCACAGTAACCACGGCCAGCACCAGCGTCAGTACCACCAGCCCGGCATAGGGGCGGATCAGTTCCAGCACACGGCGGAGCGTGCCCTTATTCACTTTCTGTTTCCGCTTACTCATAAGGTCTTCTCCACCTCCTCTTTGCTCAGCTGGCTCAGGCAGATTTCTTTGTAGACCTCGCAAGTCTTCAGCAAATGGCTGTGCGTGGCGTCGCCGGTCAGCACGCCGTCATCCAGCACTAAAATGTGGTCGGCGTGCTGCACGCCGGCTGCACGTTGGGAGACGATGAATACCGTCATTCCTTCGGTCTTTTCTTTAATAGCCTTGCGCAGGGCAGCGTCGGTGGCAAAGTCCAGTGCCGAGGCACTGTCGTCCAGAATCAAAACCTTTGGCTTCGGCACCAGCGCGCGGGCAATCGTCAAACGCTGGCGCTGGCCGCCGGAAAAGTTGCGGCCTGCAGTCTCCACGGGCGCATCCAGCATACCGGGCTTGGTGCGCACAAAGTCTGCTGCCTGGGCAATTTCCAGTGCCTGCCAAATTTCTTCATCGGTGGCATCGGGGGCAGCCCAGCGCATGTTATCGCGGATGGTACCGGTAAACAGCACGGCCTGCTGGGGCACAATGCCCACCATGCGGCGCAGCTGGGTAAAGCCGTACTCTTTTACATTGTGGCCAAACAGCGACACCGTGCCGGTCGTTGCATCATAGAAGCGGCACACCAGGTCGATCAAGGTCGATTTACCGCTGCCGGTACCGCCGATAACGCCAATGGTCTCGCCAGGCTTAGCCGTAAAGCTTACATTGGTCAGGCTGGGCGCACCGGCGCCGTTGTAGGTGAAAGTCACGTCGTCAAACGCCACAGCCGGGGCAGCGGGTTCTGCATCCAGCTCTGCGGCGGCAGGATCAGGCATCGTGGTGTGCGTGTTCAAGATCTCGTTCACGCGCATACCGCTGGCCAGGGCGCGGGTCACCGAGATAACCAAATCAGCCAGGCGCAGCAGGCTGACCAGAATTTGGTTCATATAATTGATGAGCGCGATGATCTCGCCCTGGGTCAGTGCGCCATTATTGACCTCGTGGCTGCCGCGCATCAGCAGGGCAATGATGGCCAGGTTGATGACCAGGTAGGTCAGCGGGTTCATCAGGGCCGAGATGCGGCCTGCCATCGTCTGGATGCTGCGCAGGTGGTCGTTGGTCTCTACAAAGGCGGCCAATTCGTCCGCCTGGCGTGAGAAGGCACGCACCACACGGGCACCCACGTAGTTTTCACGGGTCAGCAGGGTGACCTTGTCCAAGCCGTTCTGGGCCTCATGATAGATGGGCACCGTGGCGCGCATAATGAGATAAATAATCAGCGAAATAACGACCGTTGCCGCAATAAACAGCAGGGTCAGCCGCGAGCTGATGGTGTAGGCCATGATCAGCGCGCCAATGACAATGAACGGGCTGCGCAGCAGCAGGCGCAGCATCAGGTTTACGCCGTTCTGCACCTGGTTGATGTCGCTGGTCATGCGGGTGACCAATGTCGGGGTGCCGATGCCGTCCAGCTCGCTGTAGCTCAGCGTGTTGATATGGCGGAACAGGTCCCTGCGCAGCGCGGTACCGAAGCCCAGCGCCGCTTTAGCGGAGAAGTACTGGGCCGTCAGGCTGCAGGTCAGGCCGATAGCTGCCAGCAGAATCAGCAGACCGCAGCGTTGCCAGATGAACACGGCATCGCCATTTTTGATACCGGTGTCGATAATGCTTGCCACCACCAGCGGCACAAAAAGTTCAAAGGTAGCTTCCAGCATTTTAAACAGGGGTGCCAGAACAGCCTGCTTTTCGTAGCCCTTGATGTAGCGCATCAGTTTGTGCATGTTGGTATCACCTCATACTCGGATTTTGCAGACTTTTTTATTATAACACATCGTGAAGCGTTTGTCATTCCATGTTTTCCCTTGTTTCGAGGATTATTTATGCGTCGAACGTCTATACTGACTATAGGAAAAATTTAGGAGGCGCCAGAATGCTATTTCGTTCTTATAAAGGGCTGTCCCGCGGGGCCTCGCGCACGGTGCGCACGGCGCTGCGCCTAGCCGGGCAGCAGGGCTGCGCCACGGCTGATACCGGGCACCTGCTACTGGCCATGCTGCAGACAGCCCAGGGCCCTGCAGCGGATTTTCTACGCCGCAAGCGCGTTACCACTGCCTCCTTGACAGAGGCCGCCCCCAAGCGCAGCGGCACCGGCCAGCCCCACCGCCTGCGCAAAAACGACCTTTCCTCGGACAGCCGCAAGGCCATCGAGTTTGCCATTTTGGGTGCCCATGCATCCAGCGCCGCCAAAGCCGAAAACGAGCACCTGCTCTGCGCCATGCTTGAGGACACTGCCTGCACGGCCAGCATCTGGCTGGCGGCCGCAGGCATCGAGGTGCCCCAGGCCGCGCGGGAGTGCCGCCAGCTTTCCGGCCAGATGACACTGCCCGTACAGCCCCGGATGAGCACCGCCCGCAGCGGCCGCCCCAGTGAAAAGTACGGCCGCGATCTGACCCGCCTGGCGCAGGAGGGCCGCCTGGACCCGGTGCTGTGCCGGGAGGAAGAGCTGGAACGCATGGTAGAAATTCTGTGCCGACGCCAGAAGAACAATCCCTGCCTGCTGGGCGAGCCAGGCGTTGGCAAAAGTGCCCTGGCTGAAGCGCTGGCCCAGGCGATTGCATCCGGCCAAATCACCCCGGCACTGCGCGGCAAGCGGGTGCTGGCACTGGACATGGCCTCGATGGTAGCGGGCACCAAGTACCGCGGCGATTTTGAGGAGCGGTTCAAGAACCTGCTGGAAGAACTCTACCGCGACCGCAGCACCATCCTTTTTATTGATGAGATCCATCTTATCGCCGGGGCCGGTGCGGCCGAGGGGGCCATCGACGCCGCCAGCATCCTGAAGCCGATGCTGGCCCGGGGCGAGATCCAGCTCATCGGTGCCACCACGCCGGAGGAATACCGCAAGACCATCCAGAAAGATTCCGCGCTGGAGCGCCGCTTTGGAAAAGTAATGGTAGAAGAGCCCACCCCCGAAAACGCTGAAAAGATTTTGCTGGGCCTGATGCCCCGTTACGAGCGTTACCACTGTGTCGCCATCCCGCCCGAGACGATTCACGCCGCCGTGGAGTTAAGCGTGCGCTACCTGCCGGGGCGTTTTTTGCCGGATAAGGCCATCGACCTGCTGGACGAAGCAGCCGCCGCGCTTCGCATAACCGACAAGGAATCCTCCGGCCGCAGGGTGCTGACGCCGCGTCATATTGCCCGGGTCGTCAGCAAGGCCAGCGGCGTCCCGGCCGAGCGGGTAGGGGAAGCCGAGCGGGAGCGGCTGAACCAGCTGGAAACCCGCCTCAGTGCCGAGGTCATCGGCCAGCCCGCTGCTGTTTCTGCTGTGGCCGCTTCCATCCGCCGCAGCCGCACCGGCCTGCGGGAGAACGGACGTCCCATCGGTGCCATGCTGTTTTTAGGTCCCACCGGCGTGGGCAAAACGCAGCTGGCCCGCACACTGGCCAAATGCTGGTTCGGCAGTGAGAAATCCCTGCTGCGCTTTGACATGTCCGAATATATGGAGAAGCACACTGTCGCCCGCCTGCTGGGCGCGCCGCCCGGCTATGTCGGCCACGAGGAAGGCGGCCAATTGACCGAGGCCGTGCGCCGCCGCCCCTACAGCGTGGTGCTGTTTGACGAGATTGAAAAAGCGCACAGCGACATTCAAAATCTGTTGCTGCAAATCTTGGAGGGTGGCTCTTTGACCGATGCCCAGGGGCGGCGGGCGGATTTTTCCAACACCATTATCCTGCTCACTTCCAACCTGGGTGCCCGCTGCCTGTCCGGGCAGACAGCCCCGCTGGGTTTTGGCACTGCGCAGACCGAGCGCTCCCGCCGCAGCAAACAGGCGATACAGGAAGCCAAGGATTATTTCCGGCCCGAACTGATGGGCCGCCTGGATGAAGTCGTCGTCTTTGATCCACTCGGTCCCGAACAACTGGCTGGTATTGCCGACCGCCTGTTGCGTGAACTGGAAGTCCGCGCTGCCGGGCAAGGGTATCTGCTTACCCATACTGCGTCCGCCGCCAAAGTGCTGGCAGGGGACACTGTGCCGCCCTACGGTGCCCGCGAACTGCGCCGCAAGGTCAGCCGCGCCGTCGAGCAGGCCCTCGCCGACCGTATCGCCGCCGGCACCGCCCACCCCGGCACATTGTACACCGCCGATGCCGACGCCGACGGTCATATCATCCTGACCGAAAGCGATTCGGCTTTGTGCGTATAAATATAAAAATAAAGGCTCCCCTCAAGGGGAGCCTTTATTTTTAATACCCTTTTAATCTTACGGCTTCACGCTAAATTCCTGCTCGCAGTACACGCAGCGGTACTTTCCGCTGGGGGTCAGCGCAAAAATATGGTCACAGCCTTCCTCAATCGAGGTAATGCATCGCGGGTTCTTGCACTTGATGACATTGACCAAGCGCTTTGGCTGCTCGGGGCGGCTCTTTTTCGCCACGTGGCCATTCTCGATGAACGTAATACTGATCTTCGGGTCCACATAGCCCAAAATATCAAAGCTCAGGCCGCTCACGTCACCCTCGATTTTGATAATGTCCTTCTTGCCACTTTTCTGGCTACGAACATTCTGCAGCAAGGCCACGCTGGCGTCGCCCAGCTTTTCCAGCTCCATCAGGTGGTACAGGGCCAGGCCGGTGCCTGCGGTGATATGGTCAATGACCACACCGTTCTGAATTTCATCAACCTTCAACATCGAAAGCTACCTCCCCAGTTTTAGGATCTTTCAAGCCAAGCAGCGTCATGATCAGGGCCATGCGCATATGCACGCCGTTCTGCACCTGATCAAAGTAAGCGGCACGCGGGTCATCATCCACATCCAGCGTGATCTCATTCACACGGGGCAGGGGATGCAGCACCGCCATGTCGGCCGGGGCCAGATCCAGCTTTGTCTTGGTCAGCACATAGCTGTTCTTCAGGCGGATGTAATCTTCCTCGTTGAAGAAACGTTCGCGCTGCACGCGAGTCATGTACAGGATGTCAAGCTGGGGCAGGGCTTCTTCCAGGCTGCGGGTCTCGACATACTCAATGCCGTTGGGTTCCAGAATTTCGCTGATGATGTAGTCCGGCACACGCAGTTCTTCGGGCGAGACCAGCACAAACCTCATGCCCGGCAGGCGGGACAGACTCTTGATCAGGCTGTGCACGGTGCGGCCAAACTTCAAATCGCCGCAGAAACCGATGGTCAGGTGGTCCAGGCGGCCCTTGCGCTGGCGGATGGTCATCATATCCAGCAGCGTCTGGGTGGGGTGGCTGTGGCCGCCATCACCGGCATTGATGACCGGGATGCGGCTGTAGCGGGAGGCACGCAGCGGGGCGCCCTCTTTGGGGTGGCGCATGGCGGCAATGTCGGCTACGCAGCTGACCACGCGGATGGTATCAGCCACGGTCTCTCCCTTGCTGGCGCTGGAAACACCGGCATCGGGGAAGCCAAGCACCTGGCCGCCCAGGTTCAGCATAGCAGCCTCAAAGGAAAGGCGGGTACGGGTGCTGGGTTCATAGAACAAAGTGGCCAGGCGTTTGCGGGCTGCTACGTCGCGGTAAGCGGCCGGGTCCTCATGGATACGGTCGGCAAGGTCCATCAGACTGAGCGTTTCTTCCAGCGTAAAGTCCGCCGGGTCGATCAAATGTCTCATACACATTCCCCTTTATTCAACGGTCTATGATCTTCTCGGCAGCGCCGCACCTTGCATTGTGCAGCACTGCTGTATGTCAAAGCGGTCGCCCGCCTGAACACCATTACAAAAGCTTGCGCACCATCGCAAAATCAAAGAAATCAGTATAATAAGTTTGGCAGCACAGCACCGGTTTGCACAGGCGGGAGTAGCAGATTTCCTCCAGCTGCAAAAGCGCCTGTTCGGGGCGCAGGGCCAGCTGGCGGCGGATGCCTGCCGGGCCGGACACTGCATGCAGGTGGGCCACAGTCTCCGTCACTTCAGTATGGCAGTGGCGGGCGGCAATATCAAAAATGGGCTGGCTGAAATCAATGCCTTCCAGCCGCTTATTGTCAAATAAAGAAAGCGGCAGAATATCGGTGGAAAACAGCACCGGCGTATCATCCGCCATCACGCGGCGGCGCACAAACACCAACGTCTGCGGGGCGTCGGTGGGCAGCTGCAGCTTTTCGGCCAAAGCAGGGGAGGCGATTTCCCGCGTTACGCTCAAGTTATCGCTGCGGGGTTCCTTGCCAATGGCGCGGATCATTTTATAGAATTCTAACTTCTGATCCATGCGGTTTTTCAGCTGCACCACATCCCGGTTTACCAAGGTGCCAATGCCGCGCACACGTTCCAGGTAGCCGTCGCGCTCCAGCTCGCTCAGGGCGTCGCGCACTACCGTGCGGCTAACCCCCAGATCGGAAGCCAGCTCCAATTCACTGGGCAGCTGGGCAGCACCGCTATAGCGGCCATTTTCCAGTTCCTCCAGCAGGCGGGCAGCCGTATGCTGGCTGCGCAGCTCACCGCCCAGCCGGTTTTCGGTCTGTTTGTTCATCGATCAAATTCCTTTCGGGCCCGACATACGTCTGCCAGGCAGCATTTATCGCAGTAGGGGGTGGTGCGCGCCGTGCACACCGCGCGGCCATGGTCTACCAGCCGGTGGCAGAAATCACCGCCTTCTTCCGGCGGAATGATCTTCCACAGTTCCTTTTCGACTTTTGCCGGTTCCTTAATACCGTCCACCAGGCCGATGCGGTTGCACAGCCGGATGCAGTGGGTGTCAGTCACGATGGCCGGCTTGCCGAACACATCCCCCATAATCAGGTTGGCGCTTTTGCGGCCCACACCGGGCAGGCTCAGCAGCGCGTCAAAGTCGCTGGGCACTTTGCCGCCGTATTCATCCTGCAGCTTGCGCATACAGGCAGAAATATCCCGTGCCTTGCTGCGCCCCAGGCCGCAGGGTTTTACAATGGCTTCGATTTCTTCCGGTTCGGCCGCTGCCAACGCTTCCACACTGGGATATCTGGCAAACAGGTCCTGCACCACCACGTTTACACGGGCGTCGGTGCACTGTGCCGCCAGCCGTACCGACACCAACAGTTGCCAGGCGTGGTCATAATCCAGCGTACATTCTGAGCGGGGGTATTCTTTTTTCAGCCTATCAATACAGATCCGTGCGAGTTCTTTTTTAGTCACAGGATTCGCTCCGTTTCGTTTTCTTCTCTTGATTTTACCACGATGTGCCTTTTTAATCAAGCGCAGAAGTATGATGTTTTGGTACATATCCCCCCATGTGTTTTCCTGAATCGCCGATAGGGCAAAATTTTCCCGCAAAAACACAGTTTGCATCGGCCTTTTATCGGTGCTGCCTTGATTTCACCGCCAAAATCACCTATAATTTAATGATAAGAATTTCTATTTTATGCGGCATACACGCCGCAGCAATTTTAGCTAAATTTATAGTAAGTAAAGGAAATCCACCATGGAGCCATTGGCACAGCGTCTGCGCCCCCGCACTTTGGATGAAGTCTGCGGACAGCAGCATCTTTTAGGCAAGAATCAGGTTTTCCGCCGCACGGTCGAAAGCGGCCATATCCCCAACATGATCTTCTACGGTCCCTCCGGCGTAGGCAAAACCACTGTGGCCAGCATCATCGCTGCAGGCAGCGGCATGAAACTGCACAAACTTAACGGCACCACCGCCTCCACCAGCGACATCAAGTCGGTGCTGAACGACATCGGCACCTTGGGTACCGACGGCGGCATCCTGCTGTATCTGGACGAGATCCAGTACTTCAACAAGCGCCAGCAGCAAAGCCTGCTGGAATGTGTAGAGCAGGGCACCGTCACCCTGATTGCCTCCACCACCGAGAACCCATACTTTTATGTATACAACGCGCTGCTTTCCCGCTGCACGGTGTTTGAGTTCAAGGCACTGACCGCCGCCGACATCCGCCAGGGCTTGCAAAACGCCGTAGCCCGCCTGGGGGCCGACGACCAGACGCCGATTTTGATCCCGGACGACGCGCTGGACTACCTGGCCCAAAGTGCGGGCGGCGATATGCGCAAAGCCCTGGGCAACCTGGAGTTTGCCGTCACCGCTGCGCCGGTCGAGAACGGCACCCGCACCATCGACCTTTCCATGGTGCAGCAGGTAGCCGTGCGCACTGCCATGCGGTACGACAAGCTGGGCGACGACCATTATGATATTGTCTCGGCTTACCAAAAGTCGATGCGCGGCTCCGATCCGGACGCCGCCCTGCATTATCTGGCCCGTCTTCTGGAAGCCGGTGACCTGCCCAGCGCCTGCCGCCGCCTGATGGTCTGCGCCTGTGAGGATGTTGGCCTGGCCTGGCCGCAGATCATCCCCATTGTAAAGGCTGCCGTGGATATTGCCAACGCTGTCGGCCTGCCGGAAGCTCGGCTTCCGCTGGCCGATGCTGTGGTATTGGTCGCCACGGCACCCAAATCCAACTCTGCCCACAATGCCATCAACGCCGCCGTCGCGGATGTCCAGGCAGGCCGCACCGGCCCCATCCCGCGTCAGCTGCAAAACAAACACTATGACGGCGCCGACTCCAAGGTCAAGGGCCAGCATTACCTCTACCCTCACGATTTTCCCAACCACTGGACCGCCCAGCAATACCTGCCCGATGCCATCAAGGACCGCCGCTACTACGAACCCGGCGACAACAAAAACGAGCAGGCTTTTGCCCAATACTGGAAGATGATCAAAGGAGAATAACCATGTCCACCCTCCACTGCGAAAACATTACGTTTCCTTCCTCTGACAGGAAACATACCTCCTCGGCCGTCATTTATACCTGCCCGGACGTGCCCGTGCGGGCAGTCATCCAGCTCAGCCACGGCATGTGCGAGTACGTCCGCCGCTATGCACCGATGGCGGATTTCTACGCCGCCCATGGCATTGCCCTGGCAGGCAACGACCACCTGGGCCACGGCGACACCGCCCAGGCAGGGGAGCACGGCCACTACGGCGAAAAGGACGGCCGCTTTCATCTGCTGGATGACCTGCATACAATGAACAGCCTGCTGCACGAGCGTTTTCCCGGCCTGCCCATCATCCTGTACGGCCACAGCATGGGCAGCTTTTATGCCCGATGGTACGCTGAAAAGTGGCCGGAGAGTATCACGGCACTTATCATTTCCGGCACAGCTGGTCCCAGCGTGATGAACGCCATCGGCCAGCGTCTGGCTGCTCTGATTGCCGCCGTCAAGGGCAACGACGCCGTCTCGCCCTTGATGGTCAATCTGAATTTCGGCAGCTATTGCAAGCGCATCCCGGATGCCGCCTCGCCCAACGCCTGGCTCAGCCGCGACACCCAGGTCGTACGGGATTATGACGTCGACAAGCTCTGCACCTTCTCGTTCACCGCGGGCACCTACCGGGAGATGCTGGCCACCCTCAACCACGTCAGCCGCAAAAGTTGGGCTGAGGGAATCGCCAAGGACCTGCCCATCCTGCTCATCGCCGGTGACGCTGACCCCGTAGGCAACTATGGCGCCGGTGTACGCACCGTCTGGGCCATGCTGGGCGACGCCGGTGTACAGGACCTGACCTGCCAGATTTACGAGGGTGCCCGCCACGAACTACACAACGAAACCAACCGTCAGGAGGTATTCGATTACGTCCTGACCTGGATAGAAGATCATATCTGAAAAAAGTCCGAAAACCGCATTTACACGGTTTTCGGACTTTTTTCATTCTTATTGCGCCATACTTTCTGCTGTCTGAAGCTGCTCTTTCATCTGTTCATAATTGTCGTAAGTAAAAACCAAGAAGCCGCTGTGATTTTCATATACCATATTTTCTGCACCATACAAAGCTTGCAATCCAGCATTTTCCAACTCACCCTTGTCTGTCACAAGTACAATTTCTCCTGTGGGTGGTTCTTCATGGCTTGTATACTGGAGCCATTGTTTCAGTTCCAAGTCCTTCAAATTATCTACAACCCACATTTCCAGCTGATTGTTGCTCCATTCAGTAAGCACATTTCCATTCCAGAAAGTAGCATATCCCTGCGTATATCCATGCTCAACCACCCAATCGCAAAGCGGTTTCAATTCTGTTTTAGCCAGAAGAGGACATTTCATAAAAGTCAAAATTGACGCGGCACTTGTACATGCGATACAAAATAAAAAGCCTGCCGACGCAACAACTCTTGCAACAGGATAACGATATTTTTCATTTTCGATTTCTGAATGAATAACCGCAAATGCCAGCGGAATACATGTCAGCCAATAGCGCGGTCCCTTAAACAGCCCTCCGCCAAATGTTTCAAACATGAATCCTTGCAGCACTACGTCCATAGTAAACGTAAGAACAAGATTTTTTGTGGCATACTGCAAATTTTTCCACTTCGTAAATAAGCGGATTGCAGAAAAAATAAGTACTGCCGCCATTACCAGACCAAATAGTCCCAGTAAACCGCGAATGGAAAACACTTCTGGCAGTGTCTGCCATGAAGAGTCTGTCTGAAATCCAAATAGGCCCAGTAAACTCGACCAAGAATCAAAAATCGATGCTAGGCTGATCGTTCCCCAAGCGTATGTTGTATAGTCCGGAAAGTGATACTGTGTAGTAAAGATTTTGCTGTTTACAATATAACCGGCCGCACCTGCAAGAAAACCGATACCAGAATTTATAAGGCATTGCAACTCGCTCCTTTTGTATCCCTCCACATGGAGTTGCTGTACAAAGAGCACGGCACTTGCCATCAAAAGCGGAGCAAACAATGCCATGATGCTTTTCACTCCGTTCAAACCGGAAACAAGGCACAGCATAACAAAAAGACTCTCTTGTAAGATTTTCCTGCCATGCTTATTTTCTTTGCGAAGCGCAAGAAACAATCCAAAGCACAGCATCAGCAACATCATATGCGGCAAATAGTAGCCCCCATAGATGCCATAAAGTAAATACCATGTTCCAAACGGGCATGCAAATGCAATTGCTGACAAAAGACCATTATAGCGCAGACCAAGTTGATGCCCCATATATAGATAGGAAGCAATCGTCGCAATAAGGCATAGCGTCTGACCAATTACACGCGCCATATACCAATCATGCGGTTGAATCAACAAACCTATACGATAAAACGGTTGCAAGCAAAACACCCGAAGTTCTGTCGAATAGAACCAGTTCTTTGACAGAACTCCTCCTTCTTGATTCAGTAAATTTGCAAGAATCATTTCACTTGCCATATCACTGTCCAAGTATTTGCGCCCTTTTAACGCTATAAAACAAATAGAAATAAGTAAGGCTGCGCACAGGCAAAGCCAAAGGCATTTTTCTTCTCTTGATTTTCCTTTTCCAATCCTTCTAAAAGTCATGCGTTATACCTCCCGGCAAATATTATGCCAAGAATATTATATATGTTATTATCCAGTCTGTAAAGATTTGCATTTCTAATCGTCACCCCTTATTTTCAGACAATTTTTTCACACTTTTCGAGTTTTTCAAAAACATTCTATTGACAAATCGGTTTTTGCGTGTATTATTGTATTAGATGCTTAACACAAGTACACAGGAGGCAACCACCATGAATTGGAACATAACCGCCGGGCGGCCAGTGTATGTCCAGCTGATCGAACAGCTGGAGCTGGCGCTGGTGGCGGGGGAATTTCCGCCCGGCAGCCGTATCCCGCCCGTGCGGGAGCTGGCCGCCGATGCGGGCGTCAACCCCAATACCATGCAGCGTGCCCTGCAGGATTTGGAAAGCCGCGGCCTGCTGCAGGCGCAGCGCACCGCCGGGCGTACCGTCACAGCCAACGATACCGTATTGCAAGCTCTGCGCCGCAAACGCGCTGCCACCCTGGCCCGGGATTTTCTGCAGCAAATGCACGCCCTGGGCATGACCGCAGCAGAGGTCGAGACCCTGCTGCGGGAAACCGAAACATCAGAAAAGGAGTAACACAATGGAACCTGTATATGAAGTCCACGGCCTGTGCAAATACTACGGCAAAAAGGCCGCGCTGGATGGCGTGGATTTTACCGTAGAGCCGGGCAAATTGGTGGGCCTGCTGGGCCCCAATGGCAGCGGCAAAACGACCCTTATTAAAATTTCCGCCGGGCTGCTCACGGCCGACAGCGGCACCGTCTGCATTGATAAAGCACCGGTAGGTGTCTACACCAAGGCCATCACCAGCTACCTGCCGGACCGCATGGCCCTGCCTACCGAGTTCACCGCCGCTGACGCCGTAAGCCTGTACACTGATTTCTTTGCCGATTTCGACCGTACCAAAGCCAACGCCATGCTGGCCGACCTGCATCTGAATCAGCACGATCGCATCGGCGCTATGAGCAAGGGCACGCAGGAGAAAATGCAGCTTTGCTTAACGATGAGCCGTGCCGCCAAGCTGTACCTGCTGGACGAACCTTTGGGCGGTGTTGACCCCGCCGCACGGGAATACATTTTAAACACCATCCTGCATAACTACAGCGAGGACGCCGCGCTCGTGCTCTCCACCCATCTGATCGGCGATATTGAAAAAGTACTGGATGAGGTTATCTTCCTCAAAGACGGTTCTGTCATGCGCCAGGTCGGCGTGGACGAGCTGCGTGAGGAGACCGGCACCAGCGTGGACGCTTATTTTAGGGAGGCATACAAATGCTGACGAAACTTTTAAAATATGATTTCAAGGCCACCGGCCGCATCATCCTGCCCATCGCGGGCGGCGTGCTGTTATTAAACTTTGTCTCGGACCTGCTGGGGCATTATGTCAACAACACCGGCCATACGATGCCCTGGGTCGGCTTTTTTATGGGGCTGCTCACCCTTGCCACGTTTTTGGGCATGCTGGCGGTGCTGGCCATCTGCTTTTTTGCCAGCGTGCAGCGCTACTACAAACTGTTGGGGGAACAGGGCTACCTGATGCTGGCCCTGCCGGTACACGCCTGGCAGCACATTGCCGCCAAGCTCATCTGCGGCGTCGTGTGGACGCTGTTCGGCTTTTTCTACTTTGGAATCTGCGGTACGCTCACCCTCTCGGCACTGGACGGCGACAGCTTTTCCCTTACCGGCGTAAACATCCAAGATGTTCCGCTCCTGCTGTTATTCTTCCTCCTGATCCTTGCACTGATTGCCGGTGCCCAGCTGCACGCTTACCTGGCCTGCGCCTATGCGGGGATGTTTACCCAGCATCGGCTGACCATCAGCATCATCAGCTACTTTGTAATTGGCTTTATCGGACAAATGCTGAGCCTTGTCGGCACCATTGTTTTTGCCATTAAAGTATATCCGTTCCTCGATAACATCGGCAGCATGGTCGAACTGCAAAACGGCATACTCCTTTCCATCTGCGTCATCTTCCTGCTCACCCTGTTGGTGGACGCCCTGCTTTGGGTGCTGACTCAGTGGCTCATGAGCAGCCGCCTCAATCTGGCTTGATTTTTCCGTTCTCTGTTTCGATTAATAAAGAAAAGAGCCTATTTTTTTCATGCAATCCCGTATGTTGTTTCCTGCATCTTCTAAAACGAGGCTTTCAATTTTTTCATCTGTACCGTGATGCCCTGTCTGTTTTTGTACAGCTGCATTATCAGCAGTGGATCAGGGGTACACGGCGGCTCGGTGCTGGCGCTGGCGCCCATGTAGTTACCGGGGTCGGCTATCGGCTATGCTGTTATTGCGTTCCTTATTTACAAACATTCCAAAGCCCCCTAAACATAATAAGAAACCCCAGGCAGGAACCGGCCCCCATAAAAGGGGGGTGCAGGCTCCTGCCTGGGGTTTCTTCCCTTATTAATTACTTAATTACACAACAAAATCCCGTATTGCTTCGGCATCGTGCAGGCCTTTGGTGTACAGCTTTTTCAAGGCCTCCTGGTCGCGGGTCAGCGTTTTGACACCGCAGGTGTCGTCAGGTGCAATGATGAGCACTTTGCCCTCGGCAGCCAACTGCTGTGCTTTCTGGATGCCTTCATTATAATGTTGGGCGCGCAGGGCCAGCTGTTCGGCAGCTTTCGGGTAGCGTCGGCGGATGACGCGTGCCAGCTTGCGGTCGGTGCCGCCGTCGCGAATGATCCCGGCGGGCTTTGTCAAAATCAGCACCACCTTATCGCAGCCATCGGCAAAGGCCTTGTCCAGGGGGATGGTATCGCCCAAAGCGCCGTCATAGTAGGGGACACCATCAATCACAATGGGCTTGCAGGCCACCGGGATACAGCAGGAGGCCATCAGCACGCGGTAGTCGTCCTGGTGCAGATCACTGCGTGTAAAGTATTTTGGCTTGCCAGTGGTTGCATTGGTGGCAATCATGTACCATTCCGCCGGGTTTGTGTTCATTTTTGCAAAGTTCAGTGGGTTTTCGCCGCCCGCATTGCTGAGCGTCCCATAGATATATTGCAGGTTCAAAAACGAGCCGCCGTGCAGCATGTTGCCCGCGCCCATGTACTGCTTGCGCATCGAGTATTCCTCGTAAAACGGGTAGTTTCGCCCGTGCTGGCCGCTTATATAGGATGCGAGGTTTGCACTGCCAGCCGAAATGCCGATGCCATAATCAAACTGTACATCGTTTTCCATACACCAGTCAAACACGCCCGCCGCATAAATGCCGCGCAGGCCGCCGCCTACGTCGATCACGCCAATTTTTGCCATTTGTTGCTTCCACCTCTCATGCAACAAATTATACACCTGTCACACGCGCAAAGTATCATACAATCTGGCGCAGATGCCCGAAATTTTGTCCTTTTAGGGCATAGCTATTTTAACCGCACGCCGCCACAGCTTCCACCGCCGTTTCCAGTCCGCGGGCAATTTGGCGCAGGTCCATGCTGGGGGTGCCCAGCGGCTTATTGATGACCTGCTCCATCGCATAGGGCACATGGATGAACCCACCGCGCACATTGGGGTACTTTTTATCGATGAGATACAGCAGGGTATACAGCAAATAGTTGCACACATAGGTGCCCGCCGTGTAGGAGACCGCGGCCGGTATTCCGGCATCCCGCATCCGCTGCACCATGGCTTTTACGGGCAGGGAGGTGAAGTAAGCGGTCTCACCGTCCTCCCGGATGGGCACATCCACAGGCTGATACCCGGCATTGTCCGGGATGCGGCCGTCCATAAGGTTGATGGCCACTTTCTCCGGAGTGATAGCCGCGCGGCCGCCCGCCTGTCCCACGCAGATGACCGCATCAGGTTTATGCCGCTGCATAGCGTCCTCCAGAACCGCACCGGCGCGGTGGAACCGGGTTGGGACTTCCAGCTTGATGATCTCGGCCCCGGCAATGGTGTCAGGCAGCAGTTTGACTGCCTCATAAGCCGGGTTGACGGTCTCGCCGCCGAAGGGATCGAAGCCGGTAATTAAAATTTTCATGGCAGAGCGCCTCTTTTCGCAGTTTTTTGCCATTATAGCATATCTGCCTCTCCATCTCAAGCGCCGTGCCACACCGCACTTTTGCCGTAATCCTCCCCATTTACGCATTTTTTAATGATTCATGAACATTTCTTTACAGATTTATTATAAGTTTTAGTTGACAAACACTCTCCATGCCGTATAATGTATCTTGTGTGTGCATCTATAGGGTAAATCTTTTATGCCCTGACACATTGGCGTTGTATGTGCTGCTTGTAGCGGACCTGTCCACCGGGACCGTGTAACAAACCTTTGCGGGGCGGCATAATTGGCGCTGACTCGTTAAGCGCTTTGTGCCGGCCTAAGGAAGAAACGGTGCGAAAAGAAAGTACTGTAACGGGAAATTCCGCAAAGGGGGATGCAATAATAATGAATGAGAATCTCATCGTATCGCTGAAAGACATTGTTGTTGATTTTGACGGGCAGAAGGTCCTGGACGGGCTTTCCCTCGACATTCACGACAAAGAGTTCGTTACGTTCCTTGGCCCTTCCGGCTGCGGCAAAACGACCACTCTGCGCGTGATTGCCGGGTTTATTACCCCAAAATCCGGCAATGTCTTTTTTGATGGCAAAGACATCGCCGACCTGCCACCCTATAAGCGCCAGGTCAACACGGTGTTCCAGAAGTATGCGCTTTTCCCGCATCTGAACGTCTTTGAAAATGTGGCGTTCGGCCTGCGCCTGAAAAAGTTGCCGGAGGAAGAGATCCGCCCGAAAGTTCTGGAAATGCTGGAGACCGTCGGTCTGAAAGGCTTTGAGCGGCGCAGCATCCATCAGTTGTCTGGCGGCCAGCAGCAGCGTGTGGCCATCGCCCGCAGCCTGGTCAACCAACCTCGCGTGCTGCTGCTCGACGAGCCCCTGGGTGCCCTGGACCTGAAGCTGCGCAAAGAGATGCAGCTGGAGCTTAAGCGCCTGCAGCGCGAGATGAATATCACCTTCGTTTATGTCACCCACGACCAGGAAGAAGCCCTGACCATGTCGGACACAGTCGTGGTCATGTCCGGCGGCAAGATCCAGCAGATCGGTTCGCCGCAGGATATTTACAACGAGCCCAAGAACGCCTTTGTCGCCCGCTTTATCGGTGATTCCAACATCGTGGACGGCGTGATGCTGCGTGACTTTTTCGTCAACTTCGGCGGTCATGACTTTACCTGTGTTGACCGCGGCTTCAAGCCCAACGAGCCGGTGCAGGTCGTCATCCGTCCCGAGGACGTGCAGATCGTGCCGCCGTCTGTCGGCATGCTGACCGGCCTGGTGCGCGAGGTCATCTTCAAGGGCGTACATTTTGAAATGCACGTGGATGTGGAAGGCTATGAGTGGCTGATCCATTCCACCCAGGCAAGCCAGCCCGGCGAACTGATCGGCATGAACATCGGCCCCGACGAAATTCATATCATGAAGCGTTCGGAGGTGTAAGCGATGCTTAAATCCAAGACCTCCCGCTGGCTGGCCGGGCCGTATCTGCTCTGGATGGCCGCTTTCATCATCGTTCCGCTGTTCATCGTCATCTGGTATGCACTGACCAACGCAGATGGCCGGTTCACGCTGGATAACCTGACCCAGATTGGCCGCTACTCCAGCGTTTTCATGCGCAGTTTGATTCTGGCTGCCGTGTCCACGGCCATCTGCCTGGTCATGGCGTTTCCCGTTGGCTATTTTCTCTCCCGCCTGCGTGCCAACAAGCAGCATATCATGCTCATGCTGGTCATGCTGCCCATGTGGATGAACTTTCTGCTGCGCACCTATGCGTGGATGACTTTGCTGGAGAAGAACGGCCTCATCAACAAGTTTTTTGGCCTGTTCGGCCTCGGACCCTTTAACATGATCAACACCTCCGGCGCAGTGGTGCTGGGCATGGTGTACAACTACCTGCCGTTTATGATTCTGCCCATCTACACGGCCATGACGAAGATCGACAACTCGGTCATCGAGGCTGCACAGGACCTGGGCTGCAACGTCTGGCAGATCTTGTTCCGCGTGCTGGTTCCTTTGACCGGCCCCGGCATTGCCACCGGCATCACCCAGGTGTTCGTGCCTGCAGTCTCTACCTTTATCATCAGCCGTATGCTGGGCGGCGGCTCCAACCTGCTGATCGGCGATTTGATTGAGCTGCAGTTCCTGGGCAATTCCTACAACCTGAACCTTGGCTCTTCCATGAGCCTGGTGTTGATGGTCATCGTCCTGCTGTGCATGAGCTTCACCTCCAGCTTTGATGAGTCCGAGATGGAAGGGGTGATGTAAGATGAACAAAAAGCAATCTGTTCTCTTGCAGCGCACCTATATCATCCTGGTGTTCTGCTTCATGTACCTGCCCATCGCGGTCATGATTGCCTTTAGCTTTAACGAGAGCAAGTCCCGTTCCAACTTCACCGGCTTTACCCTGGACTGGTACAAGAGCCTGTTCCACAACGAAATGATCCTCTCGGCGCTGGGCCTCAGCCTGGTGCTGGCGCTGGTATCCAGCGTGGTAGCTACCGTACTGGGTACACTGGCTACCATCGGCATCAACTCGATGTCCCGCAAAAGCCAGCTCATCATCAACAACATCAGCTATGTGCCTGTCGTCAACCCCGAGATCATCACCGGCGTTTCGCTGATGCTGCTCTTCGTCATGGCGCAGAATTTCGGCATCGGCGGCGAGAGCGGCATCTTCGGCTGGTTCACGCTGTTGATTGCCCATATTACCTTTAATATTCCGTATGTCATCTTCAACGTAGGCCCCAAGCTGCGCCAGCTGGACCCCAGCCTGTACAACGCAGCGATGGATCTGGGCTGCACGCCGCGGCAAGCCTTCTTCAAGGTCATCATGCCGCAGCTGTCCCCGGCCATCCTGTCGGCATTCCTAATTTGCCTGACCTACTCCATTGATGACTTCATGATTTCCTACTTCAACTCCGGCACGATGCAGACATTGCCCATCGCAATCTACTCGATGACCCGCAAAAAGGTCAGCCCCGAGATCAACGCCTTGTCTGCAATCATCTTCTGCGTCATTCTGGCCATTATCCTCATCTCCAACGCGATGGATTCCCGCGCATACCGCCGCAACCAGAACGCCATCCGCAAGGCGATGCAGGACGAAGGGGGGCGCTGAAGATGAAACTGAAAAAGTTTGCTGCAGCAGTTTCCGCTGCCCTGATGCTGGCTGTTTTTACCGCCGCACCTGCGCTGGCTGCTGACGAGATCGAAGTCAACGATGACATCTCCGTCTCCGGCGACTACGACTGGACCCGTTTTGCCAACGACCACATCACCCTGAATGTCTACAATAACGGCCTATATATCTCCGATGGCTCCGACGACAGCGTGAATGTCGTCTCTGCCTTTGAGGATCTCACCGGCATCAAGGTCAACTACACCACCTACGATTCCAACGAGAGCCTGTACGCCAAGCTGAAATCCGGCGGCGTGTCCTACGATGTCATCTTCCCGTCGGACTACATGGTAGGTAAGATGATCAACGAGGGCATGCTGGCCGAGCTGGATATGGATAACATTCCCAACATTGCCGGCGTGGGCGAAACCTATCTCGACCGCAGCTTTGACCCCGGCAACAAGTACAGCGTGCCTTACATGTGGGGCACCACGGGTCTTATCTACAACACGACGATGGTCGAAGAACCTCCCACGAAATGGGCCGACATGTGGGATGTGGAGTACACCAACAATGTGCTGATGTTCAACAATTCCCGCGATGCTTATGCCATCGCCGCCAAGGTAGCCGGCCTGTCGATGAACCCGCAGTCTGTGGACGAGATTACCGCCATCACCGAAAAGCTGAAAGAGCAGAAGAACATCGTGCAGGCTTACGTCATGGACGAAGTCTTTGACAAGATGGAGGGCGGCGAAGCCGCCATGGCCCCGTACTACGCAGGCGATGCCATCACGATGATCGACGAGAATCCCGACCTTGCCTTTGTCCACCCGGAGGAAGGCGTCAACTTCTTCATCGATAACATGTGTGTCCCGGCCAACGCCAAGCATAAAGAGGCTGCCGAGATGTTCATCAACTACATGTGCGAGACCTCTGTCGGCCTGGCCAACTGCGATTTCATCGGCTATTCCACCCCGCTGACCGCCGTGTGGGAGGAACTGGACGATGATCTCAAGTACAGCGAGATTGCCTATCCCAGCCAGGAAGTGCTGGACAAAGCCGAGGTTTTCAACACCCTGCCGGATGACATCAACGCTGCCATGGACGCCCAGTGGAGCGAGATGAAGAGCTACGAGGAGGGCGGCAGCGGCTGGATGGTCGTTGTCATGCTGCTGGTGGCTATCGCTATCTCGGCGTTCAACATTTGGCGCAAGCTGCGCAAAAAGTCCCGCGATAATTACTGATTTCTCAAAACGCTCTGCCTTTTTGGCAGGGCGTTTTGCTTTTTGTGCATTTTCGTGCTATACTGTTGGATAAGTTGACTTTGCTATTGACCATAAGGAGAGCACCCTATGTCCGCTGCACCCAAAACCTACACGCAAAAATTCACCGTCTACCGCCACGATGGCGACCATCTCGGCAATGTAAAGCCCGGTGCGTTGCTGCGCTATGCCCAGCAGATCGCCACCACCCACGCCGAAGCCGCCGGGCTGACCGATGAAGTCTACACCGCCACCCGCACAGCCTTTGTGTTGGCCAAACTGGCTTTGCATATTGACCGCACACCCCGCGTGGACGAAGAACTGACCCTTGTCACCCAGCCGGAGTGCTGCAAGCGGGCCGTCAACAAGCGCATCACCCATTTTTATGATGCCTCCGGAGAGGAGGTTGCCGTCATCGACAGCCGTTGGGTTCTCATCGACATTGACAAGCGCATCATTCTGCGCAAACACCCTGAGCAGTTTGCCGACCATTGGGCCGAGGATGTGCCCTTTGCACTGCCGATGAAGATGACCAAGGCCGCGCCCGAAGCCTGCGAACTGGCAGGGGAGCCGGTCGCCAGCTATTCTCGCTGCGATATGAACGGCCATCTCAATAATACGCGCTATGCCGATATTCTGTGCGACGCGCTGCCCTGGTCCGTGTGGGAGCAGGGCACCGTGCAGGATCTGCTGCTCTTCTACCACCGCGAGGTCCCGCGGGGTGAGTCCTTTACCCTGAGCCGTGCCCGGACCGGCGAAAAGCAGTATTATTTCAACGGCGAGCGCGAGGGCAAGTCCGCCTTTGAGGCCAGCATCACTTTTGCCTGATTTTTTATGTAAAACTTAGAATCTCTACATAAACCCCTGTTACACTGTTTGCAGTAAAACGTGAAAGGGGTTTTCTTAGTATGCTTACCGCAAAACGCGCCGGGCTGTCCGGCACCGCGCTCAAGACCATCGCCCTGGTGCTGATGGTGCTCGACCACATCCATTATTTTTTCGAGTTCACCGGCCTTGTACCGGAATGGTTCAGCATGGTGGCACGGCTATCCGCACCGCTGTTTTTGTTCTGCACGGTGGAGGGGTTCGGCCACACGCATGACCGCAAACGATATTTCCTGCGCATCTGGGCCATTGCCACGGCGATGGGCACGGTCGAATTTTTTATGATGTACGCCGGTGTGCTGCGTCGCGGCGACGGCTTTTACCCGCTGAACGCCATCATGCAGAATTTCGTTATCCTCTGTATCATATGGCAGGGCATTGACTGGCTGCGGCAGCGCCGATTTGTACGGGGCGTACTGGCTGCTGCCGCGCCGATCCTCTGGCCGTTTTGCATCGTAGCGCTACTGACGCTTTTTCCCAAAATTCAGGACGCACCGATTGGCTCTGCCGTGTTGGCGTGGGTCATCACCGCGCCGCTGCCTTTGTGGACATCCATCACCGATGGCGGCTTGTCCTACCTGCTGGGCGGCATTGTGCTGTATGCGCTGTATTTTCACAAGCGGCTGCGCCTTGTGGTCTGGGCGGCTGTAACATTTTGTTTTGAGTTTGGCATGGTCTATTTGCAGCTGCGCGGCACGCCGGATTTCGCCTTTTCGCAGATGTTCACCACTTATTACGAGTGGTTCGGCGTCTTTGCCGTGCTGCCCATGGCGCTGTACAACGGCCAGCGCGGCAGCGGGCACAAACTGCTGTTTTACTGGTTTTATCCCGCGCACATCTACCTTTTGTACGCAGCATCCTGTCTTGTCTACACGCTCACACAGTGAGGGGTTCTTATGGCCAACATTCTGGCGGTCGATGATGACCGCGACCTGTGTACCTTATTGAAAACAGCACTTGAGCGGGACGGCCATACGGTTGAGACCCGCTGCACGGGTGCCGATGTCACCAGCTCGCTCTGCCGCTGGGCAGACTGCATTCTGCTGGACATCATGATGCCCGGCGAGGATGGCTTTGCCGTCTGCCGCCGCATCCGCGCCCAGACAGAAGCACCCATTTTGTTCCTGACCGCCCGCACCGACGAGCCATCCGTCCTGACCGGGCTCGGCATCGGGGCCGATGACTACCTCGTCAAACCGTTCCGCCTTGCCGAACTGCGCGCCCGTGTCAATGCCCACCTGCGGCGGCAAAACCGTGCCCCGCAGCATCGGCTGGTGCGCGGCGGCATCTGCTTTGATCTGGCGGCCAAATCTGCGGCAGTCGGCTGCACAGCACTGCCTTTTACCAAGTCCGAGTATGCCATCTGCGAGTTTCTTGCCCTGCACGCCGGGCAGACATTTGGCAAAGAGCAGATCTACGAGGCTGTGTTCGGCTACGATGGCACGGCCGATGACACCGCCATTACCCAGCACATCAAAAACATCCGCGCCAAGCTGCGCGCCGCCGGGCTGGCCAGCCCGGAAAACGTGCTGAAAACCGTATGGGGAGTTGGATATTTATGGAACGCCGCCGACGCCTGACTTCTTTGCGCAGCGTGCTGCTGCGCTACCTCTGCCTGTGCGGCGGGGGATGCGCACTGATTCTGGTCCTTTGGTGGGGCATTTTTATGCAGCTGATCGATAACGGCTTTCTGCTGTCTGCCACAGCCTCGGCACAAGCCTGTGCCGAGGCGCGTGAAACGGTCGCTTCCGTGACGGCAGATACCTTTGACCCATCCGCAATCAGTTCTCTTTGCCGCTATGCCGTCGTCTGTGATGCCAACACAGATGCAGAGCGCGTAACCACCACCAATATGAGCGCCCACCAGCTGAAAACCGCGCTCAACGACCTGCACGGCGGCAGCGGCAACCTGGGGATGATGCAGTATCAGTACATCGTCACCATGGCTGACGGCGCCACCTGCCTTTTGCAGTACGACTACGCCGTACCCTATGCCGACCCGGCCCTGCGGGAACGCCTGCCGGATTTTCAAACCTGTTACATTATCTTGCTGGTCGTTTTGATGTTGGCGTGGCTGGCCGTAACCACCCACCGTACCGTGCGTACCTTTACGGCAGAGACCTCCCGCATCGACGAGGCGACGCGCCAAATCGCCGCCCAGCACCCCGAAGCTGTTGACGTAGACCACGCGCGCATCCGGGAATTTTCGGCCACGCTGCAAGCCCTGCAGACTATGGGCCAGCAGCTTACCGACAGCCTGCAGCGCCAGTGGCAGCTGGAGCAGCAGCGCACCGAGCAGGTGGCCGCACTGGCGCACGATTTAAAAACGCCGCTCACCATCATCCAGGGCAACGCTGAACTACTGGCCGAAAGCGCCGACACCACCGCTCCCGAACTGGACGCCATCCTGCGGGCAGGGGACCGCGCCCAGCAGTACCTTGCCGCCCTGCGCAGTGTGGGCACGGTGCCCGCCGCCCGCCAGCATACTGACAGCCATGCCTTTGTTGCCGCGCTGGCGGATACGGCCAACGCCCTCTGCCGCCCGGCGAAGCTCCACTTTGTTTTGCAGGAGCAATGGCAGGGCCAGTTTCTCTGCGCCGCCCCGGAACTCAGCCGTGCACTTGAAAACATGCTGGACAACGCCGTGCGCTATACTCCCGCCGGTGGCACCGTCACGCTGGATGTCAGCAAGACAGAGGACACGCTGGTTTTCACTGTCACCGATACCGGCCCAGGCTTCACGCCCGAAGCCCTGCACAAGGCTGGGCAGTTCCTCTACACTGACGCCGCCCGCCCCTGCAACGGCCACCAGGGGCTGGGGCTGTATCTCGCCCGCAGCGTCGCCCAGGCCCATGTTGGCAAGCTGGTGCTTGCCAACACCGGCACTGGGGCGCAGGTGCAGCTTTGCCTGCCCATGCAATAAAAGATAAAGGCCCGCCGAAGCGAGCGTTTTCCTGTAAAATTTCAGTTTTTCCATTCCCGTGCCTGCGTGATGGCCAATCCGTCCGGTTCCACGCGGCACAGCAGAAACAGCACCTTGACCCCAGCCGTCCGGGCCTGTGCCAGTGCTTCGGCAAATTGCGGGTGGGTCGCGGTGTTGGGACGTACTTCGGCCACGCCTTCCATCTGGATGACAAATGCTACCGCACAGTGGTAACCCTGCTGCGCCGCCTTTGCCAACTCGTGCAGGTGCTTGACGCCGCGTAGGGTAGGGGCATCCGGGAAATAGCCGATGCCGTCCACTTCCAGCGTACAGCCTTTCACTTCCAGCAGGTACTTTTCTTCGCCTTTTTCCATGTAGAAGTCAATGCGGGAGCCGCCGTAGGTATACTCCGGCCGCACCAGGTCATACCCTTCCGTTTGCAGCCACTCCTGCACCACCTTGTTGGGGGCCTGGCTGTCGATGTTGACCCACCCCAGGCTGGGCTTGTACACTGCCACCAGATCATATTTGGTTTTGCGGTTCGGGTTATCGCAAACTTCCAGCCGCACATCCGCACCGGGCAGCAGCAATTCTTTGCAGCGCCCGGTGTTTTTTACGTGGACGGTCTGCATCGCACCGTCTACTTGCACCTGCGCAATGAAGCGGTTGGGCCTGCTCACAAACTGACCGCTGATGATCGTGTTATATTTCAAAGTAAAACCTCGTTTATGATAAGCATTATGTCTCACATCCAATATTTATTATAGGGGATACGCCCAAATCCTGCAAGGCGGCAGGGGACTTTCGCAGACACATTGTAATTGCCCCTGCCGTGTGGTAAAATCAGGTAAAACAAGACTAACGGGGGATTGACCTCTGCGGGCCGCACCATGCCATTTTCCCCCACGGATCTGCACGGCACAGCCCCAAATGTGAACATTTTGAAAAATGACAAAAAAATTACAAAAAATGCTTGTAACCCTATTGACATCTGGTGACAAAAAGGTTACAATTTAGTTGCAAGTTAGATAACACCCCAAGTTAAATAACTTTACCACATTTTTCATGTGTTCTTCTCCTCCTTTCTTAAACCCCGCCCCTCCCTCAAGGGCGGGGTTTCCTTTTGTTGTGTAGTCTTTTTTTCAAAAAACACTTGCGTCGGCGAGACAACTATGCTATACTTAAACTCGCATGAGATTTCAAAGGAGTGCTAACTATGAACTGGTATGAGATTGCTCTCGGCGTTGTTCTGATCGCCGTTTCGCTTCTGATCATCGTTTTTACCCTTGCACAGGAGCAGAAGGGCCAGGGCCTGTCTGCCGCCATCATGGGTGATAACACCGCTATGGCTGCCGGCCGTGAGCGTGGCGTCGATGCAAAGCTGGCTAAGCTGACCAAGATCTGCGGCATCATTTTCTTTGTCGTCACGCTGGTCGCTTGCGTTCTCAGCGCACGTCTGTAAGGTAGTTTACAATGCAATAAAAACCGGTCCGCTCCTGCGCACATTGGTGGTGTAAGGCGGGCCGTTTTTTATGGGAAAGTTTCGGGGCATTTGTGCCCAAACAGGAAGGGCCCTGCCGGACGACAGGGCGACGTAAATCAAAGGAGTAACTATGACACCCTTACAAAAAAACATCCTTGCTGCCGTCAAGCGCCGCCCCATGACGCTACGCGAGCTGCAGAACAACCTGCAGGTGGATAATTCCCGCCTGCGTACCTCTGTCTCCGCCATGGTCGCCACCGGTGAACTGGCCATGAAAAACGGCACCTACGTGCCCGGTTTTGCCACCTACGAGAACCCCACCGCTCCCGGCGGCAGCATTCCTTGCACGCTGGTCAAGCTGGCCGCCCGCTTCGGCTTTGCCAGCCGTGATGACGGCGAGGGCGACATTTTCATCCCCGGCCGCGCCCTGCACGGTGCCATGCCCAACGATAAGATTCTCGTCAAACTGTTTGACCATCCCCGCGTGGAAGGTTCCTCTGAGGGCGAAGTTCTGGAAGTCACCGTGCCTAACAACCGCTTTGCCGGCACTGTCTGCCTGTCCGAGGATGGCCGTCTGGCCGTCGAGCCAGACGGTTGCCGCGATGTCAAGTTCCTGCTGGCCAAGCAGGGCAGCGAGGGCGTGCACCTGGGTGATAAGGTCGGCTTCCTGATTACCCACCGCGGCGAGCGTCATAACGCCCACCGCGCTGCTGTCGTCGAGAAGTTCGGTTCCTCCGACTACGCCTCCGAGTGCGCCAAGGCCATCCTGTACGGCCGCAACGTCCGCCTGGAGTTCCCGCCGGAGGTCCTGGAGGAAGCCCGTGCCTACGACAACGCCACCATTGACCAGGCCGAAGCCGCCCACCGCATGGACCTGCGCGCCATCCCCATCTTCACCATCGACTCTGCCGAGACGAAGGACATCGACGATGCCATCAGCCTGCAAAAGCTGGAAAACGGCGGCTACGAGCTGGGCGTCCACATTGCAGACGTCAGCCATTACGTCCGCCCCGGCTCTGCGCTGGACAACGAGGCCTACGAGCGTGCCACCAGCATTTACTACGCCGACAAGGTCATCCCCATGCTGCCCACCCAGCTGTCCAACGGCATCTGCTCGCTGAATCCGCAGGAGGACCGCTTTGCCTTCTCCTGCCTGATGCGCCTGGACGAGCAGGGCAACATCCTGGGCTACAACTTCGTCAAGTCCGTCATCCGCAGCCGCGTCAAGGGCGTATACAAAGAGATCAACGCCCTGCTGGAATCCATGGCCGCTGAAACTACCGAACCTGTTGAAGCCGACGAGGCCTCCGGACCGATCGATCCGGAGAAGCTGAACGCCCTGAAAGAGAAGTACGCCGAGGTACTGGAGCAGCTGCCCATCATGGACGAGCTGTACCGCAAGCGCCTGGTGCTGCGCAAGCAGCGCGGCGGCATGGAGATCGAGTCCGACGAAGCCAAGCTCATCATCGATGAAAACGGCCGCTGCGTGGACATCGTCAAGCGCGGTCGCGGAACTTCCGAGTGCATGATCGAGGAGTTCATGCTGCTGGCTAACCAGTGCGCCGCCAACGCAGGCCGCACCAACAAGGTGCCCTTTGTCTACCGTGTGCACGAAGCCCCCGATGCCGAGAAGATGGAAAAGCTGTCTGCCACGCTGCTGGCCTGCGGCCTGAACGCCAAGTTCAAGAATCCCATCCCCACGCAGCTGGAACTGGCTGCCCTGCTGGACGAGACCCGCGGTCAGCCCATCCAAACCCCCGTACACACCGGCATCCTGCGCAGCATGCAGAAGGCCCGTTACGCCCCGCAGCCCTTGGGCCACTATGGCCTGGTGCTGGCGGACTACGCCCACTTTACCAGCCCTATCCGCCGTTATCCTGATCTGGCCATCCATCGCATCCTCAGCGAGATGCTGCTGGGCGCCAACAACGCCCAGATGACCAAGGACTTCACCGACTTTGCCGCCCGCGCCAGCGAGCAATCCAGCAGGCAGGAAGTCACCGCCGTCCGCATCGAGCGCGACGTCGAGGACCTGTACAAGGCCGAATATATGCACAACCACCTGGGCGAGGTCTATATGGGCACCGTGGCTGGCATCACGCCGCGCGGCGTCTTTGTGGAGCTGGAGAACACCGTTGAGGGCTTTGTCCCCGCCGCCGAGCTTTGCAAGGGTGAGCCGCAGGTCGTGGACGGCGTCAGCATGGTCGACCCGCTGACCGGCCGCACCTGGATGCTGGGCACCTCGATGAAGATCCGCGTGGCCGCCGCAGATGTTGCCTTGGGCCGTATCGACTTTGAGTATATGGTCGAGTGATTTTCCTTATTATAAAAGCTCAATAATCTCAAAGAGCCTGAACAGCTTGTGTAAAGCAATCGTTCAGGCTCTTTTTTATTGCACTTTTTCTATTTTGTTCCGTTTCTCAGCGCAGCATGGCCGTGATGCTGCGGTTTACTGCCTGCGTTTTGTCGGCATCTTCAAACTGCAGCCGGTGTCCGGCATCCGGCACGATCAGGCAGGGGATAGCCCGTGCCTTGCAGAACTGCTCAAGCTGGTCCGCCGCCAAGTGAGCATCCTTGGTGCCCACCACCGCGCCGAACACATCAGCATCCTGCGGCAGTTCCTGCAAAGTTTCCTCCAGCGGCGTCAGCAGAAAGAACCGCGGCCGCAGCCCCAGCACCTTCGCCGTACGCACCGCGCAGAGCGTCCCCAGGCTTTTTGCAAGGAAGGCCACATCGGTATAGTCTGCAAAACAAACGCCGGAAAGCCGCCCCAGAATCGACGGCAGCGCCAGCTCCGCTGCGCGGCCCATATCGGCCGTGCCGTCAAAAGGCACACCGGCGAAATCCAGGCACAGTGTCTCGTACCCGCGCGCCGTATAAAACGCCAAACAATCCTGCATCAACTGCTGGCGGCAGGTATACCGTATTCCCGGAAACGCGATAACAATTCCTCTTTTCATCATAAAACCCTCCCACGACAAATAAAAAACGCTGACAGCATAACACTATCAGCGTTCTTTATGGCGGAAAGAAAGGGATTCGAACCCTTGAGGGCTTTAGGGGCCCTACACGATTTCCAGTCGTGCGCCTTAGACCAGCTCAGCCATCTTTCCATATTCAGTTGCGCGTCTCTCAAGAGCGCTTTAATATAATATCAGTTCAAAGGATAAATGTCAAGGCTTTTTTACAATTTTTTTCAAAAAGGTGAAATTGTATTCTTAATGCAACGGGTAATTCCACCCGCAAACACAAAATATTTGGAAAAAGTGAGGTAAACAACAAATGAAAGCAAAAGTTTTGGGATGGGCGCACAAGCAGGGCGAGTACAACGGTTTCAAGTATGACAACTTTGTTCTGCATGTTGCCACTAAGAACATGAATGTCAGCGGCACTGCCGTTGAGCAGATTAAGGTTAAAGCCCCGGTGTTCTCCAATTTCCTGCTGGAAAGCAATGTTACGGAGAACGAACTGATTGGGCGCACCATCGACCTCCAGTATGGCCGTCACGACGCGCTGGAGTCTCTCGAACTGCTCGACGACTAACAGCCGTCGAGCCGCCCGGAGGGCGGCTCTAAGTCGCCAAGGTTAGTATTACCCTTGGCGACTTTTGTAGCATCCCCTACAAACCGCGCCATTATGCGGGTTTAGAGGTTGCTACACACTTTTGTAGCAAGTGTAGCAAACTATGGAAGTGTAGCAAAAACAGAATAAGGGGTTGCCCAAAATGGCAAATGTGCAGTCTCGCCGGTGGCTAGTCACCATCAATAACCCCGGCGATAAAGGCTTATCCCACGATGCGATAAAGGACATTGTGGCTCACGGTACAGCTCCCGTTTACTGGTGTATGTGTGACGAGGTAGGCGACGAGTGCGAGACGTTGCACACACACCTTTATTTTGTCTGGAAGTCACCTGTTCGCTTCGAAAAAATTCGCAAGATGTTTGACTGTTCCCACTGTGACAAACCAAACGGAACAAGCCCGGAGTGCCGGGCGTATGTGCTAAAGGACGGCGAAAAGTTCAACAAGGACGAAAGCGGTCATTACCACTACACCGATTCCACGGGCAAGGAACACAACGGCACAAACTACTCGGACACATTCGAGGAATTTGGAACACTGCCGCACGAACATCAAGGCAGTCGCGGAGATTTACGCGGGCTGTATAACATGATTAAACAGGGTGCAGACACCTATGAAATCTTGGAAGCATGCCCGGAATTTGTCCGCGATATAGACAACATTGAACGCACCCGCCAGATAATCTTAGAAAAGAAATTCCGCACCACATTCCGCGAATTGGAAGTAACTTACATATACGGTACAACAGGCGTTGGCAAAACCCGTCAAGTCATGGAACAGTATGGATATGATAAATGCTACCGCGTCACGGATTATGCGCACCCGTTTGACGGGTACAAAGGGCAGGATGTAATTATTTTCGAGGAGTTTTGCAACAGCTTGAAAATAGCTGATATGCTGGTGTATCTGGACGGTTATCCGGTTGAATTGCCTTGCCGATACGCGAACAAACAGGCGTGTTTTACTAAGGTCTACATTATAAGCAACTGGGCATTGGAATTGCAGTATCCGCAAATTCAAGCGGAAACGCCGCTAACCTATCAAGCGTGGTTGCGCAGAATCCATACGGTTCGTGTGTTTTCGGATAGTGGAAAGTATGTAGACAGCACGACACAAGACTATTTCAAGTTTAAGAACGTTTCGGTACAGTGGCCGACTTGAAATCTACACTTCAAAAAAGGAGTTTTGCACCATGCAGAATCATAAAGTGAAAGTCGTTATTCCTTACGCGGCTTTAGAGCCGTTGGGTATCTCCCTTTTGAAATCTGGTCAGGTCGATTTGGCGGGCATCTGCGTTCTGTTCGATGCGCAGATTGTTGCCATCTATGGCAGACAAGCCCCTAACTACGGCGTGTCTGCCGAAATCGACCCCGACACAAAGAAAATCACTGCCGAAGTGGTTTCGTTTCACCCGATGTAAACGCCATACCTATGGCGGCGTTTTACATAAAAATCTTGTGGGAAGGAGGTAGTCGGCTATGTATACTCAGTTTCTTTCGCTCTCCGAAGGGGCTGGCAATACTGCCGCAGGTGCTATGACTGATGCAATCACCGCTGGTGTCACTTCCGCTGTTAGTCTGGTCGGTACTGCGTTTGACGCGATCACCAAGAATGGCGTGCTGTGCATCTTCCTCGGCGCTGCTCTTGTCCGTGTCGGCATGAGCATTTTCCGCAGCATGAAGAGTTCCGTTCGCTGAACCATGCAGCCCAAAGGGGCGGGCAAAAAGCCCGCCCCTTTTCTTTTTGATTCTACACTTTCAAAAAAGTGTATCCGGGCATGGACAACAAAAAAGCCGCCATCACCGGCGGCGAGTTTTGATTGTATATATAATGGCTGCTATTATTCCTGTCAACAAAGCTATGTCTGTTTGCCCTGTTTTAGGTCCTGTCAGTAAAAATTGTAACACATTGTAAATCAAGTAAAACACATAATAGCCTACAAATCCCATTACGGCAACGCCGAGAATTGTTGCAATCCGCTTGAAAGTTTCCATCTTTTTCACCTCACCATGATTATAGCAGGGAGTGTTCACATGGTCAAGAAATTAGTATCCCTTGCGACAGCATTTTTGCTGTTGCTCTGTACAATTCCTCTTTCTGCGTTTGCAGACGATGTTTTGGACGTTTGCCCTAAATGCGGTAAGCGCTCGTATGAAACATGGCGAGATTTTAGTACAACTGTTCCTGATTTGGGTTTTCCTTTATCTGGTAAGTTTCGGCATTGTACTTCTTGCGACTATACTTACTATGATTGGAACTGCCTTGGATTTACTGGGTATAAAGATTTTGACCATGGCGGCGATGGGTTTCTTAAAGATTACATTAAAGAATTCATGAGCAAAAACCTTGGTAGTAATGCCAACCTTAAGCCCTACCAAACCGGCGGCGGCTCTGCTGGTACTGGCGGCGTAGGCCGTCACCCCAGCGGCTACGCCGATGACACCGGCACGCCCTCTGTCAATCCCTCCGGCGCTTACACAATTTCCGCTCCGTTGCGCCTATATCCTACTCGTTTTAATACAACGTCCGGTAACGATTATGTATCCTCGCTTTCGTTGTTTGATAATTATTCTGTTTCTAAGGGTAATCTTGCTGTTGTCGGTTCAACAACGGGTATTAGAGTAACGAACGGCGGCTCAACAGATGCTTATATAATTTTTGGCGGTGGCTATAGAGTTAATGTCCCTGCCGCTGGATATATAGGCGTTTCCAAAGTTCCGAAGGCCTATATTGGTATGGGTACTTACCTTTATGAGTCGGCTGACGCTAAAGAACTATGGTCTATCGAACATCCTTTTTCCACCTCTTATAGTGCTGTATTTGGTCGTTCCGTTTCTGAACAAGGCGTTTGCTTTGTCAAATTTGATATTGATTCTTCTTCGGGTAAAACATCTACTGAGGATTTTATAAGTTCTAAAATTGAAGCCTCTTATCAAATTCCTTATTACGATTCCAGTTACAAAAAATACAGAGTTCGATTAGCGTTAATCCTATGGATTCCCCACAACTCCGAAACTTTCTTTGCTTACAACTCCATCCCGGTATCTTATGTCCCCAGTACCACAACCATCAACCAGACAAACAACATCACCATCAACAACAACACATGGAATGGTAACATCTACCAGGACAACAGCACCAATCTGACCTACATCTACCCCCAGTACACCACCGTCAACGAGAACAACGAAACCGTTACCAACATCAGCAACAATCCTATCATCTACAACAACGAAACCAAACAATACTACACCTACGATAGTGTAACCAATAACTACTACTATATCACCTACGAAACTGCCACACCTACACCCTCACCCAGCCCTGACCCCGGCATGAATCCCACGCCTACGCCGAAGCCGGACGGCTCCGGAGATGTCTCCACGCCGGAAAGTGGCAAGCCTGGCAGCAGCTCCGGCGGTCAAAGCTGGTGGGAGAAGCTGCTCGGCAAGATCGGCGACGCCATCATGGACGGTCTGCTGGGCGCTATCAGCGCGGTGCTGAAGCTCATCTTTAAGCTGTTCACCACGATTCTGGGCTGGATCATCTGGCTGGTCTCGCAGGTGCTGACCCTGTTCCCGTTCCTGCCGCCCGGCCTTGGGGCGCTGCTCATCGGCGGCGTGGTTGTCTGCTTCATTATCGGCCTTATCAAATTTATTCGGGGGTGACAATATGCGTAATACACTTTTGCTGCAGCTGCCAGGCGTCCGGAAGATCTGTCTGTATTACATTGCCGCGCCGGTGCTGCTGCTCTGCCTGTTTCTCGGCACGGCCTGCCCGGCCCACGCCGAGGAAATTGCAGATTCTTCTTCCAGCACGTCCGACAGTACCGATACAGATGACGATCTGACCCTGGGCGGGGACATCACCGACGCCTACGACAAGTACGCGGGCGGTGTGGATTCCGGCCTGGATGACGTCAAGGATCAGTACGACGGCTTGGTCAACGATTCCGCGCTGGGCTTTGTGCAGGCCGTCACGTCCTGGATACCGACCGAGTTCTGGGTCATTGTAGGGCTGTCCATTGGCTCGCTGGTCGTGCTGGGCATCGTCAGCTGGTTAAAGGGGTGAGCATATGGAACAGTTTGCCGCTGTATGTACTGCTGTGCTGGATCTGTTCCGGCACAAGTTCACGCTGTACGGCTTTACCATCAGCTATTGGGATGTCCTGATCTGGTCGCTGGTAGCCGGTATCGTAATATCGTTTATAAAGGGGTTGTTGACCGGTGACGAATAAGTTTGCAACCGTCCTGTGCGCCTGCCTGATTGCCATCGCCGCCATGGCGCACGCTGTACGCGCGGAGGAATACGAAGATGTACCTGTTGACCCGCCCATTGAGACGGTGGAAGAGACGCCTGCGCCGGAAGATTCGGTATCTGATGCGCAAGGTCCTGCGCGTGTACCTGTGGAGATCGACGCTGCTGCACTGGCCGAAGCTCTGACTGAGGCCCTGGCCACGCCCACGCCTGACCCAGACGCCGAGCCAACACCCGAACCCACGCCCCGGATCATTGTGATCCAGGCCACGTCGGAGACCGCTCCGACGCCCGAGCCGACCGAAGCCCCCACGATCTGGGACAAGCCGTTCAACGACTACACGCCCACCGAGGGCCTGCTGCTGCTCACATTCGTGGCGCTGTGCTTTCTGGCGCTGCTGATCTGGTTGAGGTGATACCATGGTAGAACAATTTCAAAATCTGCTGGCCTTTTTCGGTGTTACCGGCGTACCGCAGAACTTCGCCGAGTTGGTGCCCTGGCTGGTCACTGTGCTGGCCTGCCTGGCCATCTTCTGGGGCGCGCTTAAGCTGATGTTCGGCATCGTCCGCACGATGTCGCGGTGGAGGTAGTGCCATGTGGGGCTTGATTCTGACCGTTGGTGCGGTCATCGTGGTGGCGCTGTTCCCCGCCGTGCGCTGCGCTGTAACCCATCCGCTGCACGTCCTCTGGTATGGCGTACTGGACAGCTTTACCTATCTGCGCCATAAGGATTATAATTGCTGCCACACCGGTGACCTCGACATCTACTGCGGGTATTTCGGGTCCGGTAAAACACTGTCGCTGGTCCACAAGGTTACCGGCCTGTATGAACGTTACGATGGTAAGACCGTCTGGTGCCCGCGCCGGGGCAAGTTCGTCACCCAACGGGTGCTCATCCTCTCCAATGTGGCGCTGGCTGTGCCCTATCAAGAGCTGCGCAGCCTGGCGCAGGTCGTGGCCGCCAGCAAGGTCAACCAGGCCTACGATGATGAGCACGATACCCTGACCGTGACCATTGCCTGCGTGGACGAACTGGGCGTCCAGTTGAACAGCCGGTCTTTCCGGGACAACATCGACCCGACGTTTTTGTCCACGCTGCTGTGCTGCCGCCACTACTACATAAGCCTGTACGGCAGTGCCCAACGATTCGGCCACGTGGACAAGCTGATGCGCGATGTCACGCTGAACGTCATCCAATGCCGCAAGATCTGGCGCCTGCAATGCAACAGCTGGTACGATGCCTGGGAACTGGAGAACGTCACCAACCCCGAACTGGTCCGCCCGCTCCGGCGCGGCTGCTGGTTCGTGCTCAATAAGGACTATCGCGCCTACAATACACTGACGGTGGTCGACACCTTGACGAAGCGGTTCGAGGAGAAGGACATGCTCTCCGAGGCCGAGATCCTGGCCGCCCGCGCCCCTGCCGCCCCCACGCCGGATGCCGTGACGAATAAGAGCCGCAAGGCTCGGAAGATCACGCGGAACAAGTGACCCCGGCATGCGCTGCGGCGTGTAGGCTTTAGCCTACGCCGCAGCGCCGCTCCCGCTGTAATACATTTTTGCGCGGCTGCATACGCACCGGCACGCTGATCAGAACTGCACACTGTATTACAATGAGGTGCTCTATATGCAATTCACGATAAATATCCCTGATGAAAAGCTGCCGTATTATGCAGCTATGGTAAATGACCGTATTTCTGCGCAAAAGGAGGCCACTCTTATGACCCTGAATGATTTTCAAAAGCTGCTCGCCCCTCACACGGAAGTTTCGCTGTGGGCCGGGTCTTCCTACATGCTGTGGGCCGGAGAAATCGGAGACTGCGACTTTGATCTCTACGGTGGCCGCATAGTCACAGATGTAGTTCTGTATACCCGTGACTATTACCGCAGCTTTCTTGTATACTTGCAGCCTGCCGGGCAGTGAGACCGAAGGCCCCGCCCGAGGTATTGGCAGCGCCTGCGCGGCGTTTTTCTTGCCATAACTGCCGCTTTTCCCGCGCAAGGGCAAGATGCGGGCCTTCCCACCGCCTGCAGTTTGTTTCTTTATCAGCTTTTCAAATGCGCCTACGGCGCATTTGTCCATTTTGCGGGGCCTCGCGTCCCGCCTGAACCCCCGTGATGTAGCACGGGGGTACAACTCACCGCGAACCTTGCCACAATCTGCCGTTTTTTCTTTCAGCAACGTCAATTTTGAGAGGTGCAAAATGTCGAAGCAAAGAACACAAAAATCCGGCCCCCATGATGCAACAAGAATCCTGGTCGACTACTTTTGTTTTACCGTTTCTGTCAGTGAGTTCTTCGACCATGACATCACCGATGAAAAAGCCGTCTACACTGCCGACCGCATCGAGCGCAAGTTTATGCTGCGCGGGCTGGAATTCCAGGAACGCAAGGGTATGTATGGCTACGCCTATGCCCGGTGGTATGATGGTATCGTCTACGCTTGGGGCGGCAACAATACCATCTACATCCAGATGTCCGGCACCGGCTGCCGCACCTGGGAGACCACGCACCCCGGCCTGGCCTGGGAACGATGGATAAAACAACTGCAATCCACCTATGCCACACTGCATATAAGCCGTATCGACATTGCCTGCGATACCTTTGGCATGCTTAAGCTCCGCACGGTCCAGGCGTTTACGCGCAAGCGCAACTACATAAGCCGCTGGAAGACCTACCTGATCCAGGAGGGCAGCTCCGAAATGGCCGTCATATGGGGCAGCAGTAAGTCGGACTTCCGCCTGCGCATTTACGATAAGACCCTGGAACGTGAGGTCAAGGGCAGCGTCGACGCCGACAAAGTGCCTAAGAATTGGGTCCGCTGCGAGTTCCAGCTCCGCAATGATGCTGCAGCATCCTTCGTCCGCTCCTGGCAGGCAAGCGGAAGTATCGGCGATACTTTCATGGGCATCATGCGCAACCAACTGCTCTACGTAACCCAGTACGACGGCATTCACCGGGACCGAGCCACTACAGCCCCCTGGTGGGAGCGTCTGCTGGGGGACGCGGGACAGATCCACATGGCCTATGATGCCGGTAAAGATTACAACTTCGATTCTCTCTCCCGCTACATCTTCCATCAGGCCGGCAGCAGCATCAAGGCATACCTCACCATCATGGACGGTGACCTTGGACCGCTGCTGAAGGGTGTGCGGATGTCCTCGCTAAACGACCGGCAGACAGAGCTGGTCCGTTCGGCACAGGAAGAACGCCGGGAACGGCAGGAACGACAAATCGAATACGCGCAGATGTGAAAAAGGGTTGGTTTTTGGAATGGGTGGAAAGCATCTCACACGGGACGACCGGGTCAGGATCGAGGCAATGCTCAAGGCCAAGGTCAGTACAGTGCAAATTGCGGCGGTGATTGGGTGCAGCAAGCGCACCATCTACCGCGAAAAGCAGCGCGGCCTGTGTGAGCAGCTGAACCACCGAACTTCTAAAACCTATATGATCTACTCCGCCCAGAAATCGCAGAACCGGGCCGATCAGATGCGCGACCTGCACAAGGGCCGCCCGGTCAAGCTCTGCCCGCAGCTGGCCGCCCATCTTGAGGACTACATAGGCAAGCGCCATTACAGTCCCGCCGCTGCGGTGCGGGAGATCCTGCTGCAAGGTATGGCATTGCCGCAAATTTCCACCAGCACGGCCTACCGGTACATCTACCGGGGATACCTCCGCCTGTGCAGCCTGGACTTGCCGGTCGGCCGCTACCAGTTGAAGAAAAAGCAGAACGAGCAGTACACCGCTAAAAACCACAAGAACGACCGTAGCATAGAGGAACGCTCGGCCGAGGTGGAGACCCGCGAGGATGTCGGCTTCTGGGAGATGGACACGGTAGTCGGCAAGAGCGCCGGGCCGAGCCGCTGCCTGCTGGTGCTGACCGAGCGCAAGACCCGCTACGAGATCGTCCGCGTACTGGAAAGCAAAACTGCCCGCGAGGTACTGCGGGTGCTGCATACACTCCGGCATGATCTAGGCGAGGACTTCGGCAAGATCTTCCGCGCCATAACCTGCGACAACGGCTGCGAGTTCTCCGCCGCCAAGGAGATGGAGCAGCTGACCCCGATCTACTACTGCCATCCGTACAGCTGCTGGGAACGCGGCACCAACGAGAACCAGAACAAGCTGATCCGCCGCTTCTGCCGAAAAGGAAAAAGCATGGCCGGAATCACTCCCGACCATGCCGAGTATATAACCCTATGGATGAATAACTATCCCCGCCGCCTGTTAGGCTGGCAGCGTCCCGCCGACCTCATGGCCGCCGAGTGCGCCGCGCTGGGCGCAAAAATGCCTGCCTGATTCTGTGACATTTCGCTTGACAATTTGCTCAAATTTCCCGCTCTGCGGGGAGTCGCCACTCTAGGACAGCCTTAGTTCTGCAATTGTTTTCGTTCTTCCTCGGTCAGTTCCCGGTACTCGCCGGGGGCAAGGGTCTCATCCAATGCAACGCCGCCGATGGAGAGGCGGTGGAGGGTGTTGACGCCGGCGTCGTAGACGCCGAACATGCGCTTGATCTGGTGGTAGACGCCCTGGTGCAGGGTGACGCGCACGGTGCAGGGGTCGTCCCCGGCCGGTTCGGCCTCGGCGGGGGCCAGGTGTTCGCCGTCGGCCAGGGTGACGCCCGCCGCAAAACCGCGGCGCATCTCCTCGGTCAGCGGAGTGTCCAGCGTAACCAAATACTGCTTGTCCACATGGTGGGCCGGGGCCAGGATGTCATGGGCCAGGGCACCGTCATCGGTCAGCAGTACAAAGCCGGTGCTGGTCTTATCCAGGCGGCCCGCCGGGAACAGCTCCCGCCGGGGGTAGTCCGCGGCCACCAGGTCCACCACAGTGGTATCCCGCTTGTCGCGGCTGGCGCTGACGACGCCCTCCGGCTTATTGAGCATGATATACACATACTTTTTATATTCGCCTGCCAACGGCGCGCCGTCCAGCGCGATCTGCGCGGCGGTCTCGTCCAGCTGGGTATCCGCCTTGCGGCAGATCTTGCCCGCGACCATCACGCGCCCCTTGGTGATGGCCTTGCGGCTTTCGCTGCGGGTCATGCCGGTGCGCTCGGCCAGGTACTTATCCAGCCGCATCATGCCTGGTGCTCCTGGGTGATGGCCGCCGTTTTTCCGCGGGTCACCTTGATAAGATCGGCAGGGGCGCACTCCACCTGGGTGCCGATGCGGCCGCCGGAGACCATGATGGTGGGCTGGGCCAGACAGCTTTCATCGTAGACGGTGACGAACTGCTTTTTCATGCCCACAGGGCTGCAGCCGCCGCGGATATAACCGGTGACTTTATTGATGTCGGCCACGTGGATCATGGCCACGCTTTTGACGCCCGCGGCCTTGGCGGCCTTTTTCAGGTCCAGCTCGGCCAGCACGGGCACGACAAACACATAATAGTTATGGTCTACCCCCTGGGTGACCAGCGTTTTAAAAACGCGGGCCGGGTCCTGGCCGGTCAGGCGGGCGACGTTGGCGCCGTCAACGGCTTGGCCTTCCTCGTGGGGGTATTCGTGGGCGGTATAGTTGACCTTGGCGCGCTCCAGCATGCGCATGGCGTTGGTTTTTGCTTCTTTTGCCATTTGAGATGACCTCTTTTATTATATAGTATAGGGTGCGGGCCGATGCAAGCATTGCGGGGTCGCGCAGCGATCAATGCCCCTGCGGGGCATTGAACCGCACGAGCGGGCCAGCTTTGCTGGCTGGCGGCCTTCGTTTTGGCCGTCAAGCGGGCCCCTACAAAGGTTTGTGCTTTTCCCTTTATATAAGATATGCCCATTATACGTCCCCCGCAAAATTTTGGCAAGAGGGGTTGACTTTAGCGATTTAAAGTGTTAGACTATCATCATTCGATAAAAAAACACGAACGCTGGCGACGATTGCGCCAGGGATCCAAAAGTTTAAGGCAATACCGCATAATTCTAAGTGCCGATACGGCGAGCGAGGTGCGGCAG
>OGXX01000221.1_pt1 | contig 61495 bp, 64 predicted proteins | sample 1576301 | NCBI WGS metagenome assembly OGXX01 (sample SAMEA3541469, study PRJEB24748) | human gut metagenome | biome: human gut; feature: human-associated habitat; material: faeces | place: China | collected 2012
CGAATTAGGGTTCTAAAAATTCTTTTTTAGTGTCCACTTTTTATTGACTTATTCAAATAATTTATAGTTAGCAATCTTTTTTTATACTTATTTCTTCATTATATATTTTATAATACTTTTTAGTAATTTCACTCCAAGAAACACCTAAATTTTTTTTAGCATTTCTTGAAACTTTTTTTAATTCACTCTCATTCTTAAAAATACTAATTATTTTATTCTTATATAAATTAACATCTAATTCACTCAAATAGCCATCATACCCATCAGTAATAGTTGACCCAACCATACTCTCTCTTATAAATAAACCTGGTGTCATATTAACTGCAGCTTCTATTCTAACTAAACTTGAAGTATCAAACAAAGATGGAAATAATAACAAGTCACTTCTCCTATAAATATATGAAAGAAGTTTTCTATCTGTTATCTTACCAGTCAAAATAACATCGTTTTCTAGATTATACTCTTTAACTCTATCAATAAGTTTTTCATAGTCAGGCCCTTCACCAACAAAAATCATTTTAAAAGAAAAATTATCATCCTTAAGTAATTTAAGTGTATCCATTATAAAAAATATATTTTTAATATCAATTATTCTACCAACAAAAATCATAACTTTATCTTCATCTTTAAGATTAAACATTTCATTAATCATGTTCTTTTTTATACCCTTAAAAATTGCAGGTTTCAAATCAGTCCCATTATAAACAATTCTAATTCTCCCTTTATATCCATAATTTCTTGCTTCAAGAACCAAAGGATCATTAACAACAGTACATAAATCACACTTATTTAAAGATTTAATAAGAACACCTGCTACTTTTTTAGCTATTACTCCATTTTTAACAAATCTTTTAAATTCAAAATCAAACCTAGTATGCAATGTAGATATACAAGGAATATTTAATTTCTTAGCAAGATTAATCCCAATACGCCCAAGTATAAAAGGAGAATGTATATGTATTATATCAAACTCTTCATTAATAAGTTCACTTTTATTACAAAAAACATCAACTATTTTATAAGAAGTAAAAGGTACTTTTAAACTTTTTAACCTAATAACTTTATAAGGAAACCCTTTATCATCACATCCATCAATATATGGACACACTACAACAACATCAGCATATTTTGTTAAACATCTAGCCAAATTATCAACAACCATTGTAACTCCATCTATATTAGGATAATAATTATCTATAAAAAGACCTACTTTCATTCTTTTCTTTTTCATACAACATACCTCAATATAAATATACTATATTTTTAAAAAAAATACTATTAAAAATAATTAGATATTGTAAACTATAATTTACAAGAACATTATTTTTTATTATTATTTAATCTTTTAAGTTCTAAAACACTAATATTTAAATTATTATCTACCCCACTTCCTATTTTAACGTCCTTTTTATTATTTCCATGATAATCACTTCCAACAGTCATAAATAAATTATATTCTAAGCATACTTGCTTATAAAACTTCATTTCTTCATTAGTATGACTTGAATGATACACTTCAATTCCTCCTAACCCACACTTAATTAATTCTTTTAACAAAATCAAAAACTCTTTTTTATCAAGTTCTAAACTTTTTGGATGTGCAAGTACACTAACCCCATGAGCCAAATTAATAACATTTATCGCTTCTTTATAATTTATCCCTTTTCTATATTTTCTTGTATTTTCATAAGCTGTAATTAAATATTTATTAAACGCATCTTTAACATCACTAGCATACCCATACTTTACACACATCTTAGCAAGATCAACCCTGTTAATAGTATTTCCTTCATTATACACACTTTCTATTAATTTAACCAATTCTATATTACTAAATTCTAAATTATATTCTCTTTTAACTTCTTCATAAATTGTCAAAAATGAATTAATCTTATTTTCCTTAATCCACGATAATTTATCATTTAAATATTTATTATCTATATCTATTCCATATCCCAAAATATGCATTCTACCATGATTTACCTTAACAGATAGTTCAACTCCATCAACAAATTTTAAACTCTCATCATTATGTAAAACATTCTTATATTTTCTAATTCCTTCAACCGTATCATGATCAGTTATAGAAAGTGCACCTACATTTGATTTTTTTGCTAATTCCAATACTTCAAGTGGACTGTTTGTTCCATCACTATAATTAGTATGAGTATGTAAGTCAGCTACTTTTATTAAATCATAATACTTCTTTAACACTTCTTCTTTTTTACTTTCATCATAATTAAAACTACTTAATAACTTTGCAATTTTTTCGCTATCATTAGATTTATACATATAATCACTTCCCTTAGTTACATTATATAACAAAATTAATAATTAAAAAATTACCAATTAGTTATATTTGTAATAACTACAAGTTATAAAAGCCATTAAAAATATGTATTATACTTATTACCAAAAAAGGAGTATATTATTACCAAAGAAAGGAAGAAAATCATGAATAAAGAAATGTTAAATTTACTAAAAAGGAAAAAAGAACTCATTAACCAAATTATAACTATAAGAGAAAAAACTAATTATTACGAACTAAATAACCTTTTATTAATTTCAAAAAAATATTTAAAAGATAACAATGACACATTAATTCTAAGTGAGTATATAAATAAAATTAATAAAAAACTTAAGACACTAGAAAGTGAAAAAAATCTAACTATAGAAAAAATAAAAAAAATATGTTCACATCAAATAGTAATTGATGAAAGAAAAGAAAATAATTATATTTACCCAAACTACATCTACTGTCCAATATGTACTTCTTTTTTAGAAGACATACCACCCTCATCAAGACATATAATAACTGGCAAAGTTAAAAATGATTTTAGCATTGACTACGAAATATTAAGTGACACTGATAAACTTGAAGACTTTTTAACAAAACTAGAGTATACAGAAAATATACAAATATTAAGGAGATATTAAAAATGAAGAAATATGAAATTAACACTTTACTTAAACTAAAAAAAGAATGCCCTGAAATTTCAACAGATTTACTAGATTTACAAAAAGTTATTATTACAAATATAGAAAATCCAGAACTCAAAAATAACATTAAAAATATTAAAGAATTATTAATAAATGAAAGAAAGAATTTAATAAATAAATATGACGAATTAGAAAAATTACAAAAGAAATGTAAACATGAAATAAGATTAACATCTATTATAGATAAAGATCATATGTGTATTTTATGTGGTAAAAAAATATCAGGTGAAAACACTTTTTCCTGGAGTGAAAGTATAAACAGAAACAATAACTACATATCTTTTCGATATAAAAAAGAAGATAATCCAAATGGAGACTTTGACATATATAACGAAAATGGTTACACGATAGAAGAATTAACAACCATAACATCTAACATATTAGAAAGCTATAATGATATTGATGAGATAAACTTAATACAAGAATTCAAACAAAGAAACATAAAAAATATGAAAGTAATAAATAAAAAAGACAAAATTGAAAACTACATTCTGGTAATTGATGGCACTAATAAAATATATATAGATGAAAATAACTACATTTTTAGACTACATAAAAATCAAACATTCAAAATTGTAGACTACTTTTCACAAATACCAAGTATAAAAATAAAATACATAGTTAATAAAGAATTTAAATCCAGTGAAGAATATAAAAAAATAGAAAATAACCCAAACATAAAAATTGTATTATATAATGAAATATCAACCATTAACAAAGAACTAAATAACGACCAAGATATTCCATATAAACTAATTTTTAATTATAGTAAACTATATACTGTAACATATTCTTCAAACAAAATAAATTTAATTCCTTATGATTTAGACCTAACAATTTTTAATTCAAAAATAATAACTGAAGAAATTAAAGAAGAAAATAATCTACTAAAACTAAAAAAAGACTTATATTATAGTTGTATTAAATAACTCTTTTTAGTATAATAAGGTCATAACTGGAGGTTATTTATGAATATTGATTATGAACTATATAGAATATTTTATATTGTAGCTAAAAATGGAAACATAACAAGAGCTAGTAAAGAACTTTTAATAAGTGAGCCTGCTGTCAGTAAATCAATTAAAAACTTAGAAGGGTATTTAGGTGCTCCACTATTTACTAGAACAAAAAAAGGAGTAAACTTAACAACTGAAGGAATTACATTGTACGAATATATTAGTAAAGGAATAGAATACTTTAAAAGTGGTGAAGCAAAATTTAATGAATTAATTAACTTAGAAAGTGGCACTATTAGAATTGGAATAAACACTACTCTAACAAAAGAGTTTTTAATGCCTTACTTAGAAACTTTTCATAAACTTTATCCCAATATAAATATAGAAATAAGAACAAATCTAACTAGTGAATTAAAGTCTATGCTTAAAGATGGTCTAATTGATATGCACATTTTAAATCTAACTAATGAAGAAACAAAAAATGATTTTAACATAATAAAATGTAAAACAATAACAGATTGCTTTGTAAGTAATAAACCTATTAAAGAAAAAATATCAATTAAAGAATTAAATAACTACCCTTTAATACTGCAAGACAAAAATTCTAACACAAGAAAATTCCTAGATGATTTTGCAAATAAATACGAAATAACTTTAAAACCAAAAATTGAAATAGGAAGTTATTACTTAGTAAGTGAGTTTTCACGTATTGGTCTTGGAATTGGTTATGTTACAAAAAATTATATAAAAAATAATTTAGATAACAAAGAACTATTTATTGTACCAATTAAAGAAAAAATTCCTTCTAGAGAGATAGGCATATTGCTTAATAAGAATACTACACCTAACTTTAGTACAAAAGAATTAATAAAAATAATTACACAAAATACTACTAATTAACTAAATTTCAGGACTATCAACAAATCCCGGATCTTTAAATCTAAAATAAACTAAGCAAATTGCACCAACAACAAAAAATACACTACCAAAAAGTCTTATTCTAATAAGATTTTTTTCTTTAGAACTTGCTTCATTATAAATTTCATAATTTTTTTTCAAATAATAAAGATAAATTATAAGTGCTATAACTATAGTTATCTTAAAAATAGTAGAACCCTTTTCATGATAAGAACTATCACCTGTTTCAATAAACTTTTCTTCATAATTAGTACCTATTATTCCCATTACTGAAATAATTATAAAAACAACATAAATAATTTTTTCAATATCTAAGTTTACCTCTATACTATTTCTCATAATAAATTATAAGTTTTACACCACAATAAAAGACCTCTAATTAGAAGTCTTATCAAAACTAACAGTCTTAGACCATTCTAAAAATTTAGGTTTGTACTTATCTTTATTCTTTTCTGAACAAATAAATTGTATTAACCAAAAAGCATCTTCTGACTTATTAACAGTAGCTAAATAATAAATATTCTTTCCATTCATTTCTTTAACATATTCAAAATAAACAACACCATCTTTATTAATTACTTCACTATCTAATTTATTATTACTAACTACTAACCTAGCATAATCTTCTAAAGAATTTTCATTAGTAATATTTACTTTTTCTAAATCAGTAAAACTTTCTTTTAAAGCAGTAAATTCCATATCTATTCCCTTTAAATAAACAGTTTGACTAACTATATCAGTTTCTACTAAACCATCTTCTAAAGTAACATTTATACCATTAACACTATATTCCTTCTCCCCAACATTAAATTCACATCCTGCTAAAAAGAAACAAAAAACAACTGCGACTATACCTAAAATAATTCTATTTTTCATATCATAACTCCTCATACTATAAAAGTGTACCATAAAAAATATAAAAAATCTATAAAACAAAGTTTCTAATTTACAAAAAAATACAAGTTTAATAAATCTATTATATAAATAATTTAATATTCTAAGTTTAAAGATAAAATAAAATTTAAATCTATAAAAAAGAAAAACTGTAACTAATCGTTACAGCCACTTTTACATACATTGCTTTTAACTTCATTAAATGCTTTTTCAAATAATAATTTTAGGTCTTCACTACCTTCATTTTTCCAGTAATCTTCAGGTTTTTCATAACCTTTTGTATCAAGTGATGTTTCATCATTAAATAGTAGTATTTTCCCATCTTTTACAACAATTAAAGCAGGTACAAATACTCTTTTATTTCCCTCTTCATCATTTGGTATGTATTCATTTAATATTTTTACTATTTTTTGATATTTTTCAGAATTATTTTTTCTATCTTCTAGAATATTAAAATAATAAACTTTATCTATACCAACTTTTTTAGCTACTTCTTCTACATAAGGAACATAAGCTTGACACCAAGGACATTCAGGAAAGCCTAAATATACTACACCAGTTCCCTTTTCAAGTATGTTTATTATTTGATCTATATTTCTATAAACAAACGGATTATTATCACTCACCTTACTATATTCATTTCTAAATTTTTGAGCATCAGTTTCTTTATTATCATCTTTCTTAATAAAGAAAAAATATAATAGAATTAAACCAATAACTACAAGTATAGCTCCTAATAAAAACTTTTTTAAATTTTTCATGTTTTTCCTCCTTCTATTTAAATGATAACATATTTATTTTTATTTGTAACTAAACTTAAGGTTGAGTTTATTTTTTATTACAAGTATTACTTAAATTAAGAGGAATTTGATATTTAGTAATATTACCCTCATTATCAGTAGCATTAATAACTATATATAAACTATTATTATCATACTTATCACACTTATTAGAAAAATCTTTCAAATCAAAATCAATATTCTCCAAATAATCTTCTAACTTAATACTTCCATCATAATTATATTTACAAGTATCAAGTACTTTAAACTTATCATCCTTTTTCTCATACAAACCACATTTTATTTTTACATATTTAGTAGTATCATCTCCTCCACAATAAGTAACATTTCCTAAATGCAAATGACTATTACTCTTATTATAAGCAAGTGACCCATAAATATTAAAGTCTTCACAACTTGAACTAATTATCTTAAAGTTTATTTGATTATCCCGAAAATTAAGTGAAGCAATAACTATTAATAAAATAACTAATATAATTGAAGTCAGTATTATTAACTTCTTTTTATTCTTATTAACTTTCCCATCTAAAATACTATCTAAACTAATATTATAATCTTCACATATTAACTTTAAAACACTAATATCAGGTATATTTTTTCCATTTTCCCATTTACTTACCGCTTGATAAGTAACACCATATTTATTAGCAAACTCATTTTGTGTAAGATTACTCTTTATTCTTAACTCTTTAATCAAGTTACCAATTCTAACTGGATCCATTAAACCACCTCTTATAAATCAAACACCTTATAAACTAAAACACTATTAATAATTAATAAAACTACACCTATTACCAAATGCACTTCATTCATAGGAAATTTACTAACTTCATATAAAACACTAACTATACTAGAAAGAACAAAACCTATAATAGCATAATATGTTTCCTTCTTATAATGTTTTAAACACCATTCAATTACTTTAGAAACAAACACAATACCAAGAATTACACCTAACATAAATACACTCATTAAAATAATATTAGTACTTAAATTTTTAAATGCTGTAATCTCATTTACCATATTTAAAACTGGTTCATAATAACCAATAAGCATAAGAGTAAAAGAACCACTTATTCCAGGAACAACCATTGTAACTGCAGCTAACATACCTACAAAAAATAAAATAACATATCCATACATATTCATATTATCAAAAGTAACCAAATTACTGCTTTTATGAAATATTAACATACTAAGAACTATTAACATTCCAACTAACATAAGAGAAGTATCTTTTATAGTAATTTTATATCCCTTAACATTCTTACAAAGTGAAGGAATACCACCAATAATCATACCCAAGAATATCAAAATAGTTATAATAGGTGCCTTATCTAAACCAAATTTAATAATTCTAGCAAAAACACTAACAGAAAAAACTACTCCAAGCCCTATTGGTAACAAATACATAAAATATTTTTTAAAATCATTAACACTTTTATAAAAATTACTAGCTGCTTTAATTAACTCTTCATAAATTCCCATCAAAACAGCAAGTGTACCACCACTTACTCCAGGAATAACAAAAGATATTCCTAAAATTATACCTTTAATAAATAAAACTATTTTATCTTTCATATACTCTCCTTTTTAAAATAATTAATAAACATAAATAAAACCAATAAACCAACTAAATATCCAGCACATACATCAGACAAATAATGTACTCCCAAGTACAACCTAGATACTCCTATTAATATTATTATAATAACTAAAAATATAGTAAATAATATTTTTTTAAATCTTTTAATATCACTATTACTAAGTAAATAAATTAAAACTCCATAAAAAACAATACTACATGCAGTATGTCCACTTGGAAATGATGGATCCCATGGAACATTTATTAAACTTGTAAGTGGCCTTTCTCTATTAATAATAAACTTAATAATCAAATTAATCAAATAAACTGTAAATAAAGAACAACTAAGTTTAATAATATTTTTTTTATTTTTATAAACAACAAACAAAATTATTAAAGTAATTATATAAAAGTATACACTTCCCATATTAGTAATAATTTTAAAAAAAATAGTTAAACCATTATTCACTAAATTATCTAATATATAATCATGTATAAACATATCAAATGTTAATAACTCATAACTAAAGTATCTTTTTACTTGAATAAATGTTAATAACATTAAAATAATTGTTAATAAATAATACTTATTCACTTTTAAAAATTTTTTCATATTAACCACATAAAAATTATACAACAAAAAAACTATATTGTAAACTAAAACAACATAGTTATAAGCATTAATATAATACCACATAAAATTCCCATATTGACCATTTTCTTATCCTTACTATCTTTAATTAAAGGTAAAAATTCAAAACAAGCAATATACATAATCATACCAAAAGTAAATGATAAAAGTGTTCCTATAATAAATGCATTCAAAGTAAACTTATATAAAACTAAAGCACCAAATAAATAAGATATTCCAATACCTATCATACATAATAAAGTTTTACTTTTACCATATAATTCATTAAACGTACTTGATAAAGTAAACCCAAGTGGTAAATTATGAAGTGCAATTCCCAGAGTTAAAATAACAGCAGTATCATAACTAGTTAAAACAGTACTATAAAGTGTCATTCCTTCTATAAAATTATGAATAACTAAAAATACACAAGTAATAAAAGATATATGTTTATAAGCACTCTTTTCTTCATGATGATGATGTCCACCTAAAACATCTAGTACGATTACTACTGCAAATCCAATAATTATAAAGAAGCAAGTAAATAGTATACTCTTAAATGTATCAAATCCTTCTTTATAAAATTCATAAGCATCAGGTATTAAATGAAATAACCCCAAAAGAATTAAAACAATAAATCCAAGAGCCACACTGAAAGTCATAACTTTCTTATTATTCTTTGTAGAAAAAACAATTAAAGACCCAATTAATAAAGAAAACTCTTCAAATATACTTAATACTAAAACTACAAATAAATCCATAATTCCTCCTATATATCCATATATTTTTTATATTTAGGTAAATCACCTTGTTTAATACCACTAATACTTGGTTTAACTTGAAACACACCAGGATACTGATTTCCTTCTATTACAATAAATTCACCTTTATCATTTAAAACAACATCCCAACCAACATATCTAATACTTGGCACAACCTTACTTAAAGTACTTATAAAGTTTTCTAACTCATTATAATGTGGTACTTTAAACCCTACAATATCACATCCACTACTTGGATGTTTATAATAAATATTTCCTTTCTCATCTATCGCAGGTACATAAACAGTTCCTAAATCATTAACAAAAGTATACATTCCACCACTACTAAAATTATCAACATTTCCATTATTACCTATTCTTAAAATAGTATTTAAAATATGAGTAACCCCTTTATCATCAACAAAAGAAAGCACTCTAAGAGTATTAACACTTCCCTTATATAACTTATTAAAACTTTCGTGTTGATAAATAAACTCTTCAATAATAAACTCTTCTTTTTTCATAATAGAATTATATAACTTTAAAACATTATATTCATTCTTAAACATATTTCTATCTATATTAATAATCTCTAATCCTTTACCACCACAATTATTAACTTGTTTACAAACTATTTTTTCTTTATCAAAAATATAATCCTTAAATTCTTTAAAAGTAGCATCCCTTAAATCAATAAAACTTCTACCTAAATAATTCTTAAATAACTTATTAAATTCTCCCTTATCATCAAGTAAATGCCAGTCTTCTTTTTTATTATACTTTTTAACTATATCATTATTATATTTACCAGTTAAATAAGTACTCCTTTCTTTACTATTTAAAAGATAAAACTCAAACTCAAAATAATCCATATACCCACTTCCATATAAAAGTGCACATTTAGCCATATCAAAAAGTACATAAAAAGTACTTTTATTTATTTTACCACCAACTATTTTTGCATGATTAACATATTCTTTAAATTTCATATTTTTTAATTTTTTAAATACATAACTTATTTTCATAATTAACACCTATTAAAATTATAGTAAACTTTTTTGAAAAAGTCTACTACTTAAAAATAGAAATCACAATTTATGTAATTTATTATAAATAAAAATGAGAGTTTTCTTCAGGGGGCCTGCTCTCTTCAGTTAGAAGAGAGCAAATTGTGTTAAACCCTTTAAATACAGGCCTTTTTATATTGGCTTAAACCGTCATTTACCGTGGTTTTTTAGTATTTTTGTACCTAAATTGTACCTAAAAAAAGAATTAGCACCTATTCTACTAACTCTTAAAATGAATACTTTTCTCCAAATAATTTACTTTCAATTATACACAATATAGCATACCCTAAAATGAATAGAAATGCTACTAAATAAAGATTAGTTATAAATTTAGTTATCAATAAAAATAAACCTGTTAGGATTGCATAATTAATAAAGAATCCAAAACTTCCAATTGACTTTACTCCACCATTATACCACGTGTGTGTTAAAGCATAAGCAAGAGGAATAAAAATACCACCACATATCCAGTTAACAATTGTAGCCATATTAGGGTATTTAACTATATTAGAAAACGGATTAGGAAAACAAAACTGTCTAATCAAATAACTTGCTATACTTACTAATCCTCTTCCATTATAACTTTTACTTCTATATCTTCGACTCATTATATCGCCCCCAAAATTTAATAATTATTATACCATAAATTACTTGACTAATTTCAATAATTAAGTGATTAATACAACAACTATTAAAAAGGAGAATATTATGGTTAATAGTGTTGTTATTTCTGGATGCTTTAAAGGCATTGAAGACGAAGAATTACTTTTAAAGGTCGAAGGTCTAGAAAATCATCAAATCGTCAGAATAAATATCTCAAAAGGTTTCCAAAAAGAATTAAATAATTATATTAAAGAAAACGATTTAATTAGTATTAAGGGATATATTGAAATTGATGATTTACATAGAATTATAATTGTTGCAACAAAAATTACTTTTTTATCAAGCAAAAAAGCTCAGAATTAACTTTTCTGGGCTTTTATAATACAATTATAATTTAAATAATTCTAAAGCAGTTGCTACTAACTTATCAGTTCTATTATTTATTTTCTCAACAGTCCATTTATCTTCACTAACTACATCATTATTTAAGTATAATCCATTTGTATATCCTATATCTTTTCCATCTTGATTTTTTCTATATTTTTTCTTTTCAAAATCATAATTACTCAAATTAGAATTATACCCTGTAATAGTCAAATTACCTAATGTGTGAACGTATTTATTTAAATATTCATATGCAAGTTCTTCGTCCCCATCGGCTATCATATCAATCCACTCTTTTGGTATTTTTTGACCTTCTGGAAATATATGTTCAATTGTCCAAATATATTTATTACTATTATCTCTTGACCATAAATCAGTATATATTTCTTTTGTAGTATGCTGGGCTTCTATATGGCATAAAATAAATCTTGTTGCAGTATCATTCAAATCATATAATGGTCCTCTCAATTTTTCTTCAAATAAGCTATTTGGAGCTGATTCAGAAATTAGTTTATTTCTACATATATTATAAACTGTATCATTTCTATTTTCTTTAATTGATGCGATTATATCCATAAATATTTTTGTTAAATTTCTTGTATTTGGAATATCTGTTATATTTCTTCTAACAAAGAATGATACTAATAATTTAATAATATCTTTCATATCATCATCCTTAATATTTAGTATATCCTTATTGTTTTCTAAATATAGAAGTAATAGATATCCAGGAGTTCCCTGAACTCTTTCAAGATTTAATAGCTCACCAGCATAATATGTTTTCTTATCAGAGTTATTAATTATGATTGCGTAATTATCCGATGCGTGTTCTATATCATCAATAAATTTATTATAATCTTTTTTTATTAATTGTTCATATATATCCATTAATGTAGTTTTTGTTGCTAAATATGCTAATGGATATTTTTTCGTGCTCTCTGGAGTAACAAAAGGTTTGTTTAATTCTTCTATAAAAGCATTATAGTATTGTCTAAAAAATCTTTCTTGAACAGAATATTCTTCTCCTAGGTTCTTTTGAATTTTAGTCCAACGGTCATAACATTCGTCAGATTTACCATCTCTTTCTGAAGTTGAAATAAGTAGGTTTTTAATTAAATCTATAGCAGTTAAAGGAACACCACGATTATTTAATGACTCAAACAGCATATATGCGTCTTTGTGATTATCCACCTCAATGACAACTAAAATTGCACTGTTAAATCTTCTAACCAAATTTAATAAAGTTTTTATTTCACTATCTGCTTTTAATCCACGATATACATTTTCTGGATCGTCAGATTGTAAAAAGTTCGTTATTAGTTTATCAAAATAACGTGCTGCTTTATATATTTTTCTGTTACCTGCATAAAGTGGAAATTCAGCATTTTCTATAATGCCAGACTCATATAATAAGAAATTGTAATCTGCTTGATTGTTATCTTGTATTTGTAATTGTAATCTTGGAATATATTTATCATCTTGCTTATATGCTAATTGCCTTTTAATATTATTTAAATCAGTCATACTATCTATATCTAATTCTTCTTTATGTTTTAATAGTTTTGTATATAATACAGATAAAAGAATAGATAAAGATGTCATTCTTTGTTGTCCATCTATAACTTCAAGATAAGTAGCTCCAAAAGCACTACCTGGTAAAGCAACACAAATTGTTGATCCTAAAAAATATCCTTCATCATTTTCAATCACATCATTGAATAGTAAGTCCCATTCATTTTGTCCCCAAGTATACTTTCTTTGATACTTTGGAATTTTATATATAATTTTATCATCAGGAAATACTTGAGATACTGATTTTTGTTCTACATGTCTAATCATTTTTTTCTCCTTTATTCTTTAATTTATCATAAATAAACTTAAACATACTTGTCATAAAGTCTTCCATATATCCTGGCTCTGACATCATCTTTTCAAACATATCAGTATTTTGTTGATATCTCTTAAATGCTTTTCTTTGGAATTCATCATTATACACTTTTCTAAATGACTCCGGATCGTTATGTTTAGCAAGATTTACCATTTCTTCATCATCTAAGAAATCTTGTGTAATTTGTTCCATAACCTTATCCATATTAGTAAAATTAGTTTTGTATCTTTGATTTATTTTATCAACAAGTACACTTAATGGTTCTTTTTCTTCTTCCTTCCTACCTATCATACCCTTAGGAGGATTAAGTTCACCCTCTTCAGAAGTCAATTCAATAGATCCTTCAAATTTCTTTTCTAACCTATAATATTCAAGTTCAATTTTATCATCTAAGTCAATTACTGTTTCATGTTCTTTAGGTAATGTTTTATTCAAATATTTACAAAAAATATACTTACTTTGAATATCTTTATCCATCATTCTAGCCACTTGAACTACAAATCCATAGCTTCTAATAAATGCTTGAAGAATAGACTTAAATTCTCTTTGGTCCTCTTTCTTCATATCCATATATTTTTTTCTAGCAGGATATAAATAGAAGTTTAATTTAGACATATCTTCTTTACCACTATAGTATACTTTTGCAAACTCAAAAGCTTCATCCTCAGAGAATAATCTATATGCTTCTACTCTTTTATAAATTGCATAAACATTGTTTGGATCTACACCTTCTGTTAAATTGGTTACTTGATAATATGGTTGGAATGAATCTCTAATTTCATCTGCTGTATTAACAAAGTCAAGCACAAATGTATCAGTCTTACCTGGGCATATTCTATTTAATCTTGAAAGAGTTTGAACTGCTTTTACACCGTATAAAGGCTTATCAACAAACATTGTATGTAATAAAGGTTCATCAAAACCTGTTTGATATTTTTCTGCAACAATTAATACATTATATGATTCATTAAATCTCCTTGGTAATTGATTTTCTTTAATATGTTCATTATTTCCCTTATAATCAATATTTAATTTTTCTTCACTTACTATTTCTCCGTCATCATTTAAATCACCTGAGAAAGCTACTAAAACATCTACATCTGTTATGTTATGATCTTTAATATATTTTCTAAATTCTTTTAAATATCTTACTGCATGTAATCTTGATGATGTAACCACCATTGCTTTAGCTTTTCCACCAATTTTATATCTTGTTGTATTTAAGAAATGTTCTATCATTATTGCAGCTTTTTGGCTTAAATTATGTGGATGCAGTGATTCATATCTTGCAATAGCTTTCATTCCTTTTGAAGTTTTAACTTCTGGATCTTCTGCCGCACTTTTAACAATTTTATAATACATATCATATGTCATATAATTTTTTAATACGTCAAGAATAAATCCTTCTTCAATAGCTTGTTGCATTGAATACACATGATATGGTCTGTAGCTTCCATCTGGATATTTAGTTCCAAATATTTGTAGTGTTTTATCTTTTGGAGTTGCAGTAAAAGCAAAGAATGACATATTAGAATGATCTCCATGAGAAGCCAACTCATTCATTAAAAGATCATCATCTTCTACTCTATTATTCTCTTCTGCTAATTCATTTCTTGCATATTCTTCTAATACTTCTTCAATATTTCCTAGACCTTCTTTTAATTTAGAAGCACTTGCTCCAGTTTGAGAAGAATGTGCTTCATCAACTATAACAGCAAATTTCTTATCTACACTATTTATTTCTGTATATATTCTAGGAAATTTTTGTAATGTAGTAATTATTATTTTTTTTCCATCATTAATTGCTTCTAATAAATCTTTTGAAGTTTTTCCTTTATCTATTTTGACTACCGTTCCTGGCACATGATCAAACTGATAAATTGTATTTTGTAGTTGACTATCTAATACTTTTCTATCTGTAACAACAATAACTGAATCAAATATTTTGTTATCATTATTATCATGTAGTGAAGATAATCTATATGCAAGCCATGCTATTGAATTTGACTTTCCCGATCCTGCACTATGCTGGATTAAATAATTTTTACCACTACCATTTTCTTTAGCATCTGCAACAAGCTTTGTTACAGCATCTAATTGATGATATCTAGGAAATATCATTTTTCCTGTTCTCCATGATTTTATTGGCTCATAATCTAAATGCATATATTTTTGTAATATTTCTAATAAAGAATCTTTACATAAAACTTTTTCCCATAAATATGCTGTTCCAAATCCGTCTTGATTATTTGGATTACCTGCGCCACCAACATTTCCAGCACCATTAGACCCTTGATTAAATGGCAAGAAATATGTACCACCTTTAGCAAGTTTAGTAGTCATTACACATTCAAACAAATCAACGCCAAAATATACTAAGCTTCTTTCATTAAATCTAAATATTGGATCTTCTGGATCTCTATCGAATTTAAATTGATGAATTGAATTATTTATATCTTGACCTGTATATTGATTTTTTAATTCCATTATTACGATTGGAAATCCATTAACAAATAATGTTATATCAACACTGTTTTCATTATCCATAGAATAGTGCAATTGTCTTACACATTCTAATATATTACCATCATATAATTCCTCTAATTCTGGATTCATTGATGTTTCAGGTTTAAAGAATACTAATCTAAATTCCATACCATCAAGTTTAACTTTATCTCTTAAAGTAGAAAGTAATCCATGTTCCTTTATCTGTTCTTCAACTTTTTTTAAGAAATAATCTTTAGTATATTCACCATGAATAGACATTAATCTCATCCATTTTTTGTTTTGAGTAGATGCAATAAAATCAATTAATACATTAGGATTATATCCTTTTAATCTATCATATCCTAATCCATCACTAATATGATATCCACCTTTAGTAACTAAATATTTTTCAATTGATTCTTCAAAATTTTTTTCTTGAGTTTCCATACTACACCTCTCTTTTTCCTGTCACACATTCATAAATAAGTGATCTTTTATATTCTTCTAATTTTTCTATTATCTTCCTTCTATATTCAATAACCTCATCTAATTTTGAACATTCTTGATCTAATTTTTCTACTATAATATCCTGTTCTTCTTTAGTTGGTAAGTTTACATATGAGTTTAATATTTTACCTCTATTAACATTCGGTTGTGTTCCTCCTTCAGAGGTAGAAAGCCAATCAGAAACCAATTTTTTTATTGAATAAAAAATGTAGTTTAAATTAGCATCAGTTTCACTTAAAACACAACATGCTTGATTTGTGCAAGCATCAATATTAGAAATGGAAGAATTGCCTATTGATCCACCATACATTGCTATAACAATGAATGGTGCCTTATAAATCTTTAGAGCACTAACCTTTTCAACAGTATCCTCTTTTAATTTTTTGTTAGTATCTGTAATATAGCCACCATTTATATCACCAGATTGAATCCAAAAAATATCATCACCATATAAAGAACTATCATTAGAGTCAGGCGTGGTACCACTCCCAACCTTTTTAAAAACATATTTCAATTTTGTCTTAACTCCATTCGATGTGTTTTTGTATATCAATTGTAACTTGTATTCCTTTAGAAGTTCTATTTCTTTATTATTATCCACTATTATTTCATCTATTTTAGAGCAATGATCATTAAGATAAATTGCAATTCTTTTTTGTTCCTCGTAAGATGGTAATGGCAATTTATAGCTAGCCATTGTTTCCCAATTTAAAGTCCATCTATTATCAAATGAAACTCCTTTGCCATGAATAAACATTGCCTTAATCCAATACTGATACTTAAAAAAATAATCATAATATTTAGGAAATATTTTTTCTTTTTTTGCTAAATTTATGTAAGCAGGGCTGATAACTCCCTCAACTTCTGACAAACTACAATTGGCACCACTTATTAAATCCATTGGATTAATCATCAAATCATCTTTATACACTTTGTGGTAATTATCATAGCTTTCTGCTAATTGTCCTTCATTAGTTGAAATATCTCTTATTTTCACACCATCTCTAGCAAGTGATAAAACTGTTGGATTTTCTACATCATTAACTTCTTTCCTTCGATAAAAAATCTTATTAACAGTTGTAATACTCCATGTACTAGGCAATGAACCAATCCATTTAATACCACTATCTACTAAAACCCTACTCATTTTCTTGTAACTCCCTTAAAACACCATCAAGTTTTCTATCAATTTCAAGAATTTCATTCATTATTTCTTCTGTTTTGCGTGGTTCTTGATATTTATAAAAGTATTTAGTAAAAGATATTTCATATCCTATCTTGGTTTTAGATTCATCAATATAAGCATATTTAGCAAATGGAATTACTTCTCTATTCATGTATTCTTCAATTGTTTCTTGAAGTGGAATATTTTCGGTATCCGTTAATTCTTTATTAGGAATATATTCTCCTTTTTTATTTTTCTTTGGTGTTCCATCGTCATTTAATTCTGGTTGTAAAACTGTTACTTTTCTATAACCAAAGTATTCGTTTTCAAATATCTTTGAATACTCATTTTCAACAAAGTCACCATATATTTTAGTTATATTATCGATATGTTCTTTCGATAATTCATTTCTTTTGCTTCCTAAATTCTTTCTCATTTTATTATAAAATTCTGAAGCATTTATCAATTGTACTTTACCAACTCTATGTCCTGGTTTTTTATTTGATAAAATCCATATATAAGTTGCTATTCCTGTGTTATAAAACATATCATTAGGTAATTGAATAATGCAATCTAATAGATCGTTTTCTATAACATATCTTCTTATTTCAGATTCTCCAGATCCAGCATCTCCTTTAAATAATGCTGATCCATTATGTACTATTGCAATTTTAGAACCTTCTGGTTTCATTTTTGATACTGCATTTTGTAAGAACAATAGTTGACTATCGGATATTGCCGGTGTTCCTGCCGGGAATCTTCCATCACTACCCTTTTCTGCTTCTTTTAATACTGCAGCTTTTTCATTTTTCCATTCAATTCCAAATGGTGGATTCATTATAATATAATCAAAAGTTTCACCTGGAAATAAATCTCCAGATAAGGTATTTCCATGTCTTATATTATTGGAATCTTCTCCTTTAATTAACATATCAGCTTTACAAATAGCATATGTTTGAGCGTTTAACTCTTGTCCATAACATAACATTCTTGATGATGAATTTAATTTTTTTGCATATTCGATACTAGCAGTAAGCATCCCACCTGTACCACATGCTCCATCATAAACTGTTTTTATCTTTGAAGAATCTGCTAAATCTTCTTCATCTTCAAATATTAAATTAACCATTAATTCGATAACTTCTCTTGGTGTATAGTGTTGCCCTGCTTCTTCATTTGAAAGTTCATTAAATCTTCTTATTATTTCTTCAAATATATATCCCATTTCAATATTTGAAACATAATTTGGATGTAAATTTGCTTTTTCTGAATTAAATGTATCTATTACTTGATATAAAATTCCATTTCCTGCCATTTTTTCAATTTGCTTATTTAAATCAAAGTTTTTAATAATATCTTTTACTTCATCTGAATATCCATTTATATAATTGTAGAAGTTTTCTTCAATATTATCTGGATCATCTAATAACTTTTTAAAATCATATTTTGAAGTATTATAAAACTTTTGCCCTGCGGTTTCTTTAAGAATAAAATCTCTTTTTGCAAATGTTTCAGGATATTTTTTGGCCATTTCTAAAACTTTATCTCTTGTATCAGATAAAACTGAGTCAAATCTTTTTATTACTGTCAAAGGCAGAATAACATCTCCATATTCGTGTGGTTTATATACACCTACCAATTTATCTGCTATGCTCCATATCAATGAAGCTTTTTCACTTACTATTTTTGTTATATTACTCATTACTTATTACCTCTCTTCACTACTACTTGTTCTTTATCACTTTCTGGAGTGACTTTGCAATCCTTTCTGCTTGAAATCTTTATATTCTTTTTTTCATTCAAATAAAAGATTACAGAATCTCCTTCTTCAATATTTAATGTTTCTCGAACAATCTTCGGAATAGTAATTTGTCCTTTTGATGTTAACTTTGCTGAAGCTAACAATTCATTCTTTTCCCTCATATCATTTCTCCTTACTTTCCTTACTATAATAAGTATAACATAATTTGTTGATTTTTAAAATAAATTGACATAAATTGTTACAAAAAATTAATTTTTAAGTGATTAATACAAAGAATTGGAAGAATATTATGATTAGAAAATGTACTGATGAAGATATTTCTGATGAAGAATTAGAGAAAGTAATAGATCCCTTTTATGATAACTATCATGAGTATATTATTACTTACGTTATGCCTGAGGTAATTGCACTTTATATTGCTAGTTCTTTTGGTAGGAAAGCTATGTGGGAAGCAACATTTTATCAACATTATAATTCTGCTAAAGATACTTTTAATATTTGTGATGATGAAGATTATGAAAGTATTAAAGCTGAGGTAATAAAGTTATTAAGAATGAAGTATTCTTTAGAAATTATTAGTGAAGATCCATTAGATCTTAAAAAAATTGAGTATTAGTTTTTGTTCTAATACTCTTTTTGTTTTCCAAAAAACTCACGGAGAATTTAAATTTGTGTAAATGTAGGTGAGTTGTCAGTCGTGATATTTTTTACTTTTTTTATTCCTGTACCTTAGGGGGGACTACCAGTGTTCTATTTGATAATGGTTTTTACTATTTATTTTTTTACCACGATTAATATACTTTTGCATATCTTCTAATAAAAATCCAGGTATGATTTCTCTTTCTATCCATCTAATGGATTTATCATAGTTTCTATCTTCTTGTTCTGGTGATAATGGTACTACTCCTAATCTGAAGTAGCCATCTTTTTTCATTTGTTCTAAAATAGATAAATAGTAATTATTCTTAACTGTTTTAGTTTTATCTAAGATATCATGTATAGTTGGCATATAAGCTCTTTCTTTACAAAGCTCTATAATTGCTTTTTTTAAATACTTCTGGTTCTATATCTTGTAACATTTCATACCATATTGAAATATCATCATTACTGATTACTTTATGATAACAAGATGATAGTATTTTGATTTCTTCTACAAAATACAACTTATCCATTTTGTTTATCTCTCATTTCTTTAGCTCTTTTAATATCTTCTAAAGATATATCTTGAATAGTTTTAGCTTTTGCTTGCTGATGTAAGTATCTTTCAAATTTAGATCCAAATAATGTTTCAGGTGTAAGGTATGGTTTCATTTTAGGATTATTAATCCATTCATTTGTTTTCTTGTCTATAACTATTTTAATATCATCAATTGTATATTTTTTTAATATATTAGCTATTAACTTTTTATATTCATCTATTAATATAAAATTAGAATGTGTCTTATAATTTAAATAATCTATTATGTCTTGATACTCTTTTTTATTTATTTCTAGATCTTCTTATTAGTTATAATTACTAAGTTATGTTTATTATGTTTATTATCTATATATACCTTACTTTTTGTCTTACATTTATTCTTACATTTCGGCTTACTCTTGTCAGGATTCTTAATTCTATATTCTCTCATATTCATAGCTCATACTGTTGCTTGATTAGTAAGTATTAATGCATCTTCTACATAATACTTATCAACTCTTTTTTCTATCATTCCTGTATCCATAAAATAGTCAATAACTTCATTTATTAATTCTTCAGAATGATTGGTTTCTATTGATAATTCTTTTATTGTGTACGGAATCTTTTTAGATCCTACTTTTTTTATTAGATATCCATCTTTATTTATTGTTTTAAATACAAGTTTAAAATGTAAAATTATTTTTACATATGTCTTGACATTTTTTAGCAAAATGTAAAAAAAGACTTGACAAAATGTAAAACATTTTTATATAATATTTCACAAATCCATTGATTTTTTCAAAATTAATTGGTATAGTTATAGTAGGTAGTAACATAATATATAATGTAGTATGTACTACAATTTTTGCTCATTATCCAAGTGGTAAAAGAGCGGCGAAAACGGTAAGATTTAGTTCTTACCGTTTTCATTTTGCTTTTTTTCCTTCTTTTGCATCTGTTTTAGCTTATCGCAATATATAATTGGATATGCAGTTTTTAAATAGTAAAATGGCTTATTTGTTTTTTTATCTTTTCTTAATTCTAATATAATTAAATAATTTTCTTTTTTACACCATAAACAGTATTCTTTACCCCTATCATTTATAAATGAATAATTACTACAATTTTCATTATTACAATATGATATTATATGTTTTATCCACGGAATTTTATTTAATCTATTTGGATCATACAATCTTGCTTTCATATCTCTAGATATAATATGTTCAAAAGTTTGTTGTCTTAAATTATAATCTAAAGTTTTTGTTACTTTAACAGGAAGTCCTTTAAATGTTAGCCTATCATTATTTCCTATTTCTTTTAAGTAAACATTGTAAGCTTTATCGATACTATCTTTGCTTACATCATTTAAATCTAACTTAGATGGTAAATTACATTTTTCCATATTTCTTATGTCCTGGTTCCCATACAAATATATCAAATTTTCCATGAAACATCTTAGGCCTTGATGTAGACGTCAAATTCTTACCAGATAAATTTTCTATTATTTGTATTAATTGATTTTTTCCATCATTAGTTGCTAATTCCCTGTTTTTATAAGATACAGCACCAATCAGTAAATCTGTTAATTGCATTATTTCAACTTCATCGCTTCGTATTATTTGAACCCTATCGATTGTTTCTTCTGCAAAATCATATAATGTTCTATTTAAAACTGTTTTTAAATTTTTAACTCTTTCGCCGCCTAATGAGTCTTTTATATCCATATATATTCTATAATTGTTTTCTATGTCTATAAGTTCTTTTATCAATAAATAATATATTCTATTATACCAGTCATCATAAGATATATTATATTCTTTACAGTTTAAATTCTTCTTATTTGTTGCTACAACACATCTAAAATTCAATTTGTCGTTATCAAAAAAATATTTTATTAACTCTATATAATAATCGATCTTATTTTGATGAACCTTATTCCACTTAGTTTCGTTACTTAATGAGATGCCGTACTTTTCTTTTATTTTTCTTATATCATTATTTATTTCATAACTATACTTTTTTTCACAATACACAGTACCTATAACCATAATATCGTTACCATCATATTGAAGATGACAACTTTCATCACAATATAAATTATATATTTTTGACATAATCTTAATGCCTCCTATTCTACTACTGATAAATATCTATCAAGCATTTCATTTTCTGCTTTTGTTACTAATTTAACAAAATCAGTATAATCCCCAGTTGTATGTGCTTTATCAAGCGCTTTATAATATTTTAATCTATTATCTTTTTTAATAATAACTGGTACATATCCACTTCTCATTAATTCCATATTCATTATCAATCTAGATGTCCTACCATTTCCATCAATAAAAGGATGGATCTTAACTAATTCTCCATGTAATAATGCTGATCTTACTATTGGATGATATTTATCCCATTCATCATAATTCATTATTAATTTTTCCATTAATTCCGGAACCTTTATATATTGTGGTGGTCTATGTTGTGCGCCACTAATAATTACATCATGATTTCTATATTTTCCGGCATTTTCATCATCAATTCCTTTTAAAACTAATTGATGTAATCCTTTAATATTCCATTCAGATATTTCACTTTTTGTACCAATTAATTCTTCTAAGTATTCAATAGCATTTTTATGGTTTATGGCTTCTAAGTGTTCTCTTACAGATTTTCCACCTATAGTAATACCTTCTAATACTACTTTAGTTTCTTTTAATGTTAATGTATTACCTTCAATACCATTACTGTTATATGTCCATTCTAGATTAATTGCATTTTGTAATGACTCAGTTGCTTCTTTAGATAATGGCCTTTTACTATTTAATTTTGCAAGTTTTTCATCAACTTCTTTAAAATAAAATTCAGGTAGATCTATTTTGAATTCTATTTCATCTTTTACTCTTTTATCTATTGGCTTATTAGCATCATCTGGAATATTCCATGTTGTGCCTATTTTTTCAGCACCTTCAATTCTTCCATCTTGAATAAGTTGTCTTATTCTTCTTTCACTAATATTCCACTTTTCACTAGCTTCTCTAATTTGCATAGTTATCACCTCTATATATAGATTATACCGTTTCTGGAATAATATGTCAATATATTTTATGCCATTTGCGGTATAATGTTATTTTTTCATTCATACGGATCATTTATATTTTATCCGTATCATTGTTAAAATTAAAAATCCATTGAATATTTTTGACACTTTCAGCACTTTTCTTCAACAAACTATTTTAAAAAACAATTTTTTTTGTACCTAAATTGTACCTAAAATTATTTTAGCAATAATGATGGCTCGCAAGACCTTATAAAATGGGCACAAAAAATGAGAGCACGGTTAAATGCCCTCTTCAAAGGAAACTAGACACAAATCTAGTTTTTCTTTTGTTTAAATCTAATATCAAAGTTAGGAAATGCTTTTATAACTCTCCTAGTAAGTTTACCCTTGCTAAGAAGAATTTCCTTAACTTTAGCATTAATTTCTTCAGTACTATCCTTAAATACTACTTTACCAACATTCTTAATTTTACTAGTAACACTAAACGAAACAAAGAAATCAATAACAAATAATACCATCAAAATTGAAACAACACATTTTAATAATATAGGATCTATCTTATTTAAAATATTTATTAAGAATGGATTAATTAAATAAACCATAACTAACCCCATAATACCAAATACTATTAAATTAGATAAACATATTCTCCCATTAATATTAAACTTTTTATTAGAATAATCCCACCATCTAGTTTTAAATATTTTTTCCATAATATAACTAGTCAAATATTCAAGTATTGAACAAACTATAACAGCCATACAGAAAAGTACAATTGGATCACTCTGGTACTTTGTTAAAAGAATAGTTATTAATATACCACCAGTACCATAAATAGGTACTACTGGTCCAATTAAGAAACCTCTATTAACAAATTTATGATCTTGAATTAGAAAAGCACTCACTTCAACTATCCACCCAATAAATGAATATATTAAAAATAATGCTATTAAAATAAATGTCTTATACATATAAATACCTCATTTTTTAATAAATTACTCTGTTCTAAGAGCTATTACTGGATCCTTTTTACTAGCCATATTTGCAGGTATAGCACCACCTATAAGTGTTAAAGCTGTACTAATAACTATTAAAAGTAAAGCATGTAATGGATCTAATATTGCAACATTACTCAAACCAGTTAAATCTTTTAAAATAATATTAACAGGAATTATCAATAATCTTGCAATTAATACACCAATTAAACCACTTAGCACACCAACAATAAAAGTTTCAGCATTAAATACTCTACTAACATCTTTCTTTCTAGCTCCTAAGCTCCTTAAAACACCAATTTCCTTAGTTCTCTCTAAAACACTTATATAAGTAATAATACCTATCATAATAGAACTAACAACTAAACTAACTGCACTAAAAGCTATCAACACTACAGTAATCGCATCCATTATTTTAGAACCAAAACTAATAAATGTACTAGCTAAATCATTATAAACAATTATATTCTCATCATTTTTATCAATATTATATTTATCCAAATATTCTATAATTTTATCTTTACTCTCAAAATCTTTAGGATAAATATTTATCATAAATGGTTCATCCTTACTACCTAAATATAGTAACATATTATCTTTACTATCACTATCTAACTTTTCTCCAGTAAAAACACTATTATCACTTTTACTTTGACTTAAAACAATATCACTACTACTATTAACACTAATAACTTTTTCTACTAAATCATTCTTATACAAAATAGAACCAATATTATTACTACTCATCATACTACTAGTATCAGTAATATTTCCTAAACTATTCATACTTGTTGCTATCTGTCCTAAATAATTATCTTCTTTATTTCTTACAATACCAACTACTTTTAAAGTAAGATTTTCTTTATTATAATAAACATCATCTAAGTTAGAATTAGGTATAAACATATTCATATATTTAGTATAATACTGATTATTAAAAACCAACTTAATTTCTTTACCTAAAACTTCTTTAAAATCAATTTTTTCTTTATCACTAAGTCCTAAAGCTTTTAATATCTTAGTATCTACTCTATTTTTAGAATCAACTACAAGTACTATATCAGTAATATCTTTAGGATACTCCCCATCTAATAAATCAAATGCTTCCATCATAAAATCTTCTTTATCAAGTTCTTTAGGAATAACACCCATATTTAATTCATTAGAGCTTACACTTTTAACATCTTCTCCATTTTTAACAAGTAAATTTAAATTTGTTGCTCTTGTAAAACTAATACCACTAATTAAAGAATCATCTAACTTTTCTATATATTCAATATATTCCTTAGTTATATTATTAGTATGTAACATATTATAAGAATTAATATCAAAAGAATAAATTACTTTATCTTTAGGATAATCTCCTTTACCTGGCATCATACTTCCCATCATTTCTTCCATTTGTTTTTCATCCATACTCATAGTACTCTTACTTATTGTTATAGGAAAATTACTAAGAGTATTCTTTTGATATATATCAACTTGTTTATCAAATCCATTACTTAAACTAAGTATAATGCTTATTCCAATAATACCAATACTAGAAGCAAAAGCAGTTAAAAATGTTCTACCTTTCTTAGTCCTAATATTATTAAAACTTAACTTTAAAGCAGTTAAAAAACTCATCTTAGTTTTCTTAATCTCTATATTATTTTTATCTTTATACTTTTCTTTAGGTAAACTATCACTTATAACTTCTCCATCTTTTACTTCAATAATTCTAGTTGCATACTTTTTAGCTAAATCCGGATTATGTGTTACCATAATAACTAATTTTTCTTTAGAAATCTCTTTAATAAGTTCCATTATTTGTTTACTAGTTTTAGTATCTAACGCTCCAGTAGGTTCATCAGCTAATATTACTTCCGGATCATTTACTATTGCTCTAGCAATAGCCACTCTTTGCATTTGTCCACCACTAAGTTGATTAGGTTTCTTATAAGCATGATCTTTAAGTCCCACCCTATCTAGTGCATTAAGTGCTTTTTCTTTTTTATTTTTTACTCCACTTAAAGTTAGACTCATTTCTACATTTTCTAATACAGACAAATGTCCAATCAAATTATAACTTTGAAATATAAAACCAACACAATTATTTCTATAAGCATCCCATAAATTATCATTAAACTTTTTAGTACTCATATTATTAATAATTAAATCTCCTGAGTCATATCTATCAAGTCCTCCAATAATATTAAGAAGTGTAGTTTTACCACTTCCACTTGCACCTAATATACAAACAAACTCATTCCTATCAAAAGTAAGGCTAACACCTTTAAGAGCATGTTGTACAAATTCACCAGTCTTATAACTTTTTTTAATATTTTTTAGTAATTATTTAATTAACAATATTTTCAGGGCTTGTAGCCTAGTCTGGAAGGGCGTAAGACTCCTAATCTTAAGATCGAGGGTTCAAATCCCTCCAAGTCCGTTTTTTATAATTTTTAATAGATTCTCTTTTTTTTAATAAAAACTCTTTTTTCAAAAAATTTAAATATGTTCATATTAATATATGTTCATATGAGTTCAAATGATATATGTGAAATCAAATCTGTAGAAACAGAATTGCTTGACGAAATTTCATCTAAAATGAAAGATAATGATTCAGTTCAAAAAATATGCAATCTCTTTAAGATATTAGGGGATCCAAACAGGATGAGAATAATTCTAGCCCTCGGATACCACGAATTGTGTGTATGTGAACTATCACTTCTTTTGGATATGAGTCAATCCAATGTATCTCACCAATTGAGACACTTAAGAAACAGCAATATAGTCAAATTCAGAAAAAAGAACAAACATATATTTTACTCTTTAAATGATGAAGAAATAATTAAATTAATAAACAAAGGGGAAGAATATGGCTCATAAACACACTCACGACGGTTGTGCCTGTTGCAATGGAGAATTACTAGAAAACATTGAAGAAACAGAAAAACAATCTAAAAAGCCTATTGCAATATTTGTAATAGGAATAATTTTAATAGCTATTGGATATTTAACTACATCACTTGTAAGCCAGATAATATTTCTAATAGCTGCATTGTTTGTTGGGAAAGATATTATAATTCATGGGCTAAAACAGTTGGCTCATGGAAAAGTGAAAATAGAACTCCTTGTTACAATAGCTACTTTCGGAGCTTTTCTTTTAGGTTCCTGTGAAGAAGGATCTGTTTTAATGCTTTTATTCTATCTTGGAGAATATATAGAAGAATACACATTAAATGCATCTAAAAAGTCCATAACAAATCTTGTAAAGTTAACACCAAATACTGCAATGGTAAAACATGGCGATCATGAACATGAAAAAGCTGTGAAAGACCTTAAGATAGGAGATATAGTGATTGTAAAACCTGGAGACAAAATCCCTATTGACGGAATTATAGTAAAGGGCCAGACAACCGTTAACCAGTCTACAATTACAGGAGAAAGTCTTCCAGTATCAAAAACCGTTGATGATGAAGTATATGAATCTACTTTAAATGAAAATGGATATATTGAAATTGAAGTATCGAAAAATCCTGACGATACAATATTTGCTAAGATTATTGAATTAATTAAAAATTCAGAGCAAAACAAAGCTAAAATCGATCTTTTTATTGATAAATTCGCACAGATATACACGCCGATTGTGGTTTGTCTTGCAGTAGCTGTAGCAGTTATACCTACATTATTAGGTTACTCCATTTATGAGTGGACATACCGAGCTCTTACCCTACTTGTAATATCCTGCCCTTGCGCTCTTGTAATTTCCACACCTGTTTCTATTGTCTCAGCAATTACAAAAGGAACCAGAAATGGAATTATAATTAAAGGAGGAGAATATATTGAGGCTCTAGCTAGTGTTAAAGAAGTATTATTTGATAAAACAGGAACTTTAACTGAAGGAAATCTTAAAGTAAGCAGTATAGAATCATTTTCAAAATACAGCGACGATGAACTTCTTAAAATCGCATGTTCAGTCGAATCCCAGTCAAACCACCCTATTGCAAATGCATTTAATGAATATGACATTGAGCATCTGCCAGTTGAAAAATTCTCATCAATAGATGGGAAAGGTGTGAAAGGAACAATAGATGGCATAACATATTACATCGGTAAAAAAACACTATTTGACACAGACATTGAATCAAAAGAAGGAACAGAAGTTTTAGTAGGTACCGATAAAGAGGTTCTAGGATTAATTACACTAAGCGATACCATAAGAGAAGAAAGTAAAGATACAATAGCTGCTCTTAAAAAGTTGGATATTAAAACTGCTATGATTACTGGAGACAATGATAAAACTGCAAAGGAAGTGGCTTCAAAAATAGGTTTGAACAATTATTATGGAGATCTGCTTCCTCAAGATAAGGTAAAAATAGTGGAGGAATCTGTTGAGAAATATGGGGATGTAGCTATGGTCGGTGACGGCATTAATGATACACCTTCACTTGCAATGGCAAATGTAGGTATTGCAATGGGTCTTGAAGGTGCTGACGTAGCTATTGAAACTGCAGACGTCGTATTACTTGAAGACAAGCTATCTAAAATTGTAAGTCTAATAAAACTTTCAAGAAAAACCCTTGGAAAAATCAAATTTAATGTAGCTTTATGCCTGATTGTAAAAGTAACACTTATGGTTCTTGGAATCGCCGGCTATGTCAATCTCTGGGAAGCAATATTAATTGGAGATATGGGAATTACCCTCATAGTTGTTGGAAACTCCCTATTACTTGCAAAATGAGTCGAGAGTAGTTAAACTCTCCTCTTCTCTTTCTTCTAATTTTCCATTAAAAGAGATTTTACCATACTGGCCTCCGCCACCAGGTATTATGTCTAATGTCTTATTTCTAAAAGCTTCAATTCCAGGTGCAATAGCTGAATCTACTTTTTTAATTTCTTCAATCGGCGTGTTTATAAGAACCTCAATTTCTGTTCCAAAATTATCGATTAATGCTTGCCATTTCCCCTGCACCGTTTTTGTAGTAACTCCCTTATCATAAACGGAGGATATCAGTTCAGCTAACGGCATCAGATGAACATAAGGCGGTCTGAAATCAGGATGTTTAGGTTTATCGTAGTCTGCTATCTCAGATATCCTAAAGTCGACACCTTTTTTTATCGTTCCACCGCAGCTGCATTTCATTTTATTTTCCTTTGCAATAGCTGGATCGACTAGTTTGTAACATTTAGTACATGCAGTCATATGATATTTTCCAAGATTTGGTATCATACCATAATTTCCTTTAACCTTGTGTTGTTTTATTGACTTTTTTATAGATGAATATGATAAATCTTCAAGCTCCATTTGATTAAACTCGCGGCCTAATCTATGTGGCCATGGGGAGTGAGCATCGGAATTTGTAAGAAAAGTAAAATCCTTAAGTTCAGCTACAGTATCTGCCATAAAGGTATCTGCTGATAAACCAAGTTCAACAAAATCAGGTTTAGCACCATAGCAATCATAAACACTGTTGAAACTTTTATACATCCCAGTCCATGGTGTAAAAGCATGTGCAGGACCTATTAAACAGTCATATTCTTTAACAAGATCCCTAATTTCTGCTCCACTATATGGCGCTCTAGGTCTTCCGTCAGTGGTTTTGTTTTTAGACACTAACTTATCTGAAATCTCGCGGGCTATTTCCAAAGACGGAATCATAATCAAATGATGAATGCGATTCTTTCCCTCAACTTCAGTGGTTAAAACAAAATCCATATCATCATAGGAATAAATTCCTTCTCCGGTTTCAGTAGTCGTCTCTTCAATAATATCCAACCAACCTGGATGGAAAGCGTCACCAGTCCCTAAAAGCTGCAAACCTTTTAATTTAGATTTTGGAGCCATATTCTTAATTAGCATGTCTTTTGAACTAGCCATGGAAAAACAGCTATGAACATGAAAATCAGCATTAATCAACATAAATAAAGATTGTTAAAAAAAGTATATTAATTTTATGAGAGAAAAAAATTATAAATGGGTTTCATAATAATTTTCAATAGCTGCCTTTAAAGCATCGGCAGCCAAATTGGAACAGTGCATCTTAACTGGAGGAAGACCGTCCAATTCTTCAGCTACATCATTACGAGTAATTTCCAAAGCTTCCTCTAATGTTTTTCCAATAGCTAGTTCTGTAATCATACTACTTGTAGCTATTGCTGCTCCACAACCGAAGGTCTGAAATGAAATATCTTCAATAACATTGTCTTTTACTTTAATGTATATTGTCATTAAATCTCCACATGTTGGATTTCCAACAGTCCCAACTCCATCTGCGTCTTCCATTTCTCCAGAGTTTCTTGGATTTGCAAAATGATCCATTACTTTTTCACTGTACATCTAATCACACCTTTTACAATAGTTTGAATTGTTTTTACACATCATTTCATCATATTCTTTGTCTACATTCCATAATGGTGACATTTTTCTTAAAGTTTCTACAGATTCCCTTATTGCTTCAACAACCACGTCCACATCTTCAATTGAATTTTCAAGACCTAATGACAATCTCAATGAACCGTGAACATCTACATCCTCTAAACCAAGAGCCTTAAGTATCGGAGAGGCTTTGAGATTTTTAGAAGAACATGCAGAACCTGTTGATGAGTTAATACCTTTAGCATCCAATAAGAGAATCAATGATTCACCTTCAATAGCTGAAAATCTGAAATTAATTATATTCGGCAATCTTTTCTCCTTATCACCATTTAGATATGAAGCAGGTATTTCCTCAAGTACTTTATCTATTATTCCATCTCTTATCTGGATTAAATAGTCATAATCCTTCTTCTGATTTTCACCGGCCATTTCTGCAGCTTTTCCAAATCCTACAATTCCAGGAATATTTTCAGTACCTGATCTTAATCCTCTTTCCTGACCTCCACCATGTATTTGAGGAACCAATCTTGTATTTTTCCTAATGTAAAGTGCTCCAACGCCTTTTGGACCATAGATCTTATGAGAAGATAGAGAAAGTAAATCAACACCAAGTTCCTCTACGTCAACAGGAATTTTACCAAAGGTTTGTACTGCATCTGTGTGGAAGATTATGCCTTTTTCTTTAGCTACTTTTCCTATTTCTGCTATTGGTTGGATTGTTCCGATTTCATTATTTGCATGCATTACTGTAATTAGTATAGTGTCATCCCTAATGGCTTTTTTAAGATCTTCTATCTTAATTATTCCGTCACCATATACTGGAAGATATGTCACTTCAAATCCTATTGACTCTAAAAAGACCAGTGCTTCTTTTACAGCAGGATGCTCGATTTCAGAAGTTATTATATGTTTTCCTTTGTCCTGATTTTTGAATGCAATCCCTTTAATAGCTAAATTGTCAGATTCTGATCCTCCACTTGTAAATATTATTTCTTCAGGTTTTGCATTAATTGCATCTGCAACTCTTTTTCTTGCTTCTTCTAAAGCTTCTTTTGATTTTTGACCTAAAGAGTATAGTGTAGAAGGGTTTCCAAAATATTCGCAAAAATATGGTTCCATCTCTTTCAATACTTCTTCATTTAAAGGTGTTGTTGCTGAATTGTCTAAATATATCATTTCTATCCCTACGGTTTTTGTTGTTTAAATTTTATCTAACGCTTGAGCCAAATCATTTATAATGTCTTCAGGGTCTTCAAGACCAATTGACAGTCTTATAAAGTCTGGTGTTACTCCTGTTGCTAGTTGTTCTTCTGGTGTTAGCTGTTGGTGTGTTGTACTTGCTGGATGAATAGCTAGACTTTTTGCATCACCAATATTTGCAAGCAGTGAAAATAGCTCCAAATTGTTTATAAATTCTTTAGCAGCCTCTTCTCCACCTTCAATACCGAATCCCAATACTCCACCATGATATTTGTCCAAGTATTTTTTATTTACTTCATAAGTATCATGTGATTCTAAACCAGGATATATTACCCATTTGACTTTTGGATGACTTTCTAGAAATTCCGCTACTTTTAATGCGTTTCCAGAGTGTCTTTTAACTCTTACATCTAAGCTTTCAAGGCCTTGTATAAATGTAAATGCATTAACTGGACTTAATGTTGCCCCTAAATCACGTAGAAGTCTTGCTCTTATTCTTAGAGGGTATGCAATATTTCCAAGTTCAGGTACGTCTCCAAAGGTATCCCAAAATACCAAGCCATGATAACTTGGGTCAGGTTCTGTGAATCCTGGAAACTTGCCGTTACCCCAGTTAAATTCTCCAGAGTCAACAATATATCCACCTATTGCAGTTCCATGGCCTCCTACATATTTGGTAGCTGATCCTACAACAACATCTGCTCCATGTTCCAACGGTCTTAAAATTCCAACACCAATAGTATTGTCTACTATTAACGGGATATCATGTTTGTGAGCTATTTCAGCCAGTTTTTCAAAATCTGGCACATCTAATTTTGGATTTCCTATTGATTCTACGTAGATAGCTTTAGTTTTATCAGTTATTGCATCTTCAAATGCTTGAAGGTCTTGTGAATCTACAAATTTTACTTCCCTTCCCAAATCTTTGAAAGTGTAGTCAAATAATTGATATGTTCCCCCATAGAGATTATCTGCAGATAATATTTCATCGCCAGGGTATGTTATGTTAAGCAATGCATAGGTTATAGCTGCAAGTCCACTTGCTGCCGAAATTCCGGAGTTTCCTCCTTCAACTGCTGTTATTCTCTTTTCAAAGACATCATTTGTAGGGTTAGTTAATCTGGAATATATGTTTCCAAATTCCTGTAGTGCAAATCTTCTTGCTGCTTCATCACTGTCCTCAAATACATATGAAGATGTTAAGTAAATCGGAGCTGCACGCGCTCCTGTAGTAGGATCTGCTTCTTCCTGTCCTGCGTGCACTCCTAAAGTTGATAATTTATAATTTTTATTATTTGCCATATCTAATCACCTCATTATTCAATATATAACAATTGTTATTTATAATATATAAATATTATTAAAGTTGAAATTTGATAAAATTCTAAACAAAATAAGACTATTTGCAAAAAAAAGAAAAAAGAAAAAATAAGCAATATAAACTTTTTTAACTTTTATTCATTGAAAATCCAGTCAACAGAGAGATATCTGTCTCCACTATCTGGTAAAATAGCTATGATACGTTTACCTTTATTTTCCGGACGTTTTGCTAATTCAATAGCTGCCCAAGTTGCTGCACCAGATGATATTCCTGCAAATATGCCTTCTTTTTTAGGAAGATCTAAAAACATCTTACCTGCATCTTCATCTTTAACAGGAATTATTTCATCAATCACGTCTACATTTAAGACTTTAGGAACAAAACCTGCACCGATTCCCTGAATTTTATGAGGTCCTTTTTCTCCTTTAGATAAAGTCTGTGAACTATAAGGTTCAACTGCAACAATCTTGATTTCTGGATCATATTCCTTTAATACTTCAGCTATTCCTTCCAATGTTCCGCCAGTACCAACAGCTGAAACAACAATGTCAACATCGCCGTCAGTGTCTCTTAAGATTTCTTCAGCAGTTGTTCTTTTATGGATTTCAGGGTTTGCAGGGTTGTCAAATTGATGTAAGATAATTGAATTATCAATTTCTTCAGCTAATTCTTCTGCTTTGCTTATTGCTCCGCTCATTCCTTCAGAACCTGGAGTCAATACCAATTCTGCTCCAAATATAGATAATAACTTTCTTCTCTCAATTGACATAGTATCAGGCATTGTAAGAATTAATTTATATCCTTTAGCTGCAGCTGCAAATCCTAATGCAATTCCAGTATTTCCGCTAGTCGGCTCTATAATCACACTATCTTTATTTAATAATCCTTTATCTTCTGCATCCTCAATTAAAGAAACACCGACACGATCTTTGACACTTCCAGTAGGATTAAATGATTCTAACTTAACATCTACCTCTGCATCTAATCCTTTTGTAATATTATTTAACTTGACAATAGGAGTGTTTCCAATAGCATCAGTTATGCTGTTTAATACTCCTCTTTTTAATTCTGGGTTTTTACTCATTATTTCACCATAATCATAATTTTTTAATAACAATTGTTATATTTATAATCTATACTTATAAAATTTTCTATATAAAAAGTAAAAAAAGAGTGAAGATTTAACCAATATATCTTAAATCATCACTATCGGAAGCGGATCTATTCATCAATTCGCTTTCCATTTTTTGTGCTTTTTGCAACATTTCACGAATCTCTTTAGCTTTTTCATCGAGTTTGTCAGTGTTAATTTCGAATTTAAGAATTTCAGTAAGTTTGGAGAGCATTGCATCAGCAGCTTCTGCGTCAATAAAGTAACCAGTAGTTTCTCCCATTAAACAAGACCCTTCAAAACCTAATCTTTTTCCAATACCCAAAAACAAACCAGAAGCACCAACAATACCACCATCATTAGATCTGATGATAATGTCCAATTCTTCTAATTTTTCAATATTTTCTTTACAAGTAGCTGCACCATAAATTTTAGGAGTTTCTGAAGGTTGTGGAGTAGCTAAACCACCAAGAGTATAAATAGAAGATATATCATATTTGGAAACAAATTCTAAAATATCTTTACACATACAATATTGAGCCTCTGGAGATAAACCTTGAGTATTACCAACAAGAAGAATCAAGTCTAGATTATCTTCACCAAGACCTTTAATATAATATAATTCGTTAACCATATCCTCAATAATTCCATCATCACCAACAAAAACTTGAGGCGGGAAAGATGGAGAATAGATTTCTGCAAATTTTACAGCATCAAGCTCGTCAATCATATGGTCGGCTGCAAGTTTACCAACATGACCTAAACCTGGAAGAGCTTCTATGAAGATAGGGTTATCCAGTTCCACATCTTCTAAAACATTAATTTCAGTATATTCCATTTTTACATCTCCTAAAACCAATTATTTAATCATGGTTTCTTTTTTTAATTTACGACGATACTTACCATATTTATCCTCAACAGAAAATTTAGGAGGATAAATCACATGTAATGGACCATCACATTTTGGGCATTTATCTTCAAGAGTATATATTCCACACTCATTACATTTATGCATTTTCATTTTCATTAAAAAAATCCCCATAATTAAAAATTGAAATTAATCTAATTCCCTTAAAAATGAACCATTACCACCAGATTCTTCAACTCTAGCAATACATCTTTCAGCAGCAGCCTTTAAAGATTTTTCAGCTAAAATATAATCAGAAGATTTAACTGTAATTCTATACCTTGGAGCACCAACACATTGTACGGTAATTTCCTCTTCTGCATCGCCATTATCTTCAGCTATTTTAAGAGCATCAATGATAACATCAACACCATCTGGTACGAATGTTTTAATATCAACATATCCACTAATATGAACTTCAGGAGGAGTAATATTCTTTTTAGCTACTTCAGTAATAGCTTCAGCCCAATCCTCATCAATTCCTTCTTCTATAAGAGCTTGAGCACCATCATCTGCAGCTGTTTCAAAACCACCATAGATATCGCCAAAGATATCCATTAACTGATAACCAACTTCATCATAAGCAGTATCCAAATTCTTATCTAAAGATTTAGCAACCAATTCTAAGAATTTTTCAGCTTTTTGCTCAATTTTCCATTGTTGAATCTTTTTAGTTCTTTGGTCTTCCCTAATTCTTTTTAAAGAAGCATCAACATGTCCTTTTTTTGGGTTAACTCTTAAAACACGACATACTATTTTTTGGTTTTCCCTTACATGATCTCTGATGTTTTTAACCCAACCAGCAGATACTTCAGAAATATGAATAAAAGCTTCTTTACCATAGTACTCTTCTAGCTTTACAAAAGCACCATAATTAAGAACCTTATAAACAGTACCTACAATGAGTTCTCCCTCATCAGGCCATTCTTGATTTTTTCTTACCATCTAATCACCAAAAAAATAAAAAAAAGGATAAAATAAACTAAAATAATTTAGTTTAATACTTTATCGATATGTGCCATAATTTTAGCTTTTCCGCCACGGGATTTAACAATGGTTTTACCACAAATAATACATTTTACATCAGAAGCAGCACGATCAAAGATTACTTGTTCATTGTCACAATCTAAACATTTCACTTTTAAAAAGTTTCCTCTACCTTTACTTACCATATAAATCACCTATTTAGCTACAAAGTCAGGTTTACCAGTTCTGAAAGCTTTTTTAATTTGAGATTTACCGCATTCTTTGCATTTTAATCTTAAATCTAATTTTTTAACAGGTTTGTTTCCAGCAGGTAAAGGCCTTGGATAACCTCTGTATCCAGAAGTTACACGTCTGAATTGTCTTTGTCCCCATTTTAACTCACTAGCTTTTCTTTTTTTAGCAGTGTGTACTTCATGCATTGTATGTTTTTTACAATGCGGACAGTAAGTTCTTTTTTCTTTCGGTATTTTCATCTTAATTCACCATAAATAAGTATAATCTATTTATAAATTTATCTAACACTTAAAATTCTTACAAATTAGAGATAAAACTTTTAAGTAACTGGTCAAGTTTACTAAAAGCAAAAATCCAAAATTAAAAAATAATTTTTTTAATATTATAAATAGACATCTAATATATATGTCAATTATTAATATTTAAATATTGGTATTTATAAAGGAGCCAAAAAATAGCTTTAAATTTTTAAAATACGGCCTTTACGATTTTTAACAAAAATCATAGCATTAATTTTCGGCAGCACTACAACATCCTGAGGATAAAAAGGACCGTAACATTTTTCATCAACACCTACAATAGGACCAGTTTCATCAAAAATCAGCAGATTTACTAATTCAGATTCTTTAGCTAATTTTAAAGAGTCCAAATCAACAAATTCATCTTCTCCGCCATGAATTGCCTTGAATTCTTCATCTTCCTGTTTTCTGATTTGCTTTTCAATAGGTTCCCTTTTTTCACCTGTAATTACAGTAGCTTTAGATATCTCATCTAAACGTTTTAAATTCTCATCCTTCTCGCTATCAAGTTTATCATTCCCAGCATCTAAAGGAACTTCCTTTTTAGAAGAAGTGTCAACACGTATTTTTGAAGGTTTTTCTTCATCTGCAAAATCAGCCATTGAAATATCATTTCTGTGATTCTTTAAACTGTCGATTAAAGAAAAATAGAACTTCTCCTCTTCCGGAGTTAAATTTAAGGGTGTTGTGTCAATTAAGTCAAACTTAGGTTCTCCAGAAAATAAGTGGTATGATCTTTGAATATTAAAGACTGCCGCATCTGTAATCTTATGTTCTCTTCTTTCACAGATTTCAGTAGCTACTCTTTGAGTATCTTTAATTAAATTAATTTCATTAGAAAAAAAATCATTTCCAGCAGATTTTCTAAGCTCGGTCAAATATTTATGGATATCTTGATAAAAAGTTTCTTCAACACGAGCTAAAGTAGAACTTTTACGCTCTTTTTTTTGTATTGTACGTAATGTTTGAAAAAATTGGTCCACCTAATATCATCTCTTAAAAAATAATAAAAAAAGTTAGAAGATTGTATAAGTCTAATCTTCTGATTCTAATCTTGGAGCTAGTAAAAAGCTAAGTCTACCATCACCAGTAACCATTTTAAGTGTTAAACTTAAAGGCATATCTGTTCCAAGACTAATTTCCGCTACATCGGAGAATTTATCTGCTTTAAGCATTTCTCTGATTTTATCTAAAGAGAAAGATGATTTAACATCTTCAGATATTTCTTCTCCATGAAGGTATTCTACACTTGCATCACCAAATTCACCATCAGCTGAAGCTGTGAATTTTGTTGAATCCACTTCAAAACATATTTTATCTGAAAAGATTTCAATATCATTTATTGAATCCTTAAGTAAAGTGAATGGTACTTCAAATTTAGTTGGATGTTGAAGTTGTGGTGGTGCTGGATTATCATATTCTATGTCAATTAATCGAATTTTAAAGGTTCTAGTAGCTTCACCTTCAAAAGTAATAATAAAATTACCTTCATCTACAGCCATTAAAACTCTATCATTTGCTTTAGAACGTTTAAGAACCCTCATAAATTCATCAGTATCAATGTTAATTTTTTCAGGTTCGTCACAAACATATTCATCAAACAAATCTACATTAAGCTCTAAATGTACAAATGTTATATGACTACGATCTAGAGCATCTAATCTCATGCCCTCACTATCAGTTTGAATTTGTACCTCATCAACAATTGATGAAATAGCATCAAAACTGGTTTTTAAAATACTAGAATCACTTAATTCTGCTTTGAACATAACAATCCTCTAATCAATTGATTAATAAATAATTTATATTTTTAATTTTATCGTTTATAAATTTTATTTATTAGATGCTTTTTTCATGACTTCAACATATTCTTTTAAATGTTGAGTTGCATCTACACCATACTTCTCAATAATTTTTACAATTGCGCTACCTACAATAATACCGTCAGAATATTTTGAGATATTTTCTGCCTGTTCAGGAGTATTAATACCAAATCCTACAGCAACTGGAATGTCGGTTACCTCTCTTATATCCTGTATAATTGATTCCAAATCTGTTTTAATTTCAGATCTCATTCCTGTAACTCCAAGAGATGATACTACATAAATAAAACCTGTTGCATCATCGGCAATCATTTGAATCCTTTGTTTTGATGTTGGAGCTATTAGAGAAATTACATCAACACCATATTTTTTAGCTATTGGGTCGATTTCTCCTTTTTCTTCAAATGGAATATCTGGTGATATTATTCCGTCAACTTCCAGTTCATTACATCTTTTGAAGAATTCTTCATACCCATAGAAGAACACCGGATTAATGTAAGTTAAAAATACTATTGGAATATCTGATTTTTCACGTACTTTCTCTATTACTCCGAAAACATCATCTGTTGTTACATTGTTCTTTAAAGCCCTTACGTTAGCTTCCTGAATTACAACACCTTCAGCCATAGGATCTGAAAATGGAATTCCTATTTCTATTAAATCGCATCCTGCTTCTTCCATAGCCAGTATGAACTCAACAGTTTTATCTAAATTTGGGTCTCCTGCTGTTAAAAATCCTATAAATGCAGTTTTATCTTTAAATGCATTTTTTATCTTACTCATATAATTCAACTCCCCTATATCTAGCTATAGATGCCACATCTTTATCTCCTCTTCCTGAGAGATTTATTACTATAATATCATCCTTATCCATTTCTGGAGCCATTTTTATTGCCTGTGCTACTGCATGTGCACTTTCAATAGCAGGTATTATTCCTTCTGTTTTTGATAAGTATTCAAATGCCTGCACTGCCTCTTCATCTGTTATTGGAACATATTCTGCTCTTTTTATATCCCGTAGATATGCATGTTCTGGTCCTACGCCTGGATAGTCAAGACCTGCTGAAACTGAATATACTTCTGAGATTTGGCCTGAATCGGTTTGGTTGAATATTGATTTCATTCCGTGAAATATTCCTATTTGTCCATTACTTAGTGCTGCTGCATTATATGGTGTATCTATTCCTTCCCCTCCAGCTTCACAGCCTATCAATCTTACATTCTCATCATCAATAAAGTCATAAAATGCACCCATTGCATTACTTCCCCCTCCGACACATGCCAATATGGCTGTTGGAAGTTTTCCTTCTATTTCCATGATTTGTTCTTTTATCTCTTCACCTATTACTGCCTGGAAGTCACGAACTATCATTGGAAAAGGATGGGGCCCCATTGTTGAACCTATTACATAATTTGTATCGTCAATTCTTGAAATCCATTCCCTAAATGCATCATTTACTGCATCTTTAAGGGTTTTTGTTCCTGTTTTTACCGGATGGACTTTAGCTCCCAATAGCTCCATCCTGTAAACATTTAATGCCTGACGTTCTGTATCAAGTTCTCCCATAAATACTTCACATTCCATATCTAAAAGTGCTGCTGCTGTTGCTGTAGCTACTCCATGTTGACCTGCACCTGTTTCTGCAATTACACGGGTTTTCCCCATTCTTTTTGCAAGAAGAACCTGACCAAGTACATTATTTATCTTATGAGCTCCAGTATGGTTTAAATCTTCACGTTTAATGTATATTTTTGCTCCTCCAAGGTCCTCTGTCATTCTTTCTGCATAGTACAGTAGTGATGGTCTTCCAGCATATTCTTTTAAGATAGTATTTAGTTCATCTACAAAATCTGGATCTTCCATAGCTTTGTAATATTCTTCTTCCAAGTCCAATAATCCATTCATTAATGTTTCAGAGATATATTGACCACCATACTCTCCAAATCTTCCATCACATCTCTTCATTTTTTAACTCCATTATTTTTTTGATTTTTTCTTCATCTTTATAACCATTAGTTTCAACACCACTGCTTAAATCGATTCCATATGGTTGAAATCCCTCTATTACCTGATTAAAGTTAGCACTATTTAATCCTCCAGCTAAAAAAAAGTCCTTACTTATATTTTTATTTATTAAATCCCAATTAAAAGTTTTTCCACTACCTTTTCCGCTATCTAAAAGAATATATTCAACGTCCATATTTTCATAATCATTTAAATCCTCTTTTTTGGTTATTTCAATAGCTTTGATTAATTTTAATCCCCGCGCTTCTTCTTTTAGCTGGTTAATGTAATCTTCATTTTCGTCCCCATGAAGCTGGGCTATGTCAATTATGTCATTGCGATATAATTCTAAAATATTCTCAATATTGCCATTGACAAATACCCCCACAACTGGAATATTCACTTTAAGTAGTTTTTTAAGGGTTTTTGCAGTGTCAAAATCAATTTGACGTTTACTTTCGGCAAATACAAAACCGATATAATCTGGAGGATATTTGTTGATTATTTCAATATCCTCAGCTCGCCTAATTCCGCAGATTTTTACCTTAACCATTTTTAAGTGCCTCGATTAAAGTTTTTTTGTCATCAGCCCGCATTAAGGTCTCACCTATTAAAACTCCATCTACATTGTTTTCCTTTAAAATCCTAACATCTTCTGGAGTTTTAATTCCACTTTCAGATATAAATATAATGTCTTCAGGAACGTTTTTTCTTAAGTTAACAGAGTTACGGATATCAACAGTGAAATCTTTCAGATTACGGTTATTTACACCAATTATTCTTGCACCTGCATTTAAAGCTCTTTCAATCTCTTTTTCGTCATGAGTTTCAACTATGCTTGATAAACCGAGTTCGTCTGCAAGTTCAAGGTATTCTTTAAGCTGGTTATCATCCAATATGCTTACGATTAAGAGAATAGCTGATGCGCCTATTAATTTTGCCTCATAAATCATGTATGGGCTTATTGTGAAGTCTTTTCTTAAAATAGGAGTTTTAACATTTTCAGATATTTCCTTTAAGATATTGTCTGACCCTTGAAAGAAGTAAGGTTCAGTTAAAACAGAAATAGCTGACACGCCTGCTTCTTCATATTCCTTTGCAATATCAAGATAGTCAAAATCTTCGGCTATCAATCCCTTTGATGGTGATGCTCGTTTGACTTCACTTATAATAGCTATCGGTTTATCTTTTAAAGCTGCTTCAAAAGGAAAATCTCTAGTTATTTCCAGTTCTTCTACCTGTTCTTTGATTTTCTCTAAGGATTTCCCTTCAAGTCTTTCTTTTGTTTTTTCAGTGATTTCGGTTAACATATTAATCGTTAGTAAGTTCTACAAATCTGTCTAATTGTTCCAACGCTTTTCCAGAATCAATAACATCTTCTGCTATTTTAATACCTTCTTCCATTGATTTTGCTTTACCTGCCACATATAATCCTGCTGCAGAATTCATTAAAACGGCATCTCTTTTAGGTCCCTTCTTACCTTTAAGAATACCTAATGTGATTTCTGCATTGAAGCTTGCATCTCCACCAACAATGTCTGATTTTTCAGCAAGAGGAATGCCATAATCTTCTGGAGATATCTCATATTTAGTAATTTTAGAATCTCTCACTTCACAAACTGTTGTTTTATCAGATATGGAAATTTCGTCTAACCCATCCTGACCGTATACCACCATAGCTGATTTGATGCCTAAATTTACAAGCACTTTAGCTAAGGGTTCTACAAGTTCCTCAGAGTATACTCCTAAAACCTGATTTTTAGCATGTGCGGGATTTGTAAGAGGACCTAAAATGTTAAAAATGGTTTTAACTCCAAGATTAGATCTTACATTAGCTACATGTTTCATGGCCTGGTGATATTTTTGTGCGAATAAAAAACAGATATTGGCTTCATCAAACACATCTAAGCTTTCTTCAGGAGAGAGATTTATGTTTACACCAAGCTCTTCTAAAACATCTGCAGAACCACACTTACTTGAGGCTGAACGATTTCCATGTTTGGTTATTGGAACGTCTGCAGCAGATATAACAATAGCTGAAGTAGTAGAGATATTAAAGCTGTTTGATTTGTCACCTCCAGTACCTACAATTTCCAGAACATCCAAATCTGTTTTAAATTCCAAAGCGTGTTTTCTCATTGCTTCTGCAGAGGCTGAAATTTCTTCAATTGTTGGTCCTTTAATTGTCAATCCAGTTAAATAGCTACTGATTTCGATTTCATTAGCTTTTCCGCTCATTATCTCATCCATTGTTTGGAAAGCTTCCCTGTAATCCAAATCCTGTCCTTCAGTAAGCTTAACAATAGTTTTGTTAATCATATAATCTCCAAGGAAGTTTTTAATAATGGTAAAACCATCAGGAGTTAAAATTGATTCCGGATGAAACTGAAGACCATAAACAGGGAATTGCTTGTGTTTAACTGCCATAACTTCCCCATCTTCGCTTTTAGCTATTACTTCCAAATCCTCTGGAACTTCATCCTTTAAACTTAAAGAATGGTATCTTCCAACGGTTATAGGAGATGTTAAATTTTTAAAGATATATTCCCCATTATCCAATTCAACTAGGGATGATTTTCCGTGCATCAACCGATCAGCATAGCTAATCTCACCACCAAAAGCAGCGCATATTGCCTGATGGCCTAAACAAATACCAAGAATAGGAACATGTCCTGTAAACTCTTTTACGACATCTATACAAATTCCACTCTCTTCTGGTCTTCCAGGTCCTGGAGATAAAATAATTGCTTCTGGATTCAATTCCCTAATTTCTTCTAAAGTAACCTCATCATTTCTAAAAACCTTTATATCAGGATCAACTTCTCCGATTAGTTGATAAAGATTATATGAAAAGCTGTCATAGTTATCTATTAAAATAATCATTTTATTCCTCCATTAGCTATTTTTAAAGCATTTATAACGGCTGCTGCTTTATTTAAACATTCATTAAATTCATTATTTGGAACACTATCTGCTACAATCCCCGCACCGGAACGGATGAAAACTTTTCCGTTTCTTGCAAAAGCTATTCTGATTGAGATACAGGTATCAATATTTCCACTTAAATCTATGTAGCCGATTGCACCACCATATATTCCTCTTTTATTATCTTCAAGTTCGTTAATGATTTCGCAAGCTCTTATTTTTGGTGCTCCTGAAAGTGTTCCTGCAGGCAAGATTGAGTCAATAGCTGCCAGCGTATCTAGATTATCCCTTAACGTTCCAGTAACAGTTGATCCGATATGCATTACATGTGAAAATCTTTCTATTGAAAGGTATTTGTCAACAGAAACAGAACCTATTTCAGATATTCTTCCAATATCGTTACGTCCTAAATCTACAAGCATGTTATGTTCAGCTAATTCTTTTTCATCGTTTAAAAGCTCTTTTTCTAGATTTAAATCCTCTTTCGTTGTTTTGCCTCTAGGTCTGGTTCCTGCTAATGGAAATGTATATAATTTTCTATCAGCAAGCTTTACAAGAGTTTCTGGTGATGCTCCTGCAATTTCAATATCATTACTTGAGAAATAGAACATGTAAGGTGAAGGGTTTGTAGTTCTTAGAACTCTGTATGTGTCAAAAAGACTTCCCTCAATATTGGCTTCAATTCTATTTGACAGCACTACCTGAAAAATATCTCCTTCCACAATATAACTTTTAGCTTTATCTACCATTTCACAATATGCTTCTCTTGAGAATACTGGTTTAAAATCTGATTTGAGTTCTAATGGAGGAATGTCCGCTTTTTCGCCATTTTTAATTAAATTTTCCATTTCCTTTAATTCTTCAATAGCTTTATGATAATTTTCTTCCAAATTGTCAGTTTTCATGTTTACTATTAAGACAATCTTTTGTTTGAAATTATCAAATGCAATTACCTTATCGAATAACATTAAATCGATATCTTTAAATTGATCCTGATTTTCTGCGTCTAATTTAAGGGAAGGCTCCACATATTTAATATAATCATATGCAAAATATCCCACAAAACCTCCAGCAAATGTTGGTAATTCAGGAATTTTTGGAGCTCTGTTCTCATTTATTAGATCATTAATAATATCTCGAGGATGTGCAGATTCAAATGTTTTCACATCTCCACTGCTGACATCTTTAATTGTAACAACATTGTCCTGGCAGGTAAACTCTAAAAGTGGATTATAACCAAGAAAACTATATCTTCCCCATTGTTCACTTTCTTCCACACTTTCCAACATATAACAGTGTTTACTAATCTTTTTGAGTTTTTTCATTACTTCAATAGGAGTCGCAATATCCGAAAATAGTTCTGAGCTTATTGGAATCCTTTTATATTCTTTATTTTTAGCTATTTCTTTTACTTCTTCTAAAGTTGGGGAAAACATTTTTATCACTATTATACTATTAATAATAATGTACTATTTAAAACCTTGTTGTCACAAAATGTACATTGATAAAAATTTTAAAAAAAATAATCTAAAGACTGTCCTGATTACGGCTAAAATCAATAACAATCTTTTTGATATCGTTTTTAGACAAGTAAGGCAACCCTTCAGTAAGTTCTTTTTCTAAATCCCTATTCATTTGAAGCCTTTTTTGAACATACTCCTCTTTAGAACAGGTTTTCATATATTCCTTATTTAAATTTGAATATCTGGTAATAAGTGGCTGGATAAAGTTTTCAATATCCTTGTCCAGATTATCATTAATGATCTTTTGTTTTTTAACACTATCTAAAAGACCAAATAAAGCTATTAAAAAACCGAACATGACAATAGTCACGCCAAAAATCATATAATCCCAATTATCCATAAAATAAACAGTGAAAATAAGTCCTAAAATAGCAACTATTATACCAATCTTTTTTAAATCCATAAAAAATAATTGGACTACATTTTATAAAAAAATTTTGATTTTAAAAAAAAGATAAAAAGAAGTTAAGCATTCTTAACTTCTTCCATAAATTGTGCTTGACCAATCCTTTCCATAGTTTGAGCCAATCTTTCTTTTTGTGGTTTAATAGCTAATTTATTATAAGTTTTAATAACTTTTGAAATTAAATCAACTATTTCATCAGTATTTTCAAGTTCCAGTCTTACACCTTCAATGACTTGCCTACCTGCTTTTCCACCTACATATACCTCATAACCATGGAATTTAGTTTCTCTAGCTTCATGAGGACATGCCTTAATACATTTTCCACAACCATAACAGATTGAATAATTGGTATAGGATGTTTGTCCCCTTATTGAAGGAGCATTGACCTTACAAACATCCTCACATCTTCCACAACCATTACATTTCTCTGAATTAACTTTAGGATATGTTATTCCAGCTATTCCGAAATCATGGATTTGTGGTCTTGAACATTTGTTTGGACAACCATTAATAGCTATTTTAAACTTGTAATTTGCAGGCATTTCACTGAATTTCTCTTCCAGCTCATAACATAATGCTGTAGTTGGTATTAATCCCAAACTACAGTTGAACTGACCAGGACAAGCTAATGTTGCTCTTACAAGTGGTCCTTCACTTCCTGTAAGTAAATTATGAGCATCAAGTTTCTCAGTAACTTCTTCAACATCTTTAGGTTTAATGTCGTGAAGCTCATATGTTCCACGATTTGTTAGTTTTATTCTTGCCTGATATTCTTCTGCGATTTTATTAATATATTCTGTATCTTCCAATTGATAGAATCCGCTTGGTTTTGCTCTTATACGAACAAAATAATTTCCATCAGCCCTTACACCAGATCCTCCTTTATAGTCATTCCAGTAATAAGATACGAATTCATTATTTTTGATACGCTCATCAATGTTTTTGCGGAATCTTTTTAATTTGAAGTCAGCTAACTTATTGATTGCATCTAAATCTGCACCTTCTTCTAATGTTACTGCATCTGCAATATCTTTTCCTTTTTCAGTTCTTACAATAACAGTAGAATAGCCCTCAGGAGATCCTACATTACCAACAGAAACATCAGCTAAATCAGATGCAAAATCACGACAAACTTCACAACCAGAGAATGCTTCCATGTCTTTTACAGGAACTTCAATGGTTTTGTCTGCAGTTTTCATTATGAATTTTCCATTGCTAACGTCAAATTTCTCAACGTCCCCAATATCGATTTCATTATCAGCACAAGTTTTTTTAATGGTATCTAATGTGAATTTTTCAGTACAGAATAATCCAATTAAGTATTCGATTTTTGGAAGTTTGACCGGATAACCTTCATCACCAATTTCAGATGAATGTTTAGCAAGATATGGATAATACTGGTATTTTCTAATTCCTTCAATTTGACAAGGAAGACCCACTACAGCTACTTTTTCAAGTCCCATATTTCCAGCTTTTTTAAGAGCAGATAAAGGTGAAATAGCATATTTAGATTTAACTGTGTGGTCTAATGCATCAGCATCTTTAATTATAAGAGATACTGGTTTCCATTTTGCATCGCCAACAACAATAGCTCCATCAATTTTTCCTTTTTTGATTAAATCTTTTAAAAAGGTAGTGACAACACCACCGTCTTGACCGTTAGTAGAGCCCTTTGCATAATAATACTCTTCAAAAAAGTCTTCACGTAAACTTATTTGATATCTTCCAGAGCTTACACGAGGACATACTTCCTGACACATTCCATGACCTAAACGTCTGCAGTATTCTCCTAAGGAAGGCCCTTCATCGAAATCAACAAAATTGTTAGGACAAACGATCTCACAGGTTCCGCAAGCTGCACAGAAACCATTATCGACAATCTTGTTCAATGCCCATTCAGGATTACTATTATCGCTGAATTTTTTTAAGTAATCCCCTGTGTTAATCATTTTTTCTGCAATTTTGTTAACGATTTCTTGAGTAATTTCTCCATTTCCACTATCTTTTGCTATGTTTTTAGCCTCTTCTAGAATCTGATCAATCATCTGTTCAGATATCTCACCGGAAGCTTTATTTTTAAGTTTATTAATAAAATCTTCAAGCATATTTTCACCTCTCGTAGAAATAATATATTCTTATCTTATAAATATATTTCAGTTTAAGACAACTTTCTCCACTCTTTGAATATGGAAGCAAATAGGAGATATGCAGATACAATAGCTAAAATAGAAACAACAATTATCACAATGGTATTGGAAAATAAGATTGAATTATAGTCTAAATAATATATTATCTCAGAAAATAAATTGTTTAAAAAATGAGCAAAAATCGGGACCAGGATATTTGATGTTTTTAAATATAACATAACCATACAAATTCCAAAAACAAATGCTGAAAACATTCCTCCAAATTCATGGGAAATTCCAAATAGAAATGATGAAACTAAAATTGCAACAGTCAGTGAAAAATACTCGTTGATTTTATTGAAGATTATTCCTCTAAACAATAGCTCTTCTACAATTGGAGCCAATAATATAACACTTAGCAATGATCCGGCGAAAGCTATACTCTGATCACCTATAGAAAATGTAAACAGGGAATATAAATCTGGAATGAAGTAAAGAATCAAATAAGATAAATAAATCATCCCGTAGGAAAATAGAATATTTAAAATAACTATTATAAAAATATTTTTCAGATATCTCTGGCTAAAAATTCCTTTAAACTTCTTTTTAAAGTCTGCTTTACAGTCTTTAAATTTATAAATAAAAAATAGAAGCAAGATAATTTCTAAAAAGTCAAAAATCCCGTCGAAATCAAAAATAACAGCTATTAAAAAAATTAAAAGTAAAACAGCAGCAAGCTTAAAAATAGAAATCTGTTTTAAAGCACTGTTTATTGTATTCATGTAAAAAAAGAATATATTAAAGAAAGTTTATAATACTTTCTCTAATCATATAAAAGTTGATATACTTTATTAGAAAACAAGTTAAGATAACTTGCTACAACAGCACTAATTATAACAAACATTGTCATTAAAAAAATCCAGATATAAGGAATAACCAATAAGAACAATGAACTTGTTAATAATACTGAAATTGCAAAGTACACAATAGCAGAGATAATAGCTACGAATATTACAGCGCCGATATAAGGCAAAATACCAATTTGCAATATTCTATTCGTAATTGAACTAATATCCAAAGCTCCTTTAAATTCTCCTTTTTTAACCATGTTAGCTATTGCAAATGGTTTTAAGAATAAATCAGCGATTATTAATAAAATCAATCCAATAACAATTAATGCCCATCCAATACCTGAGTTATATTCTGAACCAGTGTAAAATCCTAAAAATAGAATGATAGCTGGAATAATATCATAGATAATTGTTACTCCAATGATTTTAAGACCTTCCACCAACATTTCTTTAAAATTATTAAATTCCGGAAGTGTGTCTTCACCGTTATAGACCCTATAGATATATCCTTCAATTAATAAGTAAACTATAATTGATGCTATTGAACCGATTATGACAATTAACCAGTCAGCGACACTTAAAGTTGAATAGATGTTAGAAATTAATTCTGTGAAAGTTTTAGACATCTCCATCATATTTTCATTTACATCTGAAAATAAAAAGTAGCCTGATAAATTTGACAATAATGAAAATAAAATTAAAAATCCTGCAAAGATTACAGTATTCTTAAGACTATTTTTAGGATAATCAATTGCTTTTTTAATAATATCTGTAACACTCATATTATTCACCGACAGCATATATAAGTCCAGTTGCACGTCCTACAAATATTGATAAATATGGTCCAACAATAAATGCGAATATTGCTTCAAAGATTAATGAATAACCAGTGAAAAGACCAAAAGATGCAGATGGATTAATAGTAAGTATTGCAAGTCCGAATAAACCGAATATTGCTGATAAAATAAAGAAAACAACAATAGATACTACAAAGACTATTAATAATATTCCAATATAAAATACAATAAATCTTCCAGCACCAATCATTTTAATAATTTCATTTAGTCTGCTGAAATCAAATGCTGCTTTAAAGGATCCATTGTTTGCCACCATATTTGGAAGTGCAATAAACCAATAAAGCATTGAAACAATAAATAAAATCACTCCAACAATTACAGAAAGCATTATTAATGGGTAATTATTAAAATACTGACCTAAATAGAACAATATTCCAAATATAATAATTGGAACAACAAAATAAATCAATTGTGTTACAAAATATTTTATTCCATCAACAAACATTCCTGTTAGATTTTCAAAAGACGGAAGTTTATCGTCTCCTCCAATCATGCCGTTAATTCCCGTAGATACAACCCTATATTGATAACCTGAAATAAGAAATGCAGGAATTATAAAAAAGGACAAAATAGATAAAATACCTAATTTAAGAAGAACTTTAAAATCCTGACCTGCAAATTCAAATGAATCCTTATATAAATCTAAAATCATACAAATCACCTAATCATCTAAAATAAAAACATCTTCAATTAGTTCTTTCCCCAATATTTGTGTAATTTTGTGTGCTAAAAGTAAAGATGGATTATATCTAGCGTTTTCAAGCGCATTAATGGTTTGTCTTGTAACTCCAACTAATTCCCCTAGTTTTTGCTGACTTAATCCCTGTTCTTTCCTCAATTCTTTAATATTGGTTTTCAAATAACCACCTAACCAGTGTAATAAATATTTGACATAACATATGTATGAAATATATTACATATAAATCTTTTCAATTTTATTTTATTTAGTCGATTAATAATAATAAATATTACTACAAAGAGATATAAATTTAATCATAAAAAAACGAGATGATACAAATGGCTATACATCCAATAGAATTTAGATATGGTACACCAGAAATGAAAGCCGTCTGGGAAAGTGAAAATAAATTACAAAGAATGCTAGATGTGGAAGCAGCTCTAGCACAGGCTGAAGGTAAACTAGGAATAATACCTCAAGACATAGCTGATGAAATAGCTAGAAAAGCAAATACCGAATATGTAAAACAAGAAAGAGTAAACGAAATCGAAAAAGCAACAAAACACGATATCGGAGCTCTTGTAAAAGGTCTTGGAGAAGTCTGTGAAAATGATGCAGGAGAATATGTTCACTTTGGAGCAACCTCTAACGATATAATTGACAGCTCAAACTCATTACTCATAAAAGATTCAGCAGAAATAATAAAAGACAAGATCAAAACATTAACAGAACTTTTACTTAAGCTTGCAGAAGAAAACATCGACAAAGTAGCTGTTGGAAGGACACATGGTCAACATGCCCTACCAATAACCTATGGAATGAAGTTTGGACTTTGGGCTGATGAAATGCACAGACAATATGAAAGAGTAGACCATGCGGAAAAAAATGTCTGTGTAGCAATGCTGGATGGTGCAGTAGGAACCACAGCAGCTCTTGGAGAACAAGGATGGGAAATACATAAAACTGTAGCAGAAATATTGGAATTACCTGCAGCATCAATTACAAACCAGGTCGTTCAAAGAGATAACCATGTAGAATTCATTATGGCATTAGCTAATGTTGCATCAACTTTAGATAAAATTGCATTGGAAATAAGAAACCTCCAAAGAACTGAAATTATGGAAGTTGGAGAATACTTTGACCCTGAAAAACAGATGGGAAGTAGTACAATGCCACATAAAATGAACCCAATTACAGCAGAACGTATTTGTGGTGTTGCAAGAATCGTAAAATCTTTTGTAAATGCTGCTCTTGACAATAACCCACTTTGGCATGAAAGAGACCTTACAAACTCATCCTGTGAAAGAATAATGTTTCCGGAAAGCTGTATCTTAACTGATTACATTTTAAACCTTACCATTAAATTAATAAGCAATCTAGTATTCTATGATGAAAATATCGAAAGAAACCTTAATTTAACTAATGGATTAATTATGGCCGAAAGATTAATGGCAGAACTTACAAGAAGCGGAATGGGAAAACAAACCGCATATGGAATTGTAAGAAAAAATGCAATAAAAGCAAATAAAGAAAATAAACTCCTAGGAAATCTAATTTTAGAAGACCCTGAAGTACAAAAATACTTAACAGAAGAATATGTAAAAGAGATTATGAATCCACATACATACATTGGATCATCAAAAACTATAATTAAAGAATTACTTGAAAAATCAAAAGAATGGTTTTAGGAGATATAATTATGATTACTGTAAAAAGATTAAAATCATTGGATATTAGTTCAGTTACAATAATGGCTACAACAATATCCTTAATATTCTCAATAATAATATCAATTATAATGTTGGTAATATTTGGAGCAATATCCTTAAACAATATTGCAATAATGGCATTTATAATTCCAACATTAATATTTGGAACATTGATTGTAAGCGTATATAGAAACTTTATTGAAAGTTGGTTATATAACCTTATTTCAAAGAAAACCTCAATAGTATTCAGTATTGAAGAGGATGGTACTGTAACAAACATCAGTACAGTATCAACAGCTCTTATAATAGCTATTATAACAACAGTAATGGCATTGATAGAATATATGGTAATACTCTTTTTAGGACAATTGACTTTAAGTGCAATGGTACAGACATTTATGATGACAGGCCAACAACTAATCGCAATGCAATTATATAACCTCTTATTAGTGGTTTCAAATCCATTATATGTAATCGGTTTAATTGTTGGAGGATTTATAATAAGTTTCATCTATGTTCTAATTGGAACTTACATATACAACCTTATTGCAGGCAACAATTATGGTGCAAAATTAAACATAAAAGAAAATTCCTCTCTCGAATCTATTGACGTTAAAAGCTTTGCAATTTCAATAAGTATAATATATCTAGTTTTAGGTTTAATTTCAGGAATTTTATCTGCAATAACCACTGGAAATTACCTTGAAATAGCTATTACCCCAATAATTACTTTCATTTTAGGATTTATTGTAACAGCTATTATTGCATGGTTATACAACGTACTTGCTCCAAAAGTAGGTCAAATTAAATTTGAATTAATCGACGAGTAAACACTCCCGATTATTTTTTTTTTACTCTTTTTTATAAAATTTTAGACCCTTTGTTTTGTTTCTCTTAAAAATAACTAAATCTCATTATTTTAAAAAAAAAATTATGAGTTTAAAGAAAAAAGGAGACATTATAGACAAGATACAATATCATGTGCTAGATTTTTCAAAGAAAAATAAATTATATGAATTTTTATGATAATATCTTTTAGTTGAATAAGGCCATCTGGATATTATTTATGATTAAGCTTTAAGAAAAAAAAGCAGATTATGGACCTTTTCACCAAATTCCAAATGGTGAATTAGAGAAAGTTATTGAATACATGGAAAATATTTTTGATATCTTAAAATTTCAATTTCCAGTTTTTATTTTTTAAATATTTCTTCACCATTTTATTTTTCTTAAGCAAACTATTTATTAACTAAAAAATATTATATTACTACAAGAAATTTTAATAAAAAAACTTGGTAATAGAAGTGATTAAAATGGCTCGTCTTAAGGAAATGGATCTGCCAATAGAAGGTATGCACTGTGCTTCATGTGTTTTAAGTCTAGATAAGACATTTGGCCGTGAAGAAGGTGTTGAATCTGTTGATGCTGATCTTGCAACAAATAAGCTCAAGCTTGTAGTAAATCCTAAAAAAATATCTTTTGAAAAAATACAGACATTAGTCAAGAATTTAGGTTTTGAAATTCACACTGACGAAGTTAAGCTAAAAATACATGGAATGCACTGCGCATCCTGTGTAATGAATGTAGAGAACTTTTTAATGAGATTAGATGGAATATTTGATGTTAAAGCTGATCTTTCAACAGCTAGTGCTGAAGTTTACTATGACAAAAACAAGGTTACTTTAGATGACATGAAAGTCGTAATTGAATCTTTAGGTTTTGAGGTTCTTGGAGTAGACGGGCAACTAGAAATCAACGAAGACGAAATCTATGAAAAGGACCTTAGGGAAAAACTATACAGAATCATAGTTGGATTTACCTTTTCAATTATCTTAATGGTATTGATGTATGTTCACTGGCATCCATTTGGATTATCAATGGGAATAGTCTCCTTAATAATCAGTATAGCTCCATTTATTTATGTTTCTCTCCCTATTCTAAAAGCTGGATGGAACGGCCTTATCCATAAAAACCTGAATATGGACGTGATGTATTCAATGGGAATTGTAGTGGCATATGTATCAAGTATTCTTGGAACATTTAACATTGTTCTTGATAACTCTTTTATGTTTTATGAAACTGCAATTATGCTACCTTCATTTTTACTTATAGGTAGATATTTAGAGGCTAAAGCTAAAAAAAGTACATCCGATTCCATTAGAGAACTTATTGGCCTTCAACCAACTAATGCAACAAAAATAACCCTGGAAAATGGTAAAATAGTAAAAGAAGAAGAAATTCCAATAGCTCAAATAGAGATTGGAGATATAGTGCTTGTAAGGCCTGGAGATAAAATCCCTGTAGATGGTGTTGTTGTAGGTGGAGAATCCTATGTTGATGAATCAATGATTAATGGAGAACCAATTCCAAAAACAAAAACTAGAGATTCAGAAGTCTTTGCAGGTACTATTAACCAGGATGGAGTATTGCAGATTGAGGCTTTGAAAATTGGAAAAGAAACTGTATTATCCAACATTATCCGCCTTGTAGAAAAAGCCCAAAGTTCCAGACCTCCAGTGCAAAAAATAGCAAATACTGCAGTTAGCTACTTTATACCAGTTATTCTAACAATAGCTATTGTTGTATTCATCATATGGTATTTTGTAATAGGATCAACATTGCTCTTTGCGCTGACAACCCTTATTTCAATTCTGGTTGTTGCATGTCCATGTGCATTAGGTTTAGCAACACCAACAGCAGTTACTGTTGGAATTGGAAGAGCTGCAGAATTCGGTATTCTAATTAAAAATGGAGATACATTGGAAAATGCAGGCAAAATTGATGTAGCTCTATTTGACAAAACAGGAACAATTACTGAAGGAAAGCCACAAGTAGATGACATCATAACCTACGGAATTTCAGAAGAGGAACTTTTGAAAGTCGCTTCTGGTGTTGAAAAGAATTCAAACCACCCAATAGCTAAAGCAATAGTGAAAAAAGCTGAAGAAATGGGATTGGTACCCTCTGAAACTGAAGACTTTGAAAACATCACTGGAAAAGGACTTGAAGCTAAAATAAACGGACAGACAGTTCTTGCAGGAAACAAAAGTCTTCTTGAAGATGTCCTTATTCCTGAAGACATTTTGATTGAATATAGAAACCTTGAAAATGAAAGCAAAACAACTATTTTGATAGCTATTGATGGAGAAATTAAAGGTTTAATAAGCCTTTCAGACAAAATCAAGCCAACTTCAAAAAGAGCTATTGAAGAGCTTCATAAAATGGGAATTACAACATATATGCTTACAGGAGACAATGAAAAAACAGCACTTAATGTTGCAGACAAGGTTGGAATCGACAATGTGGAAGCTAACGTTCTACCGGAAAACAAGCTTGATATTGTAAAGGATATTCAAAGTGCTGATAAAAATGGAAAAGTGCTCTTTGTTGGAGATGGAATAAATGATGCGCCAGCTCTTACACAGGCAGATATAGGAGTAGCTATGGGAAATGGAACAGACATAGCTATGGAAAGTGGTGACATTGTTGTTATGGAAGGAGATTTAGAAAATGTTGTAGCTGCTGTACAGTTCTCCAAAAAGGTTATGAGAAGAATTAAAGAAAATATTTTCTGGGCTTTTGCCTACAATATGATTTTAATTCCATTAGCTGCCGGAGCTTTATATGCTAGCTTTGAATTAATGTTCATGCCTGAATGGGCAGGTCTTGCAATGGCTTTAAGTTCTGTGACAGTTATTTCACTATCACTTGCACTTAAACGCTATGTACCACCAGTTAAAAGAGGACACTAACTCTTTTAACTTTTTACTATTTTTCCATCCTGAATAACACAAAGGATATTGTTACTGTTTTTTAAAACATCAATATTTGCAAGTGGATTTCCATTAACTAAAATCAGATCAGCTATATTTCCACGTTCTATTGCACCTAAATTGTCTTTTCCTAAAAATTCTGCTGCTTTTATTGTTCCGCTAGCTATTGCTTCAGCTGGACTCATACCTATACTTACAAGATGGGACAATTCTTCAAGATTATGACCATGAGGAATAACACCACTATCAGTTCCCATTAGAATATTGACTCCTTCTTCATAGGCATTAGCAATATTTTCCTTTTGTATTCCAATTATATCTTTTAATTTAGCTTTCTTTTCATTTCCATAAACATCCCATTTAGGAAAACCGTTTTTATAGAGATAGTGATGTACAAGTAAAGTTGGAATTAAAGAAACATTCTTTTCCTTCATGGTTTTAGCTGTTTTGCGGTCTACAAAAGTTCCATGCTCTATTGAGTCCATACCTGCTTCTATTGCATTTCTAATTCCAATTAAACTATGGGAGTGTGCTGATACTTTAATGCCATTGTTTTTAGCTTCATCAACTATTGTTTTAAGCTCATCAAGATTGAACTGAGGATCGTAAGGACTTGAGTTGTTTGTAAGTACTCCTCCACTACACATCACTTTTATAAAGTCTGCTCCTGCTCTTTTTACTTCACGTGTTTTTTTAAGAACTTCACTAACCCCATCGCATCTTCCTTTTGGAAAGCCCGGATACATTATTTCCATGTCAAATCCTGATGGTAAAAATAAGTCGAAATGACCTCCTGTTGTTACAAGCGGCGTTACTGAGATTTCCATTTTAGGACCTTTTAACAATCCCCTTTGCTGTGCCATTTTAACACCTAGATCTGCAGATCCGCAATCCCTTATTGTTGTAACTCCTGCATTAAGTGTTTGAGTTCCATGAGGAATTCCATTATAAAAATGAATAGATAATGGATTTGTCATGTTCTCTTGTTTATGAAATCCTTTAGCTAAAATATGAGTGTGCAAGTCAATAAAACCAGGTAAAAGAAAATCATCCTCACCGTCAATCAAAACACCGTCAGATTTAATGTTGAATGGGGAAATCTCTTTGATTATATTATCCTCAATTAAAATATTCCCATGAAGAATATCATTTCCAGGATTTAATATATTGACATTGTTGATTACAATTTCCATAAGTCCACTCCTGTTATAAAATTGTTATAGTTCCATTATTTCCGTCCACTTCTACTGATACACCATTTACAAGGTCAGAAGTTTTCTCTGGTGAATCGACCATTGGAATATCTGACATTATAGCACCAGTAGCTATTATTGGCTCTGCTTCAATACATATGATGGCTTTTGGAGCAGTATTGTTCTTTTTCATTTGAAAAATAACATATGATCCTACAGTAGAACCCTTCCCTCCAGGAATAAATAGCACTTTGTCCTTGATTATTTCTCCTTTAAGTTCATGGTTAGGGTCAATTACAATACCAGTTTCTGGATCCACCCCTCCAAGAAAGCTAATCGGTTCACTACTAACTATCAGTTCTCCAGATCCTATTCCTTTTCCAATATTTCTTGCTTGAATTACCATAATTTACACCACATCTTCTTTCATAATTTCTCTTAAAACAGCAGTTGCATATGAACCTTTATTAATAGAAAATTCTGCCAAAACACCTTCGTCAGTAGCTGTTGCTTGAGTATCCCAAACTTTAAATCTCATTGCACGCCTAAGACCATGACTTCCTAGACGAGGCATTTTAGGAACTTCAAAATCGCTTTTATCAAGATTATAACTATTTAAAACATTTCTCTCCATTTCGCCAACAATACCTTCTGCAAACGGAACTTTAGTACCATATAACGGAGCTGTTGGGTCAGCTTCGAAATTTAAAATCATTTCCTCAAATTCTTCAGGGGTCTTATCGCGAACAATATGTTCCTCGTTATCTATTATGATATCTCCTTCAATATAACTATTAATTCCCATTTCTACCCTCTTACTTACTGCTTCGTTAAATAAAAATGACTGATAAGCATGGACAAACATCCTTTGAAGAGGTTTTGGAAGAGCATATAATGCATTTTTATAAGCCTTGTCTGTCAATTCTCCTTTTTTTGAATCCTTAATAAGTTCTCTAAGCATCATCTTCTCATAACGCATTCCTTTACCCATCAATTCAAGAGATTCTTCAAATCTTCCTTCATCATAAGCCTGACGGGCCTCTTGGTTTTGAGGATGTTCATCATTACTAGGGTTGCCTATATACCTTCTGACAGCTTCCTTTAAATCATTGCGAACTAAAGCTTCACCTACCAAGTGAGTGTTGGTTCTAGGTTTTCCAAAACGTTGCCAACCGAAATAATTGGGAACACCAGTAACCTCAAGTTTTGATAACACATCATTAGCTATCTCAGCACTTTTTTCAGGATCATCTAAATCTTTAATGAGAATCCTGAATTTATTCCCTTTAAGCTGTCCCATCCTAAGTTTTTTACGGCCACGAGTAACCTTTAAAAAATCAGTTTTATAGATATTTAAAGCCTTAACCTCTTCCATTTGGGATTCAGAATCCATATTGGCTATGCAAATCCATTGTCTGGTTCTTGCCTTCTTGTCTTTCATTCCAGCAAAGCCCATCATTTTACGGGAGATATGCAAATCACGGGAAATATCCAAAACAACATCTAAAGTAGTTCTGCCTATTTTTTCAATCCAAATCCAAATGTTTGGCCCTTCACCAGTTGGAACAAGGTCTGGAATCTCTTCTACATAAAAATCCTCATACTGATTTCTAATAGTTCCCCCAATTCCCTTTTCATTTGTTACATAACTATTAGCGTTTAACATTATATCACGTGAAATATAATAAAATAGAATGCCCCGACCGGGATTTGAACCCGGGGAATAGGATCCGCAGTCCTACGTGTTATCCAAACTACACCATCGGGGCTTATATTAAAAATAGTCTGTTATAATATATTGATTTTTTAGTATTTAAAATTAAAGGAAAGATTGGTCACTGCCGATTTTTTAGCTATTTTCGAAGTTTTATGACAGTTAAATGTGGTGAATATATATCGCGCTAAATAAAATATCTTCTAAATTTTATAAACATCAAATAAATGAAAATTGCTTTTATTAAAATTATATATCAGTTGTAGCTAGCTATAATAATTTAATGTCCTATTGAATATTCTATAAGTTTCATTGCTTTGTGTTTTTCCTTTTTTGTTTGTTAAATTAATATTCGAATTAGGGGGATAATAATAAGTCTCATTGTTTAAAACTAGAATTGAAATACCTGATATAAGATTTGAAGTTATTATGTCTACGATTCCTTTTCCACCATTAATGTTTAAATTTGTGTTAGCGTAGATTCCATTATATTTTACCCATTTATTGTTAAAAGTACAGTTGATTATTGATGATGTCTCTTCATTCCAGTAAATAGCTCCTCCCCGATTTGCCTGGTTATCTGTGAATGTAGAACTTGATAAACTACCATTAGCACCCCACCAGTTAACAGCACCACCAGTAACACCGGTATTATTGGAGAAAGTAGAGCTGGTTAAACTACCATTAGCACCCCACCAGTTAACAGCACCACCATTATTGGTAACTTTATTATTAATGAAAGTAGAACTTGATAAACTACCATTAGCTCCACTCCAAGCAACAGCTCCTCCACGATTATTAACATTATTACCATTGAAAGTAGAACTTGATAAACTACCATTAGCTCCACTCCAATAAACAGCACCACCATAAGTACCTGCAATGTTATTAATGAAAGTACAATCAGTTAAACTGCCGTTATAACCGTTAGCACTACCTAAAGAAACACCACCACCAGTATTCTTAGCAGTGTTACCTGTGAAAGTGGAACTTATTATAATACCATTAGCTCCACTCCAATCAATTCCACCACCATTATTATTTTCAGCAGTGTTACCTGTGAAAACAGAACTTATTATAGTACCATTATCACCTCTCCAAGCAACACCTCCACCAAAAGTGTTTGCTGTGTTATTGATGAAGTTACAGTTTTTTAATGTTCCTTCTTTTCCATTCCATAGTATTGCTCCTCCTTCACCATTAGTAAAATTGAAGTTTCGGAAAGTAATTTTCTCGATTAAAACATTGTCTCCAGTCACTTCAAAGTGAACATTACCACCTTTTGCATCGAAGATTACATTATTTCGACCGGAAATTGTTACTCCTTTTTTCTTCAAAATAATAGTGCTGTTAGGGGTTCCATTACCTTGTTGAATCCAAACATAATCATAATCATTGATTTGATTATATTTGTTTAAAAAGTCTATTACACTCCACCACCAATAAACATTATCTCCTTGAAGGGCATGGTTACTTTTGAAATTACAATTAGAAATATTACTATTGGCACCACGCCAATAAACGGCACCACCCCCTTGATTAGCAGAATTATCAATAAAAATAGAATCTGTTAAAGTACCATTACCACCATACCATGCAACTCCACCGCCATTAGTAGTAATAGCAATATTACCAATGAAAGTACAACCAGATAAAATACCATCATCATTAACTCCATTACCACTCCAGAATATGCCTCCACCTTGATTTGCACTATTTCTAATGAAAGAACTATTAAATATCTTATTATAAAAACCCGCCCAGTCAAGTCCACCTCCAGAGGCTGTAGCTTTATTGTCAATGAAAGTACAATTGATTATAGTATTGTTATTTTTCCATATATGAACAGCACCAGCACGATTATTAACAATGTTACCAATGAAAATAGAATTAGATAAAATTCCATTGGCACCTGCCCATTCAATTGCACCAGCTGAAACAGCAGTATTGTTAGTAAAAGTAGAACCAATTAAAATTCCATTATCAGTAGTCCAGTAAAGACCACCACCAAGATTAGCAGTGTTATTGGTGAAATTAGAACCTTGTATAGTACCATTAGCACTGCCCCAGTAAACTCCACCACCCCTAAGCACCTTATTGTTGGTGAAAATAGAGGTGAACAAATTACCATTATCACCTATCCAATGAATACCGCCCCCATAAGTAGCATAGTTTTTAATAAACTTAGAATGGGTTAAATTACCATTAGCACCATACCAGATAACACCACCACCTCTACTGCTTGCATTATTACCAAGAAAATTAGAATTGGATAAAGTACCATTAATACCAGCCCATGCAACACCAGCACCATCGACAGCATGATTATCTATGAAATTACAATTAGATAAGTTACCATTAGGAGCATATATAGACCAGTAAACAGCACCGCCACTAATACTTTTGAAATATGTGACAAAATTACCTGTGAAATTACAATTGCTTATATTACTATCAACACCATTTAAGTAAACAGCACCACCACCCCATTCATTCAAAAGAGAACCATTGAGACTACAATAATTATCAGTGAACATGCAATTATTCAGATTACCTGAAGCACCATTCCAGTAAACAGCACCACCACCAATACAAGACAAATTAACTCCAGCAATATTAAGATAATTATTAGTGAAAATACAATTATTTAAATTACCTGAAGCACCATTCCAGTAAACAGCACCACCACCAAAAAATGTTAAATTACTGACATTAGTACGATTAATAGAATTACCAGTAAAAATACAACCGGATAAAGTACCAAAATCACCATTCCAAAGCACAGCACCTCCATTTTGGAAACTGAAGTTTCACGAAAATAAAAAAATCAATAAAACAAGAATGACAATTACA
>OGXX01000226.1_pt1 | contig 60929 bp, 46 predicted proteins | sample 1576301 | NCBI WGS metagenome assembly OGXX01 (sample SAMEA3541469, study PRJEB24748) | human gut metagenome | biome: human gut; feature: human-associated habitat; material: faeces | place: China | collected 2012
AGAGATGGCACTTGGCCTCGTAGAACTTGCGTTCACCAAGTTTCACCTGCGGGTCGTTGACATTGCGGCGTGCCGGCACCCCGAGCCCCTGCATGTATAGGTCGACACACTCCATGTCCTCGGTAGAGACATCGAGTTTGTCATACAGCAATCCCATCATGGACCCCTGCGTCATCTGATGCTGTCCCTGACATATCTCCTCGGGATAACGCGAGTTGGTACACCCCATGTCAGACGAAAACCCGAGTTCCACTGTCAGGTCGGCATGTTGCGCCTTGTTGCCGGAAACGCCGAGGCACCGCACCCCGCGCTCCGTCACGTAATTGCACCGTCCGCTGATACCGAGTTCGGGGTAGTTGCTCTGCCGTGCGAGGGCCTCGATTTCATTGGGATCAAGAGCCATCATAGGCCCCATACCCACATGGCGCAGCGGCACCCGCACCGTGCAGAAAAGGTCTTCCGGCGCTATAGGGTCGGCATACCAATCAGTGATGGTATATTTGGGGTAAGCCAGTTCGTACGGCTCGCCGTCAGGAAATGTGAACGACTGATACTGCCAATCAACTTTCAGCTTGCCTTCCGGCTCAACACCGTAAATGGCCTGATCATGGAGCACACGCCCGTAGTTTTTGAAAAAAGCGCCATTGCACCTCGACACGTAGATGAGCATGGCCGAAAATCCGTAGGATCCGGAACCGTTCTCGGCCCACACACCTGGACGTGTGCGTCCGGCATTGCCGTGGCAGCTGCCGCACGAATAGCCCGCATACACCGGCCCGAGTCCACCGCCGTAACCGTTGGATGAGGTGCGCATGTCGTCATAGAGTTTGTCGCCGCGCGTGAACCGCTGGGCATAGGTGCCGCTGAGCCAGTCGGCAGGCGAGTCGTAAGCCTTCGACGAGTTCATGAATATGGTGGAAGTGCCGGCTGAAAGCCCATAGTCATCGGGCACCTCCACATCAAGCACGTCGAGACCATCCTCACACGCAGTGAGGACAGTCCCGGCTATAAGTACTGTAAGCGCTGCCCGCAACATCACTTCACTGTGCGCGGTTTACCGTCCTTGAACAGGAGAAATTCGAGTGTATGGAACCCGCGGATATTCTGCACGGCCTCGATCTTTCCGTCATCGTCGCCCTCGCCCCAGTTAAGGTCGGAGGCATTGCCGTATTTCAGATGGTTCACGATAGCATCCTGATCGAGGGGCCAGCTGTCCATATTGGGGTCAAGGCCAAGTGCATCGACCGGGCCGAAAAGAAATGCCTCGCTCTTCTCCCACGGCTCGCGGGCAGCGAGCCATGCTGTGGCGGCAGCTTCGAAAGCTGCGTTGGAGGGAGATGCGGCCAATGCCTCAACCGCTGTGCGCAGATCGCTGTTGCGTTGGAGCAGCGACGCATAGGTGGGAAGCACAATTCCGTCGACATACTGGTCAACTATGCTCTGCAAGGCAGCATCATGGCTGCTGTCAAGCCCCAGCATGAAGCTTTTTAGGTCATTCGACAGCAAGGCGTCAAGCTCGGCGCAGGCGTTCATTGCTGCGCGGGCCTCCGAGGAATTTATATTGTTGCGGAACGGCTGGGGAATGTCGAGTATCGCTTTGGCCGTTCCGGCAATGGATGTGCGCATCTTTGTGTCGAGCGCGGGATTCAGTGAGCTTACAAGAGCGGCCATGGAATTAGGGTTCACCGAACCGTCGAGCGAGCCGAAATAGCTGTTGCGGATGGAATAGATATTGTTGGAATAATCCTCACGCGAATGCCAGCTGTACCATGACTCCACGGCATAGACAGCCTCCTCGTAACGTTTGTTATTGTAAAGGTCGAAAGGATCGCCTATCTTGGCTTCGCCTACCTCATTGGCTATTTCGGCGCATCCGTCGATAATCTCCTCTATACAGTTGATGGCGCTGGTGTAGCCGCTTCCGTTATGGTTGCGGAATATATCGGCATAGCTGCGTCCGCCGTTATAGCTTACAGCCCAGGAATTGTAGAGGTCGCGCGAATCCTTTTCAAGCAAACGGGCCACCTGAATGGCATAGTTGTGCCAGTTGGCTGCTATATCGGCGGTGTAATCGAGATCCTTGGAATTCACATCCGGAGTGTCAGGAGCGTTGTTGTCCTTGTCGTCGCTGCACGACCATGTGCATGCGGCGAGCACAATCGCCGCAGCACCGGTAATCAATTGTCTTTTCATATTGCTGTTTCTATTTTAGTTATTATTTATCTGACTATTTCTTGACGAACCATCCCACATAGGCCACGCCTATGGAAAATTCATTCTCGGAGGTATATTTCCCTTTGCCGAACACACTTGCCGTACCGATCTGCCGGGTACAGTAGTCGGCCTTCACAACGAGGTTAGGCAACGGGAACCAGTTAAGTCCCGCAGTCCATTTACTAACCTGCATACGGTCATCGGCCGTATATGGCCTCACCACACGCTGCTGGGGGTTGTAGTATTCATACTTGGCAAAGGGATATATCACCGGAAACCCTTTCACTCCCGACACATTGGCAAGATTCACCCCCACCTCGGCGCTATAGGCCAACGCATTCTTGGCAACAGGTGTGAGCCGCGAATAGGGCGACGCGCCTGGAAGACGCCCGTTGCGGTCGTTTATAGCCGAAGTGTTGCCGAGTTCGCCATACACTATATTGGCACGGGCGGTAACATAACGGTCGCGCCACTGTGCGTCCCAGGTAAATATGGTGAGCGGAATACGCCCATATGAGGCATAATGCTGCGGCTTGTCGGCATTCGCTCCGGTGTCGCGGCAATAGTAAAGCGAGAACCCGGTGCGCAATCCCTTTACACCGATCCAGTCAAGGCGCCCTATATAGGCTGGTGACGTGAAATTGTCGGTCTCGAAAAATCCCTGCTTGCCGCCCGATATCCAGTTGTCGCGGTCGAAGCCGTTGGCATTCTGACCGGTAGTGATCATGGCCTGATATGTGAAGCGGCCGAGTTTACGGCCGAAACTTCCGAAAAACTCTATGCCCGTTTCATGCCATGTGGAAGGGAGCAACGTGGTCTCACTCTCGGGGCGCGATGTGCCGAAAAAGTTGATCGGCTCATGATGGGCGTTTGTTATGCCTACGGGAAGCACCATGTGTCCGGCCCTGACGTTGAATGGCGGGATAACCAGTCGCGTAATGTGGAACTGCTCCACGGCCACCTCACCCCCTTTTTCTACTTCAGTTTCATATTCGCCATTCTCGGTGTTCTCTATTTCATAGGCCACACCTGTACCTCCTGATTCAAATTCAATCTCGGTGCCGAGGATCCATTTCGGATTGAACTTATAGTCAAATGCGGCCACGAGCCGGGGTATGGCTATGGTGTTTCGGTGGTCGCGCGTGGCCCCTCCGGACTGAAGACGGTTTATGCCGTAATCCTTGAACGAAGCCACGATCTCGCCATAACCGCCGAAACGGAATTTGCTGTAACCGGCCGTGTCGGCGAGTTCCTGAGCCACGCCGGCAGTCCCTGACATCAGGGCCAAAACTGTGATAAATGAAGTAGCGGTATGTTTCACAATTGCTGAAATGTGATGGTTATTTATTTTTCCGGCAGCAAAATTACAGCGTCAATAAACGGCCCGAAATACCCTGTTCGGAGTAAAATTCCCGTCGCATACCTACCTGCAAAATACCCTGTTTTGACTATTGCCGCCACGGAATTGCGGAAGTAATTTTGCATCGTAAATCTCTGCAACGCCATGACAGATTTCTTTACTCATAATTATAATTCGCCCGACACACCATGCGTCATAGCCGGGCCGTGCAGCGCCGAATCAAAGCAGCAAACGCTTGAAACGGCCCGTGCCTTGGCCGACGCAGGTGTCACGGTGTTCCGTGCCGGCCTCTGGAAACCGCGTACACGCCCCGGATTCTTCGAAGGTGTCGGGGCCGAAGGCATTGAATGGCTCACAGAGGTGAAACGCACCACCGGAATGAAGGTGGCCACAGAAGTAGCCACACCCCGGCATGCCGAGCTATGCCTTGATGCCGGGATAGATATATTATGGATAGGGGCCCGCACATCAGGCGATCCGTTCGCAATGCGGGCCTTGGCTGACGCGCTGCACGGTGCACCGTCGAATGTAAATGTAATGATTAAAAATCCCCTCTCACCCGACATTGAGGCATGGATAGGCGCTTTCGAGCGCATAGCTGCAGCGGGCATAACACGCCTCGGCGCCATACACCGCGGGTATACCGTATTCGGCCCATCGCGCTACCGCAACGAACCGCTCTGGGAAGCTCCGCTGGAATTCTGCCGCCGCATGCCTGAGATACCGATGGTCATTGATCCGTCGCACATGGCCGGACGCCGCGCACTCATAGCACCGCTCGTGGACCAGGCATTGGAATTAGGCTTCAACGACTTCATGATCGAAAGCCATATAAATCCGGAGGCGGCCCTTACCGATGCGGCACAACAGCTTACCCCCGGACAGCTTTCACAGTTGATCCACCGCATATCACGCAAAAAATTCGAGCGCGCCTGAACCTGCGCGCCCAACCACATAGACAACGTAAAGCCAGAATGGAGCGCAGTCGTGATGACTCCGCTCCATTTTTAATCATTACATCCCTTAACCAATTAAAAACATGCATAACCGCCATTGAACCTACCGTATTCGTCACTCGGAATGGGAAAAGCATTAAGCCGGCAAAAGTTTTTCATAACTTTGCAGCGCAATTTATCAAGAAACAAAAAATCAGAATCATGCGTAAAATCATCTCGTTCGCCATTGCCGGCGTAATGGCATTTGTGGTAGCATCGTGCGGAGGCTCCTCGGATCTCGGTGTGATAGCCCAGTTGGAAAACAAAAAATGCCCTGTGAAAATTACCGGCATAGGGTCAATAACCTCAGTGGAATACTCCGGTGACACGCTGCGTTTCAACTGCTCGGTGTCAAATCGCGCTCTCAACCTCGCATCCATGGCCGAACATCCCGAAGCCATGAAACAGGCCGTGATGCCTCTGCTTCCAGACCTCCTAAAAAACGACGACCTCGGCAACAAACTGCTTGAGAACAAAGCCTATCTCAGCCTCCACTATTATTCCAAAGGCCCCAAACGGCCCAAAGGGCTGAGCAAGTCCGTGAAATTTCCCTCGGCTGCGGATATTGACATTGTCATAACTCCTGATGAAATCAAGGACATTATGGAGGGAAAAATAGCCGACTCGCCCAAAGACAAGCTTGCAGCCCAGATAGCAATGGCCAACGCCCAGTGCCCCATGAAAGTAGATTCGGAAACCACCTTGAAATCGGTAGCAGTAGAGGGCAACTCACTCATCTATGTCTACTCCATCGACGAATCAGGCAGTAATTCCGACATAATAGATGTGATCAACGAAAACAGCGATGACACCCGCAACAGTATCATAAGCTCCATCAAGACAAGTCCGGAGTTCAAACAAATAATAACAGCCTGCAATGATGGAGGCATGAATATCATATACCGCTACAAAGGCGCCACCTCCGGCAAAACCTGCGATATCACCATCGATCCCTCCGATCTCTGAACCACGACGTAAGGCAACGCCTCCCACCCATAAAAAACCGGAACGCCAAACCACGCGCTCCGGTTTTTCAATTATAATAAGCGGCTATTATAATACGCAACAATCCAAATTTTTTCGCTAATTTTGCAATCTGATACATCATTATATGAAATCTCAGCTATGACTGCATTTAACTATATAGATATCACACTCTCGCGCTCGACGGGAAGCGTGACACAGATGCTCTACCACTACCCCACCGAATCGGTGGCCGGCGATGAGGACGCAATGTTCGACGCCAAAGAGGCAATAGGTTCATTTCTCAACGTAAAAGAATGTTATGCGTTGTGGTCAACCCCGAAAGGCCACTATTTCGCGCTCATAACTCCCGGCGTTGGCGAAGGGGGCGACCTTCTGCTCACATTACGCCTCGACAACGGCGCCGCCATGTCGGGACGGTCGATAGTGACACTGCTTGCCGAGCTCAAGAAAACCCTTGTGGAAGACCGCGACCGCCGCGATGACGCAGTGGAACGCTGCATAGCCGCATGCGGAGTGCCCGCAGAGCCCCAGATACTTGAGTCGTGGGGCTACCGCAAGCCTCTCACTTCGGCAGCGGCGCCTACCAAACCGCTGTGTTACCGCACATACGTTTCGGGCAACGAACTCGACGCCATTCTGTCATTTCCGGTGCAGGTGGAGTATGCGTGTTATGACCGTGTGCTTATCGTTCCCGCCACAGCCTCACTGCGTCCCGCCACCCGGCTTGACCGTATCACCGCACCCGTGAAGCGCACTTATACCGTGGTAGCTCCTGCCGGCATAACGGTGTCGAGAACTGTGGTGACCGAAGGTGACCGCTTGCAGATCACTTTTACTAAACCCGGATTCAACCCCCGCAAGGAAACTATTTCCGTAGGCGCTCCGTCACCCTATGTACGTTATGAGGGCGCAGCTGTGAAAATAAAATCGCCGGGCGAAAGCGGACTGAGCTTTGTGCGCCGCATCAAAGTGACCGTAAAGTCGGCCAAAGGCGGTTTGGTCACAGGATATACGCTTAACATAAACGGACGCCCCGTCAACACCATGGATCCGTTCATCGAACTGACCGAGCACGATATGGCTCCCGGCATGAAAACGGAGATACAGGTGGCTTCAAACAACTACCGTCCGCTCAAAACCGAGATGGATCCCAACGACCTGGCACGCCGCGAGGAGCTTGAGCTTGTGTTGGAACCCATAGAACAGGGCATAACCCTGCGCCTTGATTTCGGCGAAGGACGAGTGTTCGAACAGCAGATTTCGATCGAAAAGAACACTCCTGAATACAGTCAGCTCCACTCAGGCAACTTCCACGGCTTCCGTGCCCACCGCCTTACAGTGGCCGGGGCCGAAGCCTACAATGTGGATGTGAAAAGCGGCACGCGTCCCACACCGCCGGCTTTCGCCAATGTAGCGCCTGTCACCGACCGCGGCCCGGTAAAAACCAAGGCTCCTGTATTTGAAAAAGATACCCCTGAAATACGCGAACAGAGACGCCGCGAGCGGGCCATGAACCGCGAAAGCCGCGAAATAGCAGCTGACGCGGTGAAAAGCGCCGAAACCACCGAGGAGTTCCGCCGGGAGGAAAAGCGCAGTCCCTGGGTAAAATACGCAATAGCGCTGATAACGGCCCTTGTGGTGATCATATTCCTTGTGGTATGGCTCTCGGGCGGTGACAAGGCTCCGGAAAAAGAGGAACAGCTGATTGGAGCTTCAACCACCGATCTGGTTGAGAATCCCGAGGGCAGCGATGTGATAACATCAGGCGACAACACCATGGGCGCCGCCTCCACCGACAACAGCGCCAACACCACTGCCCCGGCTACTGCGGCAGCAGCTCCGGCCAATCCGGACGATTCCAAAGCCGACACCGACTATCTCAACTCCAATACCGCCGACTGGGATGCATCCAACCTCAAAACCGCCTCAGCCAAAAAGCTGATAGCCGACATGGAGGCCGGCAACATCGAGGCCATCACCGCCAATGATTACTTCATGAACGACAAGGCTCTGACCAACACAAAGGCCCGCGCCGTTGCCGACATGCTCTGGGCTGCCAAAGGCACCCCCAACCAGGCAAGCAACGAGAAGTCACTCAAAAAATACTGCAAGGACGGCAAAGTCAAGCTCCACGACCTATACGAGGATCTGGCACGCCGCAAACCTTCAACACCTAACCCGGCTCCGCGCCCCCGACGCTGATGTTGAAAGCAATTCTAAGATACGGCATTCCGCTGATAGTGAGCATCGGGCTCTGCTATCTGCTGTTCACTGGAGTTGACTTCGGCGAAATGATGGAGATCATACGTTCCGAATGCTCGTTCGGATGGATAGGACTGGCATTGGTTATAAGCATATTCTCCCACATTTTCCGTGCCATGCGGTGGCGTATACAGCTGCGTGCGCTTGGCATTGACGCCCCGCTGTTTTATCTTGTGCTCAGCATCTTCGGCACCTATGCGGTGAACCTCGTGTTTCCGCGACTCGGCGAAGTGTGGCGCACCGGCTACATAGCCCAGCGGCAGAAAGCGCCGTTCACGGAGGTGTTCGGCTCAATGGTCGCCGACCGGTTGAGCGACACCATAACGGTGTTTCTGCTCACCGCCGTGACATTCCTCGTGGCCTCAAAATCGCTGCTGAGCTACCTCGCACAGAATCCGGATCTGTACAACAACATCATGTCCACATTTACCTCGCCGTGGTTATGGACAGCCGTAGGCGCATTGGTGATAGGCATATGGCTTGTGTTCACCCGCATGTCATCCAACGCGGCTGTAATCAAGATCAAGAATCTGTGGCATGGCCTCTGGGCCGGATTCGCCGTGATAGCGAAGATGAAAGGAAAAGGCAAATGGCTATTGCTCACCGTGGCCGTATGGGGGTGCTACTTCGTGCAGCTCTATGTGGCTTTCTTTGCATTCGATTTCACCACACAGATCATTGAGAGATACGGAATTATCGCACCGTTAGTGTGTTTCGTATTCTCAAGCCTTTCCATGGCGGTGCCTTCAAACGGCGGCATAGGGCCGTGGCAATGGGCCGTGATTTTTGGCCTCGGTCTTTATTCGGCCGGAATTGTATTGCCTGAAGGAATAGGATTCAAGGAAATGGCCACTTCATTCGCCAATCTCGTAATGGGTTGCCAGACACTGCTTCTGATAGTGCTCGGTATTTTCACATTCATCTGTATATCCATCGACCGCCATCGCCACAGCGCTCTCCCTGCAAAGAAATGAAATTAGAGGATTTTGACGACTATATGCCCCATGATGCAGCAGCTCAGGACAGAGGCGAATCCATACCCGCCGACTCTGTGGAAGGCGCGCCCCTTGACGACCACCCTTCGGATGATCCAACACCGCCCCGCCGCCATACCCTCCGCAAGGCGCTGATATGGTGCGCAGTAATTGTTACTGTAGTACTTGCCGCCATAGCTTGGCTCCGTTATTTCAATCCCTATGTGGAGGATGCTAAAGTCACGGGATATATCACCTCAGTGGAGCGGCGCGGCATAATATTCAAGACCTTCGAGGGCCAGATGATAACCAACGAATCTCTCACTGACACCACCAGAGTCTATTCGCGCGACTTCGCATTCAGCGTACCCGACGACTCCCTTGCCCGGACCATCCAGTTATGGCAGGGCACAGGGCGCCCCGTAACCCTTACCTATAAACGCTACTATGGCTCCCTGCCGTGGCGCGGAGCCTCGCTCACCGTGGCCACCGCCATAACCCCGGCCAATATGCCATAAGCCGCAGGATACTATTTGCCAACCACGATTTTATCTAACACAAAACATATAACGCCATGATCGATTTCACCTATTACACCCCTACCAGATATGTATTCGGCCGCGACGCCCAGTCCAAAACCGGCGAAATGACCCGTTGGATGGGTGCTTCAAAAGTGCTCGTGGTCTATGGAGGAGGTTCAGTAAAGCGCTCGGGACTCCTTGACACTGTAATGCGTTCTCTTGCCGAAGCCGGCATAGGCACCATGGAACTTGGAGGAATCCAGCCCAACCCTGTCGACACCCCCGTCTACGAGGGTATAAAGATATGCCGTGACAACGGCATCGACGGCCTCATAGCTGTGGGCGGCGGATCAGTGATCGACACAGCCAAGGCCATAGCGCTCGGCACTCTGTATGACGGTGATTTCTGGGATTTCTATGCCGGAAAACTTCCGGCCACCGAAGCTCTCCCTGTAGGTGTGGTCCTGACCATCCCGGCAGCCGGCAGCGAGGGATCGGGCAATTCAGTGATAACCCGTCTCGACGGACTCCACAAAATAAGCCTGCGCAGCGAAAGCGCCCTGCGCCCGAAGTTCGCCCTGATGAATCCGGAACTGACCTTTACCCCCCCGCCTTATCAAACGGCCAGCGGCATAGCCGACATGATGGCCCACATATTCGAACGCTATTTCTCCCCCACCACCGATGTGGAGATCACCGACCGCGTCGCCGAAGGCGTGCTGATGGCAATAATAGAGGAAGCGCCCAAAGTGATGGCCGATCCCTGCAACTATCAGGCACGCGCCAACATAATGTGGAGCGGCACATTGGCCCACAACGGAATATGCGGCACAGGCCGTGTGGAGGACTGGGTGTCACACTTCATGGAACATGAGATAAGCGCCGTTTACGGTGTGACCCACGGTGCGGGGCTTGCCGTGATGATACCCGCATGGATGAAATTCATGGCCGACAACCGTCCGGCCAAAGTGGCTCAGCTCGGACGCCGTGTGTTCGGTGTGCGCTCTGCCGACGACCGTACCGCGGCTTTCGAAGCCATAGAGTGCCTGACTGCTTTCTTCAGCTCAATAGGATTGCCGGTTACATTCGCCGAACTCGGTGTAGAGAATCCCGACATAGAGCTTCTCGTCAGAAAGCTCCATGAGGACAAAGGCGAGGTGATCGGAGGATATTACCGTCTCACTGCCGCCGAAACAGAAATTATCTACCGCAATGCCCTCAGCTGAGACACCGCTACAGATAATCCGCTATGACGCATCAATGAAGGAGGCATGGAATGAGGCTGTGAGCCGGTCCAAAAATGCCACTTTCCTGCTCATGCGCGACTATATGGAGTACCATTCCGACCGGTTTGCCGATCATTCACTGATGTTAATGCGCGGCGACAAGGTGGAAACCATTCTGCCGGCCACCATACATGGCACCACCCTCAACTCCCACGGAGGACTTACCTACGGAGGCTTTGTAATGAGCCGCGACAGTTCCGGCGCACTTCCCCTGCAATGGATGGAACTCCTCACGGAATATATGCGCAAGGAGGGGTTGACGGAACTTGTCTACAAACCGGTGCCCCATATCTACCACACCCAGCCTGCCGAAGAGGATCTGTATGCCCTGTGGAGAGCCGGAGCACGCCTCAGCATACGCAACCTGTCCACAGCCATACAGCTTGATGACCCTATCCCGTCGTCAAAACGCGACTCCGCGGCTCTGAAACGCCAGCGGCGCTACGGCATAGAAGTGGCCGAAACCTTCTGTGTATCCGACTTCTGGCCCATAATAGAACATGACCGCGCTTACCGCCACAACACCCGCCCCGTACATACCGCAGAGGAATTACAGGGCCTCCGAGACAGTTTCCCCGACAACATACGCCTGTTTACAGCTGCTATAGGCGAGGAGATTGTGGCCGGAGCGGTGGTTTACCTCGACGGAGGGGTGATCCACCTGCAATATGCCGCAGCCACACCCGAAGCGATGAAGCTACATGCCGTGGATGTGATCTACAACGAAATAATCCACAAACGGCTCCCGGGCTACAGGTGGTTCGACTTCGGCATATCCAACGAGGACGCAGGCCGCTACCTCAACGAAGGTATGGTGCGCCACAAAGAGGAATTCGGAGGACGCTCCGTGATGTATGACACTTACACACTCACAATATGAAACAATATCAGGATCTTCTGCGCCATATAATGGACCACGGCATTGACCGCGGCGACCGCACGGGCACCGGGACACGCAGCGTGTTCGGCTATCAGATGCGGTTCGACCTGTCGGACGGATTTCCGTTGCTCACCACAAAAAAGCTGCATCTCAAATCCATAATCCACGAACTGCTGTGGTTTCTCGCCGGCGACACAAATGTGAAATACCTTAATGACAACGGCGTGAAAATATGGGACGAATGGGCTGACCGCGAAACCGGCGACTTAGGCCATATCTACGGTTACCAGTGGCGTTCGTGGCCCGGCTATGACGGCAAACCGATCGATCAGATAAACATGGCCGTGGACCAGATACGCAACAATCCTGAGTCACGCCGGATAATAGTGAGTGCATGGAATGTGGCCGACCTCGACAACATGAACCTGCCGCCATGCCACGCTTTCTTCCAGTTCTATGTGGCCGGAGGCAAACTGTCGCTGCAACTCTACCAGCGCAGCGCCGACACCTTTCTCGGCGTGCCTTTCAACATCGCATCCTATGCCCTGCTGCTCATGATGACCGCCCAGGTAACAGGACTCAAGCCGGGCGAATTTATCCACACTCTCGGCGACGCCCATATCTACCACAACCATTTCGATCAGACGAAGGAACTGCTGTCGCGCGAGCCCCGCAAGCTACCGGTCATGACACTCAACCCTGATGTCAGGGAACTCACCGAATTCCGATTCGAGGATTTCACCCTCAGCGGCTATGATCCCCATCCGCACATCAAGGCTCCTGTGTCAGTGTGAACTTCTGATGCATTACATACATTATATATACCGATAACCATAAAACCGCCTCTCCCATGACACGTAAGAAACTCGTAATATCCACAGGCGCCGGAATGAGCGCCGAAAGCGGCATATCAACCTTCCGCGACGCCGGAGGGCTGTGGGAACGCTACCCTGTTATGGACGTGGCCAGCGCCGACGGCTTCCGCCGCAATCCGGCCCTGATCCACCGCTTTTACAACGAACGCCGGGCAGCCCTCGCTTCTGTCAACCCCAATGCGGGCCATATAGCTTTGGCCGAACTCGAAAGCCATTTCGACACCTACATCATAACCCAGAATGTCGACGACCTCCACGAGCGGGCCGGAAGCAGCAACGTGCTGCATCTCCACGGCGAACTGATGAAAGTGCGCTCCATTCCCCACCCCGAACGGATATACACATTGCCATCAGCCACCACAGAGACCACTGTGGACTCCCGCGACAGCTATGGCGATCCCATACGGCCACACATAGTGTTTTTTCAAGAAGCGGTACCCAACATGGAACCGGCAGCCGAACTCGTGTCACAGGCCGACATATTCGTGGTCATAGGCACCTCAATGGCCGTGTATCCCGCCGCATCGCTGATACGCTACACACGCCCCGGCATACCTGTATACTATATCGATCCAAACCCAGCTCCGGTGCCCGATTGGGTGCATGTGATCCGTAAGGGTGCATCCGAAGGCGTAGCAACCCTCGCCCGTATCCTTCTGCCAGATATATGATCCGGAAACCTGTCAATCAGCAGGAGATCCGACATACCACATAAACGAATACCCTGAAACAATCAGGGGATCAACACTACTAAATACGGTATTAGAATGATTCTGATACCGTATTTTTGTTTTATATATTTTCAGTCGGGATAAAATTTAACAGTCGAAAAATACACATTTTTGTTTTAATTAATTTTTTATTTGTATATTTGGGGAATTATAACACAACCTAACATTTTCAACCATATTACAGCATACTCAAAACCAATCTTTTTAATCACATTTTAATTTTAATCTCATGCTAACATTTATCCGAAAGGCTATTCTTTCCATAGTGTCACTCGCTGTGGGTATAAGCCTTTATGCCGCCGATGCGAAACCTGCACGCGGTGTGATACGGGTGAAGCTACAGCCCGAAATGGCTCTGAAAGTGGGAACCGCCCCACGACTGCAGAGCGCGGGCACACTCTCCGTAGGTGTCACGCCTCTTGACAGAGCCGCAAAAAAAGTAAAAGCAGTGAAAATTCGCCGCATGCTGCCTTATGCTCCCAAGTATGAGGCCCAGCGTGCGAAGTATGGACTGGACCGCTGGTTTGTGGTGGAGTTTGATGAAAACTTTGATCCCGCCGAAGCGCGCCGCATTTATGCCGCAACTCCGGGCATAGAACTGTCGGAGAATATAATTCCGATGGAGCTCAAGGAGGGGACCGGCAAATTCGTTACAGCAGATATGCCTAAATTCAGGGCGCCGGCGGCAATGCCGTTCAATGATCCCCGCTTGCCTGAACAGTGGCATTACCAGAACTTCGGAACCATAGCCGGAGCCAAAGCCGGAGCTGACATAAACCTGTTCGACGCATGGAGAATAACTACCGGCCATCCCGACGTTATCGTTGCCATTATCGACGGAGGTGTGGATTACCGCCACGAAGACCTCACCCAGAACATGCACATCAACCTCGCAGAGCTGAACGGCACCCCCGGTGTCGACGATGACGGCAACGGATATGTGGATGACATATATGGCTTCAATTTCTGCACCAATTCAGCCGACATATATCCGCATCCCCACGGCACACACGTGGCCGGCACTGTGGCTGCTGTCAACAACAACGGCATAGGCGTGGCAGGTGTGGCAGGCGGCAACGGATCGGCCGATACCGGCGTGCGGCTCCTCTCATGCCAGGTGTTTGAATCGCGCACCGGCACAGGCGACGGGGACTTTGCAGCGGCAATAGCGTATGCCGCCGAAAACGGTGCCACCATAGCACAATGCTCATGGGGATGGGGCACTCCCGGCTACTATGAACAGGCTGTGCTTGATGCAATCGATTATTTCACCAACGAAGCACGTTCATCGCACATGATGGGTGGTCTCTGCATATTCGCCGCAGGCAACGAAGGGGCCACCGGCGACATGTATCCGGCCTGCTATCCTCCTGTAGTCAGCGTGGGAGCCATTACCTGTGATTTCACTGTAGCTCCCTATACAAACTTCGGGGAGTGGGTGGACATTGCCGCACCTGGAGGTCTTCTTGACTATGGCTCGGCACAGGGAGTGGTATCCACTCTTCCAAACAATGAATATGGAGCCAACGAAGGCACATCCATGGCCACACCCCACGTATCGGGCATAGCGGCCCTTATACTTTCAAAATACGGTTCCTCCACATTTATCAACGAAACACTCCGCACACAGCTCGTCACCTCGGTCAACGACCTGTACGGACATGAAGGCAATGAACGCTACCGCGGACTGCTCGGTTCAGGCTATATCGACGCAACAAAAGCGCTTGCAATGGGCAACGGAGAGGCTCCGGCCCGGGTAAGCGACCTCACCGCCGATGCAGCTCAGGATTACATAGAACTTACATGGACCATACCGGCTTCTGCCGACAACAATGTGAACCATCACATAATTTATTTCTCAACCTCACCGTTTGACGCATCAACCGATGTAACAACACTGGATTCACGCACTGTCGACACCAAATTCCAGTCGTCGGGCGATATATGCCGATACGAGCTAACAGGCCTCAGCGCCATGACCACTTATTATGTGGCTGTTGTAGCTGTAAACCGCTGGGGTGACCCGTCGCCAATATCGGAGGTAAAATCAGCCACAACAAATGCAGGGCCCGAACTGGAAGTGACCACAACGCAGCTTACAATGTCGTCAACTGAAAGCGATGCTGTAGCCAAAACCATGCTGGCCATCGGCAACAAGGGCGAAGGAATATTGAAATGGAGCGCAGCCAAGCGCACTGTATCGGCCATGCCCCAAAGTGTGTCAAGACCAGGCATAGGCCGCACCGCTCCCTATAAAGGGAAAATCACAGGAAACAGGATGAAGGCATATTCCAAAGCCCTGACCGATTATGATGTCAGCGACTATCCTCAGGAAATGTTCTACCACTCCATGCTGTTTGCCTATATCGGCGACACCGACCGCTCGTTACCCAATTCAATGGCCCAGTGGTACCGTGTCGACGCCTCCAAATTCCCCGACGGATTCAACCTTACCCACCTGTGGATCGAGGGCCAGAACGGAACCAATCCGAAGATACAGATCTACAAAGGCGATGTGGCTATTTCAAGCGCCTCACTCATAGCCGATGTAGATTACCAGTGGTTCACGTATAACTATAATATAGCCCTCAACGAACAGCTCTACTTCGCTCCAGGCGAATCGTTCTGGGTGGTTGTACATTTCGAAGGCAATCAGGAAGGATATCCTCTCGGTATGGGTGTTACCGACGGAGAGGATGTATCGGCCTACAGCTACATGAGCAACGACATGGGCAAAACCTGGTCGCAACTCTCCACAGCCCTTAAAGGCAGCAGCTACGAATCATATGCCCCGACATGCACCTGGGCCATACGCGCCCGCTCACTCAACCCCGACTGGAGCGAGATACTCGAGCTTGACCCCGCTTCGGGTACAGTGCGCAGCGGCGAGAATCAGGAAATTGAGATCAGCGCCGACGGACGCAAGATCGTTAACGGCACCTACAACTTCAACCTGCGCCTGTCAACCAACGAAACCGACGCGGCAACTAAATCAGTACCCGTTACCCTTACGGTGAGCGGCAATGCTCCTGATGTGGTACTTCCCAAAGTGGTTGACTTCGGAAGCCTACTGGTAGGCCAGAGCAAGACCCTCACTGTAGAGGCCTACAACAAGGGTTACGGCAAATTCTCAGGCTCAAAGACCGGAGGCGGCCTTTACAGCGACAAGATCAGCTCAACCAATAATAATTTCGCCGGCCCAGATTATCTGCAAAGCGGATTCCCGGCCCGTGCCACAACCACATTCGAGGTTACCTACAAACCCACCGAAGCAGGCTTCCATTCGGGAGCGATTGAATTCACCGACTACGCAGGACGGCAAATAAGAGTCCTCGTACAGGGCACCGCCACAGAACCTGCCAAACTGGTTGTGACACCGTCAGTGATCGAGGGTGGTGAACTCGTGGTTGGCGCCGACCCGATAACGAAAGTGTTCACTATTGCCAATCATGGCAAATATCCGCTGGAATATGTATTCCCGAAATTCTCCGATGAGACACTCGAAGGCTCAACCGCACGCTCACATAAGTTCGGCTACACGGTCATGTCAAACCTACCGGGCTACACGGCATGTGAATATGACGGGAATCCCGAACTTATAGGGGGCACCGACATTTCCTCGAAATTCACCGATGACGTATATGTAAGCGATCCCGTGGCGTTAGGATTCTCGTTCCCTTACTACGGCGGAAATTATGAGAAAGTCTATATCTCCTCCTATGGAGCCTTGATGTTTGCCACCAGCGATGCCAATTTCTGGCCTCCGCTCACACCCAATTCCGGAAGTATTGTAGGCACAGGCATGATCTCCGCTTATGGTTCGCAACTCCGAATGGGTCCGCAATCGAAAGTGGTTTATGCACGTCAGGATGGCAAATTCGTTGTCAAGTTCATCAATGTCCTCGCTCCGGTATACAGCGATGAATACACGCCTGTTTCCATGCATATCACTCTGTCGGCAAACGGTGACATCGAGATATTCTATGACGACTACACTCCCGGAATGGTATTCCAGGAAGGCTCACCGCTGTTCTGCGGCATCAACGACCCCGATGTCAAGGATCCCCTGACCATCACTTCAGCCGACATGGCCGACTATTGGGGCACAGAGGAAGCTACCGCCGACAACAAGCGTTATACCCTGTTCGGAAGCGGCACCGCAGTAAGGTTCGAAGCACCGAAGCCCTTGTTCGTGCGCTCGCTTTCACGTCCGGCCGGTCTCATCGTTCCGGGTGAAAGCGTCGACATCGAAGCCATTCTTTCGGCCGATGCCACAATGTATGCAGGCGCCACATTCAACAATCTGACCATACTCACCAACGATCCGAATCCGGAGTTGTCAGCTTTACGATTCAATGCTGTCATTTCCGGTGACGAGCTTGTGGCAAAGGCTGAGTTTGAGGATTCCGATATCAGCTTCGGCAAGGTGTTCCGCACATCCGAACTTCGCATTCCGGTAACGGTAAAGAACTCGGGCAATGACATCATGACCATAACTTCGGCCTCATCAACAGCCTCGGAATTCGCTGTGGCGACCGAACTTCCCGTCACAGTCAATCCGGGCATGTCGAAAGATATAGTCCTGAATGTATCAACCGCCAACGAAGGAACGCTTTCAGGCGAAATAACCATCGCAACATCGGTTGGCGACATCACCGCCACAATAAGTGGTGAGGTAATAGGATGTCCCGAAATCCAGCTCAACATTGAAAGCGTCGAGGAAACCGTAACAAGCGGAGATCCGCTTACACGCACTCTCGAAATCTCCAATCCCGGCAATGAGGCTCTGACCTACGCCATAGCTCCGAACTCATTTGTCACCGCCACCCTTCCCGACAAGGCGGACTCGCACGTAGGCTATACCTTCTCATCAAGCGCCGACAATCCGCAGGTTGAATTCGATTGGATCGATATCGAGACCAACGGCCTCGGAACCCGCAACTCCATATCCTATTACCTGCTCCATGACTATGTGGCAGTGGATCTGCCGTTCGAGTTCCCGTTCTATGGCAAGAAATATTCGCGCATGTATATCTACAACTCCGGATTTGTTTCATTCACCGAGCGCAACGACGACCGATTGTGGCCCGAGCCTCCGGCCGACTTCCCCGAAGGCACTGTCTACAACAACATCATAGCGCCCTACTGGGGACTGCATTCAATGGGCGACTCCAACACAGCCGGCACATATCATTATGTAACCGATGACCGTGCTGTGGTGTCGTTCATGGAATACGGCAACTCAATGAACTTCGGTGTATGCTTCCAACTTATAATGGAGAAGGACGGCAGCTTCAAGTTCCAGTACAAGGGTCACGGTGAAGATGCCGTAATTTACAATATGTTCGGTCTGGCGGGCATATCCAACGACACCTCCACCGAATCAATCCGACTTCCCGAGCGCTTTGTGTCATTCGGCAAGGCCGTACAGTTCAACCCGGTAGTGGAAATCACCCTCCCGGCCGGAATGACCGACAACGTGGCCCTGAACTTCAACACGGCTCTCATGGGAGGCGTATACAGTTCGCCGCTGCTCATAACCACCAACGTGCCCTCACGCGAGAATATCGAAATTCCCGTCACCCTCAACATCCAAGGCCAGCCACAGCCCGTATGGCCTGACGACATAACGGTGGAGCATACCTTAGGTTATACCAGCACGGACTATAACGACCCGATGGTGCAGATGGGCGCTCCGTATGCGGCACGCTTTACCCTTGGCAACTCAGGTACCGCCAACTACACTATAATGGGCGCGCAGATCGAAGCTCCAATGGATGTGGATCCCGACTTCGGCGATGAAATGGAAGTGTTCTTCCTCTTTGCCAACCAGCCTATGACCGACTGGATAACCGGCGAGCCTACAGGAGAATATTTCTGGGACATTTACAACGGCATGCCTGTCAGCGTAGGCGCCAAGCCTATGGAATGCGCCATACCGATGATGCAGTGCAACTTCTGGACCACACCCGGCGAATATGATGTGAAAATCCATTTCTCCTACATAGAGGGTGATTTCGACATCAATGGCGAATACGACGAAATGCCTGAAGTGCTCACACACACCGTCAATGTGAAGTTCATTGTCACGCCGCTCCCGGCCATGGTGATGGACAAATACGAGGTGAGTGTGCGTGCCGACAGCGACGATCAGGTATTCGAGGAATCCATCACCATCGCAAACGAGGGCGAATATAAACTCGATTATTCACTGTATGTGGATCCAACAGGCGCAGGTGAGGAAGTTCCCGACCTCGGAGGAGGAGGCATCGATCCGTTGAATGCACAAGCCAAAGCCCCCGAATTCGTTAAACTCACACCCGAGAATCTGACTGCCCTCAGAAAAGGCATGACATCCGACATCAAGCCTTTCGGAAAGGCTGAAGGTATCTACGACGGCCCATCTGATTTCGAATACCTCAACGCTCTGTGCTATCCTGCACTTCCCGGCACCAAGGACATTTACAATTACGGATCCAATTCCGTAAATGCCCCGTATAAGGCAGCTACGGTGTTCACCGCTCCCGAAGAAGGATTCAATATGTCGCATCTCTTCACCGCCGTGACAATCGAAACGGCCCAGAATGTAGACATAACGGTAGAGGTCAGGGAAGGCAATAATCCCGAAGAAGGAGCTGTGATAGCCACCGGCGAGCTGCACATCGCTTCACAGGCCGATCCCCGCGTAGGTGCATTCTTCGTGATACCCCTCAACCACAGCGTCTACCTCAATCCCAACGAAGAATTCTGCGTAGTGATCAACTATCCTCCCGGCATCAAGGCTCCTTCCTACATAATAAAGAAAGAAGAGGGATATGTGGCCGGACGTTACTTAGGATGGTACGAGGATCTCGGATGGTTTGACGTGGCCGACATTTTCAAGGATCAGTACGGATCGCTCGGATATGTCATGACATGTCTCGAAACCGTCAAGGGCGAAAGCTGGATCACACTGCTGAATCCCGAAACCGAAGGCTCCATACAGCCGCAGGAATCGCTTGACATCCGGCTCCGGCTCTCAGCAGCCAGCGCACGTCTTGAAAAAGGCAACAAGGCTATGCTCGTGATCAAGTCGAACGATCCTTCACAGCCGGTGGTCAACGTGCCTATTGTCCTTGACAAGAACGGTGCGCCGGTGATCGAAGGATCCGACAAGGTAGCTTACGCCCGTGAAGGAGAAAAATCAACTGTTAAAGTCACAGCTTTCGATCCTGACCTCGACAACTATACCCTTGAGTTCACAAATGCCGACGGACACGCTTCGGTAGTGTCGGTAGAAGCCGCCCAAGGCGATATGGCCACCATTGAGGCTTCAGGCAACACCTGGTCAGTGAGCGGAGCCACCGAGCCTGTGATCATGACTGTGGAGATAGCGCCCGCCTACGGCACTGCCGGCACAGGCTTCACATTCAACATAGCGGCGGCCGACAACGGTGGCCACCAGTCATTCTACACCGGACATGTCAACCGCGCCCCGCAGGCAATCGACGCGGCGCCCGTCACTGTTGAATGCGGCAATGTGTCGGAGGTGGTCAACTTCGCCGATCTGTTCACGGATCCCGATAATGACGACATGACCTACACATTCGAGATGCCTGACGACGAATATGCCGACGGCTACACCACCCCTTCAGGCGTTATATTCGTAGGTAAGAAAATCGGTACAGCTGTGGCTACTGTCACCGCTACCGATGCTCACGGACTGTCAGCCACAACCCAACTCACTGTCAACATAACCGAGCCTTCGGGCATTGACAGCATTACAGCCGACAGTGAAAACGGCGAAGTAATATACTGGAACCTGAAAGGTATCCGTGTCTACAATCCCGGACCCGGCACCTATATAGTGCGTCGCGGCAATGTCGTGACCAAAGAGACCCTGAAATAATCTCACAGAGATATATTCCCCACCGAGGCTGTGCCGCAGAGTTTTCTGCGGCACAATTTTTATCTGCCTCTGCCTTTGCCGAGGCGTGCGGCAACGGCAGGTTTAAGCTGGAGCGCGAGGCCTGCGCCGCGGGCAAGGAGATACGAAAGGAAAGCTGTCCACAACAGGCGGTTGCCGTGAACCGGATCGGCAATGTCGCCGGTCAGGACCACGGCGAAGAACACCGCCATGGCGGCCAATGTGGTGATCAGCATACGCCTTGTGGCTGTAAGGCCGATAAAGAAGCCGTCGAAAACAAATGCAGCCACTGACACTGGAGGAATTAGCCACAGAAACAGCCTCATGCCATCGACGCCGCTCCTGACGGAAGCCACATCGGTCAGCCATCCCACAATAACCCTGTAACCGGCAAAGTATGCAGTAAAAAACAATGCGGCCATCCCTCCGGCCCACAGCAGTATTCCCTTTACGGCCACCATGAGCGCATCTCTGTCACGTGCCCCCGCACTTTTGCCGCACAAGGCCTCGCCGCTGAACGCGAACCCGTCCATAAAATAGGAAAAGAACACGAAAAACTGCATCATCACGGCATTGACAGCCACAGTCAGATCGCCCGAGCGCGCCCCGAAAGCAGTGACCGAGAGCGACACGGCCATTATACATGCCGAGCGCACAAACAGGTCGCCGCTCACATTGAAGAACTTTCCAAGCTCGCCGCCACGCAGCACCGCACGCCATCCGCACCACAGCCTACGCCCTCTGGCAAACCGCACCACAGCCGCAAAGGCAAGCGCCACGCCGGCCCAGTTGGCGGCCAAGGTACCGTAAGCCACCCCCTCGAAACCCATTCCGAGCACAAACACAGCCGTAACGCTGCACACAATGTTTATCACATTAACGGCTATTGATATGACCATAGGCCACAGGGTGTTCTGCATCCCCACAAACCAGCCGTTGACCGAAAGCATGGCAAGAAGGGCCGGTGCGCCCCACACACATATGGTGAAATATTTTCCGGCAAGTTCGCCTACAGCCTCGCCGGGCGCTATCAGCGCCGACAGCACCGACAGCAGAGGACACTGCAATGCCACCACAACCACGCCTATCACCACGGCCATGACCAACGAACGTGAGAACACCTTGGCCACCTCAGCCTCCGAGCACGCTCCGAAAGCCTCGGCCGTGAGCCCGGTGGTTCCCATACGGAGAAATCCGCACAACCAGAAAATCACATTCAGCATCATCCCGCCCACTGCAATGGCGGCAAGATAAGTCTCTTCGCCGAGATGTCCGGTCACGGCGGTATCGAAAAGCCCGAGCAGGGGCACAGTAATATTGCTCGCAATAGCGGGCAAAGTCAGCCGGATAATCTGCCGGTGTATCCCGGCCTGTTGTTCAGCACCCATACCACAAAGGTAGGGATATTTTTCAACAAGCTTACCGTTTTTCCTTGTAGCGGGCCGGATAGCCGTAAACAGTTACCCGTAGGACATGGTTCCCTTTTACCAGATGGGTGTATTGGGGATTAAACAATGTGGCGCATTGGTTCACCATTATAGCCTCCACAAGAGCCAGCTCCTTGGCCTCGTCAAGCGTGAGTTTATTAAGTTTAAGCTTTCCCTGAGTGGTGGAAATGTCAATTGTATATGTTATAGGCTCCTTATCAAGATCCATAGTCAGCTTGTTGTAGCTTTCGATGGATGGTGTTACTGTGGAATAAGCATTCAGTGATGTAGCCCGGTTACGTGGAGCCGAGCACGACACAATACCTGAAAGGCATACGGAAGCAAATGCCATGAAGCATATCTTTATAATTTTCATAACTCATTATATTTTAAGGTATACCCGTCAGAAAGAGAGTTTCACTCCAAGGCCCGGACCGTAAGTATTGCCGGACTTGACCATATCAAGGCTTGCGGTCAAAGAACTGCCGCGGCCCCATGTCAAAATATCCTGCTGTATAAGGCTGGCCGAGCGCATTTCCAGTTCCCGTGCTTTCTTCACCATATTGTTTGCCGCGATATTGAAGCCGGCACATACTCCGGCCCCTGCCGCAACCAATCCCCCTACAATTGCTACTTTAGGGCCGTCATCCATTTCAAGGTCAGAACTGAGTACGCATGCTGCCACCACTCCGCCAAGAACCAGAGCCGAACCTCCGCCCCAACCTATTATCCGGTACATTTTAGCTTTTTTTCTGTAATCATCCGGCTCAGGGACATTTAACATACTCTCATTATAATATCTGCTGAGAAGCTGTGCATCATTTTCAGATGAGGAATAGGAACTGACAGAGGGCGCCGGAACGGTTTTCTGCGGCATATCATTCCCAGCCCCCTCTGGAGTAGCTGACGGTTGACGGAACACATCACGCTCACCATTTTCATACAGAATCGATTCAACTTCCGCCACAGGGATCGTGTAGGTGGGGCCTGAAAGATTGGAGTACCTCTTGTACTTCACTTCCGTCTTGCTCATTTCCAGCACCTTGCTCCGGATAGATGTGCCGTCGGTTTTGAAAATCACATCATACGCCTCCGCCACCATGGGTAATACGAGAAGTGACAGGAACATAACAAACTTTAAAATTCTCATAAACAATGAATTTGTTGTCGCCATCCCTGACTCCTACGGAATTGCCGGTGTAATAAAGAATTTTAATGTCAGCACAAAAAAACGTGGAGCCGATCAGAATTGCTCGTTCCACGGTATAAAGGCCTTCGCATTGCCCCCCTTAGCTAAAACAAGCAACCCAAGAGGCCCCACGGAGATGATATTATATAGACATATCTCTACCCGCCAGCCTTATCAAAAGGATATGGCAATGGCAGGATATGAACGGATACATACCATCAAAGGGGCGTCACAGTTGCAATAGTTCTACTAAGGGGTTGGAAGTTGCGAAGTTCTTATACCGTAAAACTAAAGCGTAAATGATAACGCCTTTTATGTACTGAACCACAGATCACGGCACCGCTCCCGGCAGCCGTCCGATCTGTGACATGGCAAAGTTAAACATTTTTCCGCACACCACCCAATCAACGTAAACCTTTATTTTGAATGACTTCCAACGAAAATTCCAATATATTTTATTTTTAAGTAAAACATTTATCGTACCTTTGCGTTATAATAACAGCCCCAATTACACGACAGCATGAGCGAAGTTGAACTTTTCCTGATAAAAGACGGCGAGAACTGCACCATCTACACATTGCAGTTTCTCCGTGATATGGAATCTGAATTTGAAAAATTCATTGCCAAGTTCAGAGATGATTCCGAATACAGCGAAGATTATGCCCGCATTGCGGCGTTTATCACACGTATAGCCCGTACAGGCGCATTGGAACGTTACTTCCGCAACGAGGGAAAAATGAGCGATTCGGTTGTAGCTCTTCCGGTTACATCATCAAAACTCCGGCTTTATTGTCTACGCCTTTCCGATAAAATCCTTGTCCTCGGCAACGGCGGCGTCAAGACTACCCGCCGTTATGAGGATGACCCTGTACTGAACGGTTATGTAATGACACTGCAAAAATTTGAAGAACTTCTTAAACAAGAAGTAGCCAACGGCAATGTAAATATAACTGAATCCACAATAGAAACCGACAATATTTTTGAGCTATGTTAACGACCTTTCAGGGCGCATTGCTCAATAAAAATAAAAATCGCAATGAAACGAACAACAAAATCTCTTGAAGAAATGCTGGGTCCTATCCCGGAGCGGATACAGCGTGAAACCGACCTCTCGTTTCAAATCTCCGACCGCATATATGACTTGATGCAGGAGCGCGGACTATCAAAAAAACAGTTTGCCGACGCTCTCGGCAAACGTCCTTGTGAAGTTACCAAGTGGCTGAGCGGACAACACAACTTCACCATTTCCACACTCGCAATGCTTTCATCGTTTTTCGGCAAATCCATAATCACTGTGTAATGTGAGCCATCCATAAGGATTACACCAATAATCAGCCATTTAGGATAGAACCAAATGGCTGATATTTTTTGATAATTTCAAAAAAATGTGTAATTCCATTGGGTTTCATCCCTCAAACGGGGTATTTCGGCACCCGAAAGCGAATAGCTTTGGCACGGAGGCGGCTTTTTTCTAACTTTGCAGGCCGATAACAAGAAGGTAAAAGAGATGAATTTGAGGATAATATCCCTGTGGGGAGCGACGATGGCGGCAACTATGTCTGTGACTGCTGCAGAAGCGCCCGACAGCATAGCCACCCAGGCGCTCCAGGAAGTGACCGTGACCGCTTCCTCCGCCCGGCAGCGCGTTACCGACGGCCACCTCGGAAGCGAACAGCTTGAACTTACAAAACTTTCGGCCACCCCATCGCTGTTCGGCGAGACCGACATTGTAAAGTCCATCACGCTGCTGCCGGGGGTACGTTCCGAAGCCGAAGGGGCCGGGGGCTTCGAAGTGAGAGGGGGGAATGCCTACCAAAACCTTGTCATGATGGATGGCATGACGCTCTACAATCCCTCGCACATGATGGGCATATTCTCCACATTCAACGATGACGCAATGGGCCGCGCCGCACTCCACAAAGGGCCGGTGCCGGCACGGTTCGGCGGAGCCTCGTCGTCGGTGCTCGAAACCGCCATGAAACCGGGCGACATGGAACGCTACCATTTCTCAGGAACCATAGGGATCCTCAATGCCAAAGTGGCCGCCGACGGCCCGATAGTGAAGGACAAACTTTCGTTTTCGGCCGCGGCAAGGCGTTCGTATGTGGATCTGTTTCTGAAAATGATACCGGAATACCGCCACACGGTGATGAACTTCTACGACATAAACGCACGGCTGCGCTACAAGGCCGACAAGAACAACATCATCGACATGTCATTCTTCACCTCACGCGACAATCTCGCTGTGTCCGACCTCATGACCATGCACTGGGGCAATATGGCCGGGAGCGTGAACTATATGGCCCGCTGCGGCGACACCTGGCACTTCACCACCACCGGGGCCGTGACAAACTACACCACCGACATGGGCATGGATATAATGAAAACCGACCAGCAGCTCACTGAATATATCCGCTCGTTCTCGCTCAATGAGCGCGTGCAATGTGCATTGGCGCCCGGACACGACATAGAGTTCGGGCTGCGGTCCGAACTCCTTATGCTCAAGTCAGGTGAATTTATGGTAAACACCACTACCCAGAAAGAGGTGCGTTCAGGCTGGCAGAACGCCCTGTGGGCAGGCTACGAGGGCACATTCTCGCGCCGGTTCTCGATATCGGTGGGCACACGCCTATCGCTGTTCTCCACCCTCTCGCAACCCCGCTTCCATGAATTCGAATCGCTTAACGAACAGCAACCTGATTTCTCAGGCAGAACCTATGTGGACATAGAACCACGCGGAAGCGTGAAATTCAGCCTCAACGAACGCCACAACATCCAGGCCGGGGCCTCAATAGCCACACAGAACATCCACGGCATACGCGCCACCTCCACCACATTTCCTTTCGACCGGTATGCCCTGACGTCGGCTTATGTGAAGCCGGAACACACCATCCAGTATTCCGCAGGCTATTCGGGCATGACCTCCTCAGGCGCCTACGACTGGTCGGCCGAACTCTACTACAAATCCATGCGCAACGTCTACGACTACCGCGACGGAATGACCATGTTTTCACGCATAAGCCTTGAAAGCCTGATCCTCGGCGGCAAGGGGCGCAGCTACGGCATGGAACTCATGTTGCGCAAAAACACAGGGCGCCTCAACGGCTGGATAGCCTACACGCTGTCGAAAACCGAGACACGGATCCCCGGTATAAACGGAGGGCAATGGTACAACGCATCAAACGACCACCGGCATTATATCTCGGCCGTGGCCATCTACGAGGTCAACAACCGCTGGAAACTGTCAGCCGCGTGGACATTCTCGTCAAGCCGCCCCATCACGGCTCCCGACGCCAAATATGAACTTGACGGCACCACATGTTACTATTACACCGAGCGCAACGGCTATCAGGCGCCGGCTTCACACCGTCTTGACCTATCGGCCACCTACACACGCACGGGCAAACGCACCACATCAATCATAGCATTCGGAGTGTTCAACGCCTACTGCCATTACAGCCCGTTCGTTATCTACTTCGAGGATGATCCCTCCAAACCTTCGGGCACACGGGCCGTGCAGCAGTCGCTGTTCGGGATAGTACCCTCCGTTTCCTATACCATAAAATTCTGACAATGAAACGCATCATCTCCATATCGGCACTTTTGCCGCTTCTCGCATCATGCGAAAAAGAGCTTGACTTCCACTATCATGACGTGGAGCCGCAGCTCGTGATAGAAGGGGCGGTGACAGCCGACAGCACAACGGTGACACTCACCTCCACCACTCCGATGGACGAACCGATGAACACAACACGTCTCACCGACGCCACTGTGACGCTATCGGATCTCACCGCCGGCACTTCGGAAGTTCTCCTCCCTGACACTGAGGGCCGCTTCACCGACCATACTCCCGGAGCCGAGGGCCATGAATATCAGATAGAGATCATCCGTGATGGGAAAACCTACCGCGCCACAAGCACAATGCGCCCGGCGGTGGAACTTCTCGGCCTCGAATTCCAATGGATCAAAATGCCGTATGACTACGTGGCAGTGCTTCAGGTATCATTCACAGATCCGCCCTCGGCCGACGACTGCTATTGGGTGCGCGTCTACCGCAACGGTGAAGCCTATTGCTGGAGCGTGCTCGACGACATACACAGCGCGGACGGCATAATCAACGAAGTGATACTCACATCGCGCAAGGACACCGGCGAGGAGGATGACAACAAGATTCTGCTTGACGGCGACATCGTCACTGCGTCGGTGACACCGGTGTCGCGCACCATGTTCGACTATCTCATGTCCCTCCAAGCCGACAGCAACGGCGTGCCTATGTTTTCGGGCGATTTCTGCCTCGGCTACTTCCTCGCCGCCCCGGTGTCGCAGGCCTCCATAACCTTCCGCCCCGACGAAATGCCCGAATACAAATAAGTGAATGCAAACCTCAAGCAAGCTTGGTTTTGCTCTCACTTATTCGTATCTTTGCGGAGTTAACCTTTGGAACTGTTTGGAAATGTCCGGATTGTTTAGACCTTTTATAATCATCCTGACGGCGCTGTGTGTGGCGTTGGCTGCCGGGGCTGCCGCTCCGGAGTGGACTGATGCGGCCGGACGTGCGGCACAATGGCCCGAAGCAGATTATTTCACCGGCTATGCGGTGGTGGATTACGGGGCGTCGGGCAAATCAGCATCACTGAATGAGAAAGCCGCCCGGGCGGCCTTGCGCGCAATGGCCCTTCAGGTCACGACGAACCCCGACAGCTGGATGGACGATACCCGCGGGCTGGTGAATGTGTGGTCCGACATATATGATGATGCACCGCGCCGCAGCATCCATGCCATAGCGGTGTTGCGCAAGCAGGACCTTGTCGACGCCTACATAGGCCGCATCGATGCGGTGCTTGCCGATGCAGTCCGCACAGCCGGGGATTCACAGCGCGCCTTGGAGACGGGCGACAAACACACCGCTTTCCGCCTCAACGAAGTTCTGCTTAACGACATAAATGCGCTTTCAGGGTGTTTCGACATCCTTACCGTACTGAAAGGCAATGGCTTCGCTTCCTACCAGCGGCAGAAATGGACTGAGGCCAAGACTGAAGCCGAGAACTTTCTCCGCACCCACTCACAGGCCACCAAGATATGGCTGAGCTTCGATATCTCCGACCCCGAACTCCGCAACGTCCTGCAAAGCAAACTCACCGCATGGCTCAGCGATTCTGGATGTGAGGCTGTGCCATCACGCGCCAAGGCTGATTATGCACTCCACATAGACGGCGGAGAATGCACCGCCGCCGAAATCGACGGCGTGACATACGTCACCGCCGAAGTATCCGCCACACTTAAACGTGAATCCGACGGCACGAAAATCTACAGCGATATGTTCAACGCCAAGGGGGGAGCGCTGACACTTGCCAAAGCCTGCCGCAAGGCTTACGAAAATGTAGCCCGCAAGATTTTCGACGCCATAAAGGACCGCCTCAAATAAAAATGCTTATAAAACCACCTTCCCATATGAAAAGATTTTTTGCACTGCTCACCGCCTGGCTCATAGCCGCAACCACCCTAATGAATAGTGAGCCTATCCGGGAATATACCGGCTCGGAACCGGTAGAGCCGGTAGATCAGGCGGATCCTGCCGATACATCCGACATGTCGCCTGCATTAAAAGATTCGCGCACGACATCCGTCGACGGAACCATAATCGAGGTATATTGCGACGATCCACAGGATGGCACGTTATATTTTGATTCCGAAAGTCCCGACGTAAGTGGCGAGGGACGCAAACTGAAAATCCTGTATCCGGGAGCCGACGTACCGGTGATCCATTCCGAAATGCCCGACATATACGTGAAAGTCAATCCCGACGCACAGCGCGACTATATCAGGCTAATTCCCTTGAAAGCCAACAAAAAGGAGCGTCAGTATATCCCGCTTATGTTCCAGAGCGGATCCATTGGATTTATGGCATTGATGGGTGCCGCTAATGTAGCTGGTGCTCCCGGCAATGGCAATATGAATATTATTCCCGTGGAAATCAGCCACCGGGGCAACGACGTGTATCGCCTGACTCCTCAGAAGAAACTAAAGAAAGGGCACTATGCCGTTGCTTATATCCCTGACTTTGACAGCAGCAATCCTCCTTCTCCGGTTATCTACTCATTTGAGGTGAAGAAATAAATATTATGTACAGGACAAACAGGGTTACGAGAACGGCTTGGAGTTTGCTGTTGGGGTTTGTAGCCGTTTTCACATTAGCGCCTGAGGCTTTGGCGGATGGGAAACCGAGGGTGGCGGTGTTTGATCCGGCCACCACGAGCAACGCCATCGACAGCGATACGCGCGTGGCTGTGCGCGAACTGATATGTTCGGCATTGGTCAATTCGGACGGCTACACTATTCTTGAACGCGCCATGCTCGACAAGGTGATGAAAGAGTCGAAATTCACCAACTCCGCAGCCGTGGACGAGACCCAAGCCACCGAACTCGGCAAGCTTGCCGGAGCCAACAAGGTGGTGCTCCCTGTACTCTCAAAAGTGGGCGGCAAGATAATGCTGAGCATAAAGCTGATTGACGTTACCACTGCATCGGTGGAGCTACAGAAGGCCAAAGTGACCGACTCCGACAACCTGCTCGCCGATGTGGAACCGCTCACCGCAGCAATGCTCGGACAGGAGAGCATACCGCAAACCAATACTCCGAATAAAGGTAGTATTGCATTCGTAAATTTAGAAAGCATCGTACAGTCAATGCCGGAAACCGCATCCGCACAAAATCAATTACAGGCAAAGTCAAACACCTACGAACTGGAATTCAAGCAATTGCAGGATGAAATACAAAAGAAATATGATGCTTTCAACAACACCACCGATGATAATTATAGAAATTCTTTAGTCCAGCAGATACAAGACCTGAACCAACGTGCCGATAAGTTCCGAGATATGGCCTTTAAAGACCTCCAGCAACTCCAACATGAACTTATGGCGCCAATATTCCAAAAAGTTGAAAAAGCAGTCAAAACTGTAGCCCAAGAAAATTCCTATACTATACTTCCTTCCGAAAAGATCTATACAGGCACAGAGAATTCCAATGCAATTGACGCTACATCACTCGTCAAAGCAAAACTCGGCCTAAAATGACTATTGGTGTCACTCTACGCGGAGCAGGGGGGTGCGGGTGCCGCGGAGGTATTCGGCGGCGGTCATGCGGCGCTTGCCCTGGGGCTGGAGCGTGAGGATCTCGATCTGCGTTGTGGGGGTGTCCACCAGGAGGCGTCCGTCAGAAATGTGGAGGGTGCCCGGCGCGGATGATGCGGCAACATCGGTAGGACGGGTGGCAAACACCTTGACATGCAGCGGTTCGGCACCCTCGGCTATGAGAGTGGTCCATGCTCCCGGATAAGGGGAAAGACCACGCACATGGTTGTGTATGGCCGCAGCGGGGGTATTCCAGATTATGCGGCAGTCGGCAGTGAAAATCTTGGGTGCCGGACACGGCTCCATATCCGCAATGTCGGCCTGCGGTGTGGCTGTGAGGTTGCCCGCTTCGATGCGCCGCACGGTAGCGAGGGTGAGCCGCGCGCCGAGGGCCATGAGGCGGTCGTGAATGTCGCCGGCATTGTCCTCAGGGCCTATGGCGATGCTTTCGCGGTCGATAATGTCGCCCGTGTCTATTTCATGGCGCAGGAAGAAAGTGGTGACCCCCGTCACGGTGTCGCCGTTCATTATGGCCCGGTTTATAGGTGCGGCACCACTATAGCGCGGGAGCAGCGACCCGTGCAGATTGAATGTGCCGAGAGGGGGCATACTCCACACCACCTCGGGGAGCATGCGGAACGCGATTACAATGAACAGGTCGGCACCGATGGCCCTCAACTCCTCTACAAAACCGGGATCCTTGAGTTTCTGCGGCTGGAGCACAGGCAGGCCGTGATCCACAGCATAGCGTTTTACCGCCGAGGGGATCACCTTGAGGCCACGTCCTGCGGGTTTATCGGGCATGGTCACCACGGCGGCAATATCCACGCCGGCCGAATGCAGGGCATCAAGACTGGCCACGGCGAAATCGGGTGTGCCGAAAAATACTATTTTAAGTTTCTTATTATTTACTTGCATTGTGTTCATTTTGTGCTGTTTTCAGATTGTGACTCATGACCGTCCGTTGCCGCAAGACGCTCCATAGCGGCCCAGAGATTGTCGCCCGCAGGCACGGGGGCCGTGACATCGATTCGCTGGCCCGACACCGGATGGATAAATTCTATACGTCGGGCCATGAGCGATATTCCGCCGTCGGGATTGCTGCGTTTGGCCCCGTATTTCAGATCCCCCTTTATGGGGCAACCTATGGCGGCAAGCTGTGCGCGGATCTGGTGTTTGCGGCCCGTGGCAAGGTTCACTTCAAGCAGGTTATAACGGTCCGACGACGCTATGAGCCGGTAACTGAGACGGGCCTCCTTGGCTCCGCGGCGCGGTTCGGCCCATGCGGTGGACTTGTTGGTGCGTTCGGTCGATGTGATGTAGTGCACCAGCTCACCTTCGGGCTGCGGCGGATTGCCTGCGGTTACGGCCCAATAGGTTTTGCGCACCTTGCCGAGACGGAACATCTCGTTCATCCGCGTCAAGGCCTTGGAGGTCTTGGCAAACACCACCACCCCGCTCACCGGCCTGTCAAGCCGGTGCACGAGGCCGCAGAACACATTGCCGGGCTTGGCGTATTTCTCCTTGATCCACCCTTTAAGCGTTTCCACAAGCGGCTCATCGCCCGTCTTGTCGCCCTGCACTATCTCGCCCACGGCCTTGTTTACCACAATGATGTGGTTGTCCTCGTAGAGTACTTCCATGCGTAAAATTTAACTTATGCAAAATTAACCATTCCACGCCAAACGGCCAAACATCCACATACAGAGGCAAATTTATCAATCCGTGCAAGAATATTATATTACAGATATATTTGTAATATAATCTGAAATAATATAAATTTGTGCCAAATTTACTTACAGGAACTACAACCGCAATCAGCCATTCGGTTGCACAAACAGGGAAACACCTTTTTAATACACATAATTTAACCAACATCTAATTTTTAATTCATTCTTACCAATCATGATGAAAAAAATTACCAAGTTGCTATTGGCCGGAGCTATGGGTCTAACAAGCTTCGGAGCAGCTGCGGCGACTTTCGTCGGAGAGCGGAGCGATTTCCGCGACGAGACGATCTATTTCGCCATGACAACACGTTTCTACGACGGCGACCCGTACAACAACACCCAGTGTTGGGACGCACAGGACAAAAACGTTGGAGACCCCGCATGGCGAGGCGATTTCAAGGGACTCATCGAGAAACTTGACTACATCAAGGCTCTCGGATTCACAGCCGTATGGATAACCCCGGTGGTAGAAAACGGCTCGGGTTATGACTATCACGGATACCATGCCCTGAATTTCTCCAAGGTCGACCACCGTTACGAATCAGAGGATGTCGACTTCCAGGATCTTATCGACGCCGTGCATGACCGCGGTATGAAACTTATCCTCGACGTTGTGCTCCAGCATAACGGCAATTTCGGCGAAGAAAAGCTCTGCAAGCTCTTCACCCGCGACTGGACAGCTAACCAGGCCGATATAAATGCCTGCATGATACCTTATACAAAAAAGGACGGAGGCATACTTGAGGACAACTACCTGTCGCTGCCCGGCGGCTCGCAGTATGATAAGCGACTTGAAAAAATGAAATGCCACCACAATGTGCAGCACGACATCAACAACCGTTATCACCACTGCCTTACCGGCGGCAACTGGGACAAGCCCCAGCGCTGGTGGGAGCAGATAGCAGGCGACTGTGTGGACCTCAACACCGAGAATCCCTATGTCACCAACTATCTCGTGGAATGTTACACCAAGTTCATAGCCATGGGTGTTGACGGCTTCCGCATCGACACCTGCGGCCATATATCCCGCCTTACATTCAACAAGATGTTCCTTCCCCAGTTCCAGGCAGCTGCCGAACGCTACAAGGACAAGCGCGGCGGCAATCCCTTCTTCATGTACGGAGAGGTGTGCGCCAAGTCGGAACAGGTGATCTACCGCGGCGACGACTACAACTGCTCGCCCTGCTACTACACCTGGAAAGAAAACAAGGAATATGCCTGGGACATGAGCGAGACCTCATGGGACGGCGTCGTGGCCCTGAGCGATAATTTCGGCGATCATGTCAACGCCAAGTCAGTAGTGCAGTCAGGCAAGGACGATGCAGGCAAGAGCGAGAGCATAATGCGTTTCTCCAACAACGCATGGCTCGACGGCAATGCCTACCATACCCCTGACTACAGCCAGCACTCAGGCCTCAATGTGATCGACTTCCCCATGCACTGGCGCTTCAAAAACGCTGAAAACGCATTCACCGTAAACACCGAGGACAACAAATACAATGACGCCACATATAACGTGGTATACGTTGACTCACACGATTACGGGCCAAACGGCATGTACGACATACGCTATCCGGGATCGGAAGACACATGGGCCGAAAACCTCTCGCTCATGTTCACATTCCGCGGCATTCCCTGTCTCTACTACGGATCGGAAATCCAGTTCCGCGCCGGCAAACCTATCGACAAAGGTACCGACGAAGCCCTTACCAAAACCGGTCGTGCCTACTTCGGCGGATATATCAAGGGCAACATCAATGTGACCGATTTTGCCGAATACACCGGAGCCACAGGAAATATCGCAGCCACACTGACCCATCCCCTCGCACAGCACATCCAGCGCCTCAACAAAATCCGCGCAGCCGTGCCCGCCCTCCGCAAAGGGCAGTACAGCACAAAGGGCTGTTCCGGCAAAATGGCTTTCAAACGCCGTTACACCGACTCCAAAACCGACTCATATGTGCTCGTGGCCATAAGCGGCAACGCCACATTCTCGGGTGTTGAGAACGGAACTTATGTGGACGCCGTGACAGGTGACACCAAAACCGTGACCAACGGCACTCTTACCGCCACATGCCCCGGTAAAGCCAACCTGAGGGTTTATGTGCTCTCCACCGCCAAGACACCGGCCCCCGGCAAGGTAGGCGAGGACACAAAATATCTCTATGCCACCACTCCCGGCGGAGTTGAACAGGCCGGATATGACGGCACCGAGGAAGAGACCACCGACATATATTCGCGTTACGACGGCCCCGGCCCCACCCCTGGCCCCGGCCCCGGTCCCGAGGAGCCCGAAGTGCCCATCGCCCCCTCAATGAATCAGGGCGAACAGGCCGTGTTCTTTGAAAACACTGCCGATTGGACCGGCTATATCAAATGCTACGCATGGAACGGCGGAACCAAATATTTCGGAGAATGGTCAGGCACCGTCATGACCTACCTCGGCAACAAGATATGGAAAATCACCTATACCGGTTCGGCTGTGATACCTGAGACTGCCGGAGGGATATTCAATGTTTCCGGAAACCAGACCGATGACTTCAAATGGAAAAACGGCGGCTATTATAACGCCAACGGCTATGTGAAGACCATCCCCGGCGCCGGAGAAATCATAATACCTCCCACACCCCAGACTGATTACCGTATCTACTTCTCGGACAACGGCGGAACCCCCTGGGCAAATGTATATACATGGATCTGGACCTCGGGAGCCAATTATACCGGCGGCAACTGGCCCGGAACACAGATGACGCGCACCGAAGCTGACGGCGGCACAATGTGGACCTACTCATTCACCACTTCCGACGATATGACCGGAGCACAGGTGATATTCAACAACGGTTCAGGTGGCAACGGCAACCAGACCGGCGACTTCGAATTCAAGCAGAACGGTATCTACAACCGCGACGGCCTTATCGGCACCGGCATTTCCGACATAACATTTGCCGGCGGAATGAAAGTATATGCCATGGGCGGTGTGCTTTATGTGAACGCACCACGCGCCATGTCGGTAGCCATATACGACGCTTCCGGCCGCATGACCGTACGCGAGGTCAACGAAGGCCTCAACGCCATCAGTGATCTGCCACGCGGCTTCTACATAGTGAACAAAACCAAAGTAATGCTCTGATAAAGTTCACATATCGAAAAATCCGAGAGGAAGTGTCAGGCCCGGCACTTCCTCTTTTTTACCATTAAGTTAAAGGGATGATCGAAATTTCGGGGCTGCATGGCGTCCGGATTTAGGGAAAATGCGTAATTTTGCCAATTAATACAGCATCACGTATAAGATACTGAGATAGAAGCAATGGAGAAATATTCTGACACGGCCCTGCCCCGCGGCACAGTGCTTGACAGCGGTGTGCGAAGCTACAAGGTGGAATGCGTGCTCGGGCGCGGAGGGTTCGGCATAACCTACCGTGTCACTACCCATGTGGCAGTGGGCAATGTAAAGATCAAGACTAATTTCTGCATCAAGGAACATTTTCTGAGCGACTATTCGCAGCGTGACTCCGGTTCGTCCACGCTTACGCATTCAGGACCCGGACGCGAGAATGTGACCCGCAGCGAGAATGATTTCGAGGCAGAGGCTATAAGGCTCAACCGCATAGGTTCCGAGCATCCAAACATAGTGCATGTCAACGAGGTGTTCCATGCCAACAACACGTGCTATTATGTAATGGAGTATCTCGACGGCATGTCGCTGCGGTCGTTCATCGAGCAGCACGGGCCTTTGGATATAGAAAACGCCCTGAAGCTGCTTGCCCCGCTGTTCCGGGCGGTTGCCTATCTGCACTCCAACTCCATGACCCATCTTGATATAAAGCCCGACAATGTGATGCTTGTAGGGCCTGATGAAAACGGCGTGATGCGCCCGGTGCTCATAGATTTCGGCCTGTCGAAGCATTATGCCCCTGACGGAAGCCCGACCTCGGAGCTGCGCACATTGGGATGCTCGGCGGGATATGCGCCAGCAGAGCAGTATATAGGCATATCACAGTTCACGCCTCAGGCCGATGTATATGCCCTTGCCGCCACACTGTGCTACACTCTCACCGGAAAGAATCCCCCCATAGCGTCGGAACTGACGTCGGAACGCCTCGAATCCTATCTGCCCGCATCACTTCCGGACGGAGCGCGTAAGGCTATTGCCGAAGCGCTGCGCATGGACAAGAACCAGCGCACACAGTCGGTCGATGCCTTTGCCGGCTCATTGAAACAATGGATGCCTACCTCAACTGTGCCTCAAAACTCTCCGTCAGGAGGTGAAGCCACCGTGATAATAGGGGCGGCAGGCAAACCGCTGAAACCGGCAAAAAAACCGGCAAAGAAACCGAAAGCCTCAGTCACCCCGCCTCCGGCCGGAGGCGGAACAGAGCTGCTCGGAGCACACAACGATAGAAAAGTCGCTATACCCTCGCCTAAGAAACCGGCCGGTGGAATGGTATGGATCATTGTGGGGATAGCTGCGGCAATTCTGGCTGTAGCGGCGTTTTTTCTGTTCAGAAGCCCGGCAGCATCAGGCAACGACAAAGGGGCGCAGGCTTACAGCGCAGCCGTTGACTCGCTTATGAAACTATATGTAACGGATCTTCCGGAAAATGATGCGGAAAACCTCAACCGCCTGTTTGAGGAATCCGGACGCAGTTCCCACGACAGCCGCGTGGCGCCGCTCCTCGAAAAGGGCTATCTGCAATATATACAGCTTGCGGGACAATCCGACATATTCACCCGTGAGGAATGTCTTGAATATCTCCGCAGCGCAATGAAGTATAAAACCACACCCGAGGCTGAGGAGCTTGAACGGGAACTAATGGCCAACTGACCTTACAGAATGGAAAAGGATACAGAACTTTGCGGTACGAGACTCCACTACCGTGTGGAGGGCGACGGACTCCCTTTGATACTGATGCACGGATGGGGCTGCAACCTCACCACATTGGCTTCCATCGAAGCCGTGGCCATAGCTGCGGGCCGGAAGGTCTACAACATAGATTTCCCCGGATTCGGCCAATCGCCCGAACCACCGGAAGTATGGGGTGTGGATGACTACACCCGGCTTGTAGAGGCATTCGTAAAATCCGAGGGCATAGAGAATCCTGCTCTTCTCGGCCACTCATTCGGAGGCCGGGTAGGCATTCTTTACAGCTCGCGCAATCCTGTGGAGAAACTTATTCTGGTGGACGCAGCCGGAGTGAAACCTAAAAGGCCGTTGAAATATTATATCAAAGTGTACAGTTTCAAGGCCATGAAACGACTATGGCGGATACTCCTCGGCGCAAAGAGGGCACAGGCCCGCATCGACGCCATGCGCGCCAAGGCAGGCTCGAGCGACTATGCGTCCGCATCGCCACGCATGCGCGCCATCCTTTCAAAAGTAGTCAACGAGGATCTGCGCCATGTAATGCCCTCCATCAAGGCTCCCACCCTGCTGATATGGGGCGAAGCCGACACCGCTACCCCGCTTTCCGATGCAAAGACAATGGCAAAGCTGATCCCGGACTCGGGACTGGTAAGCTTTCCGGGATGCGGCCATTACAGCTTTCTTGACAATCCGCGGCAGTTTGCAGCCGTGCTGACTAATTTTCTGAACTCATAAAATATCAAAACAACCGCTTATGGGCCTCCTTATATTTGCCGTATGTGCGGCAGTGATAGTAGCGATAAACCTGCTGGCCGAGCTTAAACGCGACCTGATGATGCTTCAGCAGAATTCCTACCGCAACGAACGCTATCTGCGATGGTTGCGCTCGTCGGGCGACACTACCTCGAGTGTGCGCCTTTGTGCCGCTGCCGCAGGACTGTTTGCCCTGACCTCGCTGGTGCCTTTCACCGTAGGGGTATCGGCCATAACCCTTGTGGCATGGTGGAGCCTCATACGGCTGTTCACGGCCAAGTACAAGAAGCCGCTTGTATGGACCATGCGTGCACGGCGCATTTATGCCGCTGCCGCGGTGATCTGTGCGGCCGTCACCGCCGGAGCGGTTACAGCCGCTGCCGTGACTTATCCCTCCGACGCAGGCGCAACGGCCATGTTCATGACCGGCACCATAACCATGATGTGGCTTTATTTCCTTTCACATCCCGTAATGCTTGCGGCCAACTGGGTGCTGCGCCCGGTGGAAAAAGCCATAACCAAACGCTATTACGACGATGCCGCCGCACGCCTCGCCTCTATGCCGGATCTGAAGATAATAGGTATAACGGGCAGCTATGGCAAGACATCGACAAAACATTATCTCCACCGCATACTGTCGGAAAAATATTCCACACTCATGACTCCGGGCAGCTTCAACACCACCCTCGGGGTAGTGCGCACAGTGCGCGAACACCTCCAGCCCTACAACGAGGTATTCATAGTGGAAATGGGCGCCAAACAGCCGGGCGACATAAAGGAGATATGCGACCTTGTGCATCCGCAGGCCGCCATAATCACAGCCGTGGGCGAACAGCACTTGGAGTCATTCAAAACAGTGGAAAATGTGCAACGCACCAAATTCGAGCTGGTGGACGCGCTTCCCGCCGACGGATTCGCCGTGGTAAACGATGATTTCGCCATGAGCGCGGCCCGCAAAGTCAGCAATGTGGAATGCGTGCGCTACTCGGCCGCAGGGCTCGACTCCGCCCGCTATGAGGCCAGAGACATCGTGTATTCCCCCTCCGGCACCACATTCACCCTCGTTGACCGCAGCGGAAAGCAAGATGATCTTAAACTGGAGACTCGCCTGGTAGGCGAATGCAACATATCCAACCTCATGGGGGCCGTGATAATGGCCCGGCATTTCGGTGTGCCCGACAACCGCATAGCCTACGCCGTGGCACATATCGACCAGGTGGAGCACCGGCTCAGCATAAAGCGCACATCCGGCGGCATAACCATAATAGACGATGCGTTCAATTCCAATCCCTCCGGCTCAAAGATGGCTTTGGATGTACTTGCGCGCATGACCGGCGGACAGCGCATCGTCATAACTCCCGGCATGATAGAGTTAGGCGAGCGTCAGGAGGAGCTTAACCGCCGCTTCGGCGCATCGATAGCCGTGTCGGCCGATGTAGCCATTGTGGTAGGACATTATAACCGGGAGGCCATAACATCCGGAATAGCCGAGGTGGCCGATTCACCCTGCCGTGTACTCACGGCCGAAACTTTTGCCGAAGCCCAGCGTATGCTTGGCGGCATTGTCAAAGCCGGTGATTTCGTGCTTTATGAGAACGACCTCCCCGACACATTCAAATAACCATAGGTATAAAACATAACCAACATACAAGTCACAACATCAACCATAAGAGAGATGAAAACGAATATAGGAGTATTCTTCGGCGGCCGGTCCACCGAACATGAGATATCGGTGATATCGGCCTCACAGGCCATGCACGCCATTGACCGCAACCGCTATGACGTGACTCCGATCTATATAACCAAACAGGGACACTGGTTTACCGGCGACGCCCTGCTCGATGTCGCCAACTACCGTGACATACCCGCGCTGCTCAAAAAATGCCGCGAGGTGTATATGCGTCCGGTTTTCGGCGACTACAACCTGTACCGCGCACAGAAACCACGCTTCGGAAGCGATGTGCACACAAAGCTCGACGTGGTGATACCCGTGCTTCACGGCTCCAACGGCGAGGACGGCATATTCGAAGGCGTGCTTGAGACAATCGGCATACCTTTCGCGGGGTGCGACACATTGTCGTCGGCCAACGGCATGGATAAGATCACAATGAAGATGATCCTCGACGCTTCAGGTGTGCCGGTAGTGCCTTATGTATGGTTCACCGACAAACAATGGTGGGCCCAGCGCGACATACTGATAGAACGCATAGAGAAGGAGATAGGCTATCCGGTGATAGTGAAGCCGGCCAATCTCGGATCATCCGTAGGCATAAGCCGTGCGGCTGACCGCACACACCTCATCGATGCAGTGGCCGCTGCCGAGAAATATTCCTCACGTATAATCGTGGAGCATATGGTCGACAAGATCAAGGAGATCAACTGTTCGGTGCTCGGCGACTGCGACGATTACACCACCTCGGTGTGCGAGGAGCCCATAAAGAGCGGCGAGATACTCTCGTATGAGGACAAATATATGGGCGGAACGAAAGGCGCCACAGGCATGCAGGCCTCGCAGAAACGCATCCCCGCCCTGCTCCCCGACGCCGTGAGCGACCGCATACGCCATCTTGCCGGCGAAACATTCCGGGTGCTCTCATGCCATGGCGTAAGCCGCGTGGACGTAATCATAGATGAGGCCAAGGATAAGGACAACATCTATGTGAATGAGATCAACACCATTCCCGGCTCGCTGTCGTTCTATCTGTGGGAAGCCACAGGCATTCCGTTCGACAAGCTCATGACGCGCCTTGTGGAACTTGCCTTGAAACGCCACCGCGAAAAAGCCATGAAGACAGTAAGCTACGACGCAAACATATTCTCCATGGGAGCAGGAACAAAAGGTGTAAAAGGCACCAAAGGGAGAGTGAAATAATGCAATAACCGAATTTTACGCTGATATATGAAAGAAGAAGTCAACACCACTGCCGGGAATGCCGAGACACGTCCCCAGCTCAATTTTGTTGAAGAGATAGTATATAACGATCTCCGCGAAGGTAAAAACGGCGGACGCCTCAACACACGTTTCCCGCCTGAGCCTAACGGTTATCTCCATATAGGACACGCCAAGGCCATATGCATGGACTTCGGTGTGGCCGAAAAATTCGGAGGCACATGCAACCTGCGTTTCGACGACACCAACCCCGTAAAGGAGGATGTGGAATATGTGGATTCGATACGTGAGGACATAAAATGGCTCGGCTTCGACTGGGGCGACCGCGAATACTATGCCAGCGACTATTTCCCCAAGCTGTTTGATCTGGCTGTGCGCCTCATCAAGGAGGGAAAAGCATATGTGGATGACCAGACCTCCGAGGAGATAGCCGCCCAGAAAGGCACCCCCACTGTGCCCGGCACCGAAAGCCCTTACCGCAACCGCACACCCGAGGAGAACCTTGACCTGTTCATGCGCATGAACGCAGGCGAATTTCCCGACGGGGCGCGGGTACTGCGTGCCAAGATAGATATGGCTTCGCCCAACATGCACTTCCGCGATCCCATAATGTACCGCATCATACACCATCCCCACCACCGCACCGGAACCACATGGAAAGTCTACCCCATGTATGATTTCGCCCACGGTCAAAGCGATTATTTCGAGGGGGTGACCCATTCCATCTGCACCCTTGAATTCGAAGTGCACCGTCCGCTTTATGAATACTTTGTAAAGGAACTGGCCGATGAAAGCTACTGTCCCCGCCAGATTGAGTTCAACCGCCTCAACCTCACCTATACGGTAATGTCGAAGCGCAAGCTGCTCCAGCTTGTCAAGGAAGGGTTGGTGGCCGGCTGGGATGATCCCCGCATGCCGACTATCTCGGGTATGCGCCGCCGTGGATTCACCCCGCGCTCAATCCGCAATTTCATCGACCGCATAGGCTACACCAAATATGAGGCCCTTAACTCGGTGAGCCTGCTCGAACATGCCGTGAGGGAGGATCTTAACGCCATTTCCACACGTGTAATGGCAGTGATGAACCCGCTCAAAGTAGTGTTGACGAATTATCCCGAAGGGCAGGTTGAGAATGTGGCTATGGAGAACAATCCCGAGGATCCCGCAGCCGGGACACACGAAATGCCGTTCGCGCGTGAAATATACATAGAGCGTGAGGACTTCATGGAAAATCCCCCGAAAAAGTTCTTCCGTCTTGCCCCCGGAGGGGAAGTACGCCTCAAAGGCGCCTATATCATAAAATGCGAGGAGGTAATAAAGGATGCGGACGGCAATATAACCGAACTGCGGTGCACCTACGACCCTGACACACGCAGCGGGTTGCCCGGTTCGCAACGTAAGGTGAAGGGCACTCTCCACTGGGTATCCGCCCCCCATGCTGTGGACGCCACGGTAAGGCTTTACGACCGCCTGTTCAACGTGGAGAACCCCGCAGCAGAGACCGACCGCGACTTCCGCGAGATGCTCAATCCCGACAGCCTGCGTGTGGTGGAAGGCGTGAAAGTGGAACCCTGGGCAGCCTCCAAGGCCGAGCCCCTGACCCACTTCCAGTTCCAGCGTGTGGGATATTTCACCCCCGACAGCGACTCTACCTCCGGCAACCTGATATTCAACCGCACAATAGCGCTGAAGGACAGCTGGGAGAAAGAACAGAAAAAATAAACCGCCCCATAGACAAACCAACCTCAACCCCACGGTAAACCGATAAACATTATGTCGCACGAACCCGAAGAAGATCCCCGGCTGGAACTTTACAGCCGTTTCATTGCCGATCTGGAAAGCAATGACCGCAGGCCCTATTACGAAGAGGACGAGCTTGTGGAGCTTTTTGACTTCGCAGGCGACCGCGATGACGCCAAGGTAAGATGTGAGGTGCTGTTTGCTGCCGCCCGACTTTATCCCGAGAGTGTGCCCCTGCGTATGCGCCGCGCCATATACTATTTTGAAAATGGCATGGACAGTGCGGCCCGCAACATAATGGACACACTCCCGGAAAATATGTTTCTGCGGCATGTGCTTGCCCTGCGGCTCGACTCAGTGAACATAGACTCAGATACGGGCGCCGAACGCATGGATATGCTGATGCAGCACGCTCCTGAGAAGTTCACCGACGAGGATGTGATACAGCTCGTGAATGCCGCGGAAGAGATAGGAGCCCATGATTGGCTGAAAGCCCATCGTGAACAGATACGGTATCATTGCGACTATCTGCCGTCGTTTTTATATGAATATGCCGAGGCCATGATGGAGGCCGAACGCTATGCCGACGCAGCCGAGGCGCTCGACGAGCTCACATTGCTCGAACCGTTCAACATAGACTACTGGGACTTCCTGGCACAGGCATACGGAGCCGACGGCAAATATGACCAGGCCCTCCAGGCTGCGGAATATTCCATGGCCATAAATCCGGACGGGGCTCGTGCCAGACTTAACCGTGCCCACGCACTGTATTCCCTCAAAGGTGCCGATGCAGCCGATGAGATAAAGGAGCTGCTTACAGATTCAATATACGATGATCCGGCCAATTCACGGGGAGTGCAGTTGCTCGCTTCGGCGCTCAGTGCCGGAGGACGCAACACCGAGGCACTCGAACTGTTGCGCAATTTCAGCCGCATAAATCCCACCGACCGCGATGTGATCGACGGACGCCTGTTTCTCGGCGATCCGGAGGTGTCAGATGCACTTTACATTCTCCTTGATGTGTCGCCTGAGCTTACCGAAAAAGACTGGACCGACTGGGCAAAAAAACATCTGTCGGAACCTTATAATTACAATGCCTCTGCTTTTTGCGCCATACTGGATTGCTGGTATCAACGCGCCAACCGTATAGGCGAAGGCCTCCCGAGACTGTTTGAGGGTCTCTACAGGCTCGGACGTTATGAGGATGTCATAGACAGGTTCAACAACTATAAAAAGGCTATATCGGCAGCTCCGTCGGTACTTGAACGCCCTCACCCCCAGCTTATGTTCCTTACCGTTGTGCTGGCAGAGCTCAGGCTAAAGCGCCGTGGCGCACGGGAGCGCGTGGCCGCAATGATCGAAGACGAGTTCGGCAAACCTATGACGGTTGCGAATATGGACGCCCGTATGACAGCGGTAGGCTATCGTGAGAAGATAGTAGAGGTTTACCACCTTGTCAAGAGTCCCGGCAGAATCACGACCGCACGCCTTGATCTGGTCGATCCGTTCCCTCCGGCGCGCTGATCTGCTATGAGTTCAGCAAGGTGTCGGAGAAAAGCGTACGGTTGAGCAGCGAACGGCCCAATGTGATTTCATCGGTATATTCTATCTCGTTGCCCACAGCCACCCCGCGGGCAAGTTGCGTAACTTTCACACCTGTGGGAAGCAGTTTGCGATAGATATAGAAGCCGGTGGATTCTCCCTCCATTGTGGCACCAAGCGCCAATATCACCTCCTCCACTCCTCCGGCTTTCACCCGCTCCACAAGCGAGTCGATCTCAAGCATATCGGGGCCTATGCCGTCCATAGGCGATACAAGGCCGCCAAGCACATGATACAGCCCTGAATACTGGCGGGTGTTCTCAACGCTCATCACATCTTTCACAGTTTCCACCACACACACCGTGGCGCTGTCACGGCGCGGATCGGCACAGATCTCGCAACGTTCCGTTTCCGATATATTGTGGCATGTGGAGCAGTATTTTATTCCGCGGCGCAGATCTATTATAGCCTGACCGAGAGCCACCCCCTCGCGTTCCTCAAGGCGAAGCAGATGGAGGGCAAGGCGCAGGGCGGTCTTACGCCCTATGCCGGGGAGCTTGGCAAACTCCGTGACGGCATTCTCAAGCAGCTGCGATGAAAATTCCCTGTCGGTCATAGTGGCGTTATAGGGTAGTGTGGGCGGGAGCAGGAATGAGCAGATCGCCAAGCTTACGCTTGGGCACGCAGTGGGTGCCATCCTCCTCGCGGTAATAGCGTATGGCCGCAGGATCCGTCATGTCAACGATCTTTACCTGCTCCACCGGATATCCGAGGGCAAGGATATGGAGCGGCTCGAACCGCTTGTCAAGATCAAGGGCTGCGGTAACTTCCTTGCGGTTGAATGCCTTTATTATACAGCCGGCAATGCCGAAGGATGCTGCTCCGAGAGTTATGGCCTGAAGCTGAAGGCCGTCGTCGCATGCACATGAAGAGGAGATTTCAGTGTCAAGACATTGCACCAAGTAGGCGGTAGGCTGTTCCTCCGGTGCAGGGCCGGGCCATTCAGTCAGGTACCCTGCCCATGCCAGTGCCGGAAACAGAGCCGAGAGTTCGGATGGGTCGGTGACAATACGGTAGCGTAAAGGCTGCGCATTGCGCGCCGAAGCACAATAGCGCGTCAGTTCCACAAGCTTTATGAGCGTGTCATGGTCTACAGGCCGTGAGGCATCGAAGCGGCGCACCGAGCGGTCGCGCATAAGGAGTTCACGCAAAGATTCGAATGATGTCATGATTCAGTAACGGTAGGGGCGGTTATTATGGAATATTCGAAAGTGGAAGCGCTGCAATATGTAGCCAAAAGATCCTGTGCCAGAGCAAGAGTGGAGTCCAAAGGCATATCCTCGCCGAATATATGGATTGTCACCACTATGCTGCGGGTGTCGGGAGAGGTTTTCGTACGTTCGTTATCGGAGGTGGGGGTTCCTATTCCTCCCGAGGCATCGCGCACCACCGGAAGCCCTTCGATGTTGAGAGGGCCACGGCCTATTCCCTCGTAAGGTTCACCCTCGCGTCCTACTCCCACGGTAAGTTTGTCACCGCTGATTTTGGACGCATCGAACACCCCCACTGAATAGCCGCTCATAAGTGACAGGAGATTGCCGGTGTCGACAAGCGCGCTTACCGTATAGAGGCCCTGCCCCTTGAAAAAACGGCGCATCATCTGTTCGTGCGACGGACGGTAGCGGTTGGGTTCCTTGCCGAGACGTTTATATACAGCCCGCGTCGCGGCTATTCCGGGACGCCGCGCTATATCGGAAATCTCCATTACTTCTGTAAGGCCCGCGCCATATGTGTTTATAGCATCGGTCAGAGCTTCGGGCGTGGGGCCGTTGGCCACCTCCGCCTCTATAAGTATTACTTTATAGCCGGGAGCTGCTGCGGCAAGTTCCGGGGATATTTCAAGACTGGTGTTCATTGGGGGAAGATTCTGGAGCCGGTTCTACTTTTATGAGTTCAAGGCGGGTGGCTGAACGCCTGAGAATGGTGAATTGCAGGTTACCGATCACAAACGTATCGCCTACGGAAGGTATGCGGCCCGTGCTGAAAAGGATATAGCCTGCGAGAGTCTGGTATTCGTCATCTTCGGGTATATCGAGCGAATACATGTCACAAAGGGTTTCCACCTCGCAGCGGCCGTCGACTTCGTATACCCCCGGCGCCACTTCCCGGGCCTGGGCGCCGGCGTCGTCATGCTCGTCGCGTATGTCACCGAATATCTCTTCCACCAGATCCTCAAGCGTGACCATTCCGGCTGTTCCACCGAATTCGTCCACCACTATGGCCACGGAACGTTTCTCTCCGAGCAACCTCCGCATCATTTTGTTGGCAAGGAGGGTTTCGGGTGCGAATACCACCGGCTTCAGGCGCTCTTTCCAGTCCACGGCAGGGTCAAACAGCTCGGATACATGTATATAACCCAGCACATTGTCTATATCCTCCCCATAGACTATTATTTTTGAGCGTCCCGACGATGTGAAAAGCGCACTGAGCTCCTCACGCGAAGTGCCGTTGATATCCACCGCCACAATTTCATTACGCGGTATCATGCAGTCGCGCAGATGTGTGGTAGAGAAATCGAGGGCATTATGGAATATTTTCACCTCATGTTCCACCTCCGCGCCCGGAACAGCGGCATCCTCGTCGATAGTACGTTCGATATATTGGTTTAGGTCGCCTACCGACAGCAGCCCGCGCCGGGTATCGTCGATTTTTACTCCCGCAAGCTTCATGAGCCATTGCGAAAGCTTGGTGGTGAACCATGATATGGGATACAGAATTATGTAGAACAGATACACCGGCAGAGCGAAGAACCGGATGGAGGCATTGGGGTTGATGCGGAACACTGATTTCGGAAAGAACTCGCCCGTGAGCAGGATCACAGCTGTGGAAATAAGTGTTTGCAGAAGCAATATTGCAGCCTCGTTGTGAACCCAGAGCCGCAAGGGCGCTGTAAGCAGTGCGGCCGCACCCATACCATAGATCACAAGCACGATGTTGTTGCCCACAAGCAGTGTGGATATGAACAGATCGCGGTCGGAATAGAACCGGTCAATGATACGGTTGAGTACACCGCCGCGTTTCACATCAAGCTCGGTGCGCACGCGGTCGGCTGTTATATAGGCTATCTCCATGCCTGAAAACAGGCCGGAGAGCACAAGTGAGATAATGGTTATTATGATCATCGTTGTCATAAGCAGCAAAGGGGAAAGGTGCCCGGAGGCACAGGTTATTTGCCTTGTTGGCGTTTCACGGATTCGCGTATGCTCTGGGCACCCGATCTGCCTGACGGCTTGGGAGGAGCCGGAGCCGGCTTAACCGCCGCCGGTTTCGGGGCAGGTCGGGCGCCCTGATTGCCGGTTGACTGGGTAGGAGCAGTCCTTGGCGAAGCCGAGCTGTCGGGGCTTTGTGAGCCGCCTTGAAGGTCGCTTACCGGGAAAATGCCCGACACATTCCGCACATCATACACAGTAAGCCGGTCGTTGGATGTAAAACCGTAGCCTTCGATAACACGGTCGCTTTTCTCGATATGGATGAATGAGTCGGAATAAACCTTACGGTTGCGGTCATCCCAAAAAAGCTGGTTGGTAAGGAATTTTTCTTTGGCGATGTTGGTTATACGCACGTTGCCGTCAAGTCGCCACAGGCGTTCCTGCTCAAAATAGGTAGCTGAATCGCATCTGACTGTGGCCTGTTTCTGGAAATAATCGTCGAATTTCTCCAATTCGAGCGTATTCGGGAAACTCCAGTGCGGTACACGGGCCTCTTCAAATATAAGCCATAGAGGTGTTATGACCCGATAACGCACAATGCCTGAGTCGGAAATGAATGTCTCGACATTTCGCGTCATCATTGTCGGGAATTTCTCCGGATCAAGGTTGCCCGAGAGATAATCGCGGTGTTCCTCGGCACATGCGGTGAGGAGAAATCCCGCTATGAGGGCCGCAAACGGAAGCGTACGCAAGGAGCGTGGACGGGTCATAACGGCGTCAGCGGATCTTGCTTTGCATAAACCAGCGCTCGTTGAAGTTGATGCCGAGCGTTATATTGAAATAGTTTTCTGTCACGAGCTTTACCGGCGAACTTGTGCGGTGACGCCATTCAAAACCGAGGTTTATCAGCGTTTTGCCTGCCACAGCCGGGAAGCCGAAGCCTGCGCTAAGTCCGAAATCCTTGACGTTGTTGTCATTTACCGTTATATAGTCACGGTTATAGAATCCGCCTATACGGTAGCTCATACGCCGGAAATAGTTGCCTCGCGGATTAGGTATATACTGCACACCCGCACCTATGCGCCAGCGGTTGGCGAATTTGGTGGCGATGAAATTGTCCATCTCCTGGAATTTAACATTTTTCCAAGGCTGATAAGTAAAGTCAACCTCGGCCATGAGACGGTTGTTCCACTCATAGTTCAATCCCGCTCCCCATGTGTCGGGCAGCGAGAAATTGCCGTTAAGCCGGCTTTTGGCCACAGTGTCAGGCAATGTAGCCGAATTATCCACGGCATATTTGATTACCCATGTGCGTCCGAGCAGCGATTTTCCGGGCGAATATGTGAGACCGGCAGTGAGCCTGTGTTTCGGGGTTATATCGTAGGAATACTGGGCGCCGAACAACAGATGGTAGTCGCGCACCTCCATCACCTGTTCGAAAAGGGCCTGCTGCTGCGAGGTGGTTGTGGCATAGACATCGTTGAATGTAGTGCCGAAAAGATAGCTTATGTTGACTCCGAGATTCAATCCCTTGAACGTGCGCACACCGGCTCCGAGATAGAGCTGGTTGAGGCCGCCGGTACCCTCGCGTTTGGCAACGCCGTTGTTTATACTGGAACCGAACGAATAGCCCACCGACGAATAAGGTATGAGTCCGAGGCTCAATCCTACCCTTTTGCCGGCCGGAAACTGCATTGTTATGTAATCGAGCCCGCCGCCATACTGTTTGTCGGACTTGTCCCCCTCACGAGTATTGATTATGGCGAAGTCAACACCCATGTCAAACAGAAATGTCAGAGTGTCGCGTGACGCATATGCCGCAGGGTTCATGGCATTGATCTGGCGTCCGCCGGTCATGGCATAGCCTATGCCTCCCATCTGTCGCTGCATGGAGGTGGCATTGTCATTAAGAATGCCATAGCCGAACTTGGAATAAGGGCTCACGAGGTCCTGCGCCACCGCTGCGGGGGCAATGATAATCAGCGCCAACAGCGCCAAGAGGAATTTATTTTTCATTATATGATAAAATTCTGTTTAATCCTTTGCTAACAAGCATATCGTCCACAATCACGTCATCCCACGGCATGACACTGCGGAGTAACTTTGAGTCACCGCCCGTCATCACCACTTTGGCTCCGGAGGGCAGGCAGTTTCGGTAATAGGCTGTCTCGGCCACTATGCCGAACAAAGCGCCACGGGTCATTGCGTCGGCAGTAGTAATGCCGGGTATCGGAGCGCAATTTATCTCCACAGGCACTTCAACCCACGGAAGCCGCCTGGTAAAACGATGCAGCGAATCAAGACGCATCTTAAGGCCCGGCGCTATATTTCCGCCGAGATATCGGTCTCCGCTCACAACATCGTAAGTAACTGCTGTACCGGCGTCCACCACCAATATGTCGCCCCCTCCGGTCAGGCTCCACGCACCTACCGCGCCCGCTATACGGTCGGCACCAAGTGTCGCCGGAGTGGCGTAACCGATACTCAGCGGCAGCGGTATGGATGCATCAAGATTTATGAACAGCGGGCTTATATCCCTGAGCCATTCCACATCATCACAGGTTGCCACGGAACAATAAGCCACACCGGCAACATCGTCGGCTCCGCTGAGAAACGACATAACGGCAGGCATGCAGAAATTCTCCTCAAGCGCCATACGCTCAAGGATTTCGCCGCGCCACAGCGCCAGCTTGGTCACCGTATTGCCTCGGTCAACAGTGAAGTAGGTTGACATAATCAGTTTACGGCACAAAAATACAAAATCCTGAGTAATAAACCGCAGATTCACCCCTGTTTCAGCGGCAAAACCAAGAAATAGGAGTGAAAATTTTGCCGCACAAAAAATAATCCCTACCTTTGCCTCGCAAAATCCCGAGGAAAGATGCCGGAGCGGTCGAACGGGACGGTCTCGAAAACCGTTGTACCCTTACGGGTACCCAGGGTTCGAATCCCTGTCTTTCCGCAAACAATCAATGCAAGGTCCCTGTAACAATCACTTACATGGACCTTTTTCTTTTTCCTTAACGCCGGGGATTATAGGATTTAACAGGAGTTTGCTTAAATTTGTATTTAAATCATGTCAGGTCAAATTTCTAATATGGCTATCCCGATCTCTGTTGAAATAGATAAATATAAACTGAACTCGCTCGTAAGCGATGTAAAGGAAATAATAAGCTCCGCCCGGCAACATGCCGTGCGAAGTGTCGATTTTTCGCGTGTGCAGATGTACTGGCACATAGGTCGGCGAATCTTTGTAGAGGAACAAGAAGAAAAAGACCGTGCCGAATATGGCACATATCTTATCAAGAATCTTGCCCGCCAGATTGAACCGGAATACGGCAGCGGCTTTTCTGTACGACAACTTGAACGAAGTCGTCAATTTTATCGTGAATATCCAATTGCGTCCGCACTGCGGTCGCAATTGAATTGGTCACAGTATAAGAAACTTATGTCGATTGATGACACCGACAAACGAGAATATTACGAGCTGGAGGCGGTCAATAATGGATGGACGGGGCGAGAACTTGAACGGCAGGTTGATTCGCTGTTATATGAAAGGCTGCTTTTGAGCAATGATAAGGACGCTGTGCTTGCCGTAGCCCGGGGTCAACGCATACCGGAGGCACCGGAGGAAATCATCAAAAATCCGATGGTGCTTGAATTTCTCGGATTGGAAAGAAAAGCGGAATATTACGAAAGAGATCTTGAAAGCTCTATAATCTCACACCTTGCCGACTTCCTGCTGGAAATGGGCAAAGGGTTTACATTCGTTGCCCGGCAGAAACGTATCCTGCTTGAGGACGATGAATTTTTTGCCGATCTGGTGCTATACAACCGCCTGCTTAAATCGTTTGTCATTATCGAAATCAAGACCGGGAAACTGACACATCAGGATATCGGCCAGTTGCAGACCTATGTCAATTATTACGATCGCTACGAGAAAACCGCTGACGAAAATCCGACCATCGGCATACTACTCTGCACAAACAAAAATGACACTCTTGTAAAAATGGCATTGCCGTTGGATAACACCACTATTTTGGCAAGCGAGTATAAACTATACCTTCCCTCGGCCGATGAACTGGCAAAAGAAGTTGATGTTGTCAAGGCCCAAATAGCTGTAAAAGAAGTGTAAACCGCTCATTCAAACCTCTTTTTGAGTCATACAGTTTATGAATTAGTTGCTGTTGGGAGCGGCATACAGCCAGCAGTCCGGACAATGAGCGTTTACAACGCCTATGGACTGGAGGAAGGCGTAGATTGTGGTCGACCCGACGAACTTCATACCTCTCTTCCGCAAATCAGCCGACAGAGCATCGGAAACAGGCGAGACAGTCGAAACATGGTCATAGACAACATTGTCCGGGACAAACCGCCGCAGATACGCATCAAATGAACCATATTCTTCCTGAATGGCTTTGAACACCTTAGTGTTGGAAATAGCCGCATTGATCTTGGCCCGGTTGCGTATTATGCCTGGATTGGCCATCAATTCTTCTACTTTGGCATTGTCATAGGCAATGATCCTGTCACGGTCAAACCCATCGAAAGCTTCGCGGAACGCTTCGCGCTTGTTGAGAATACACTCCCACGACAATCCGGCCTGAAAACTTTCCAGAATAAGCAGTTCAAGCAGTTCGCCGTCGCCATGCACGGGGCGCCCCCATTCTTCGTCGTGATACTTGATATACAGCGGATTCTTAGGATTAGCCCAGAAACATCGTTCCTTTTCCATAATTATTTAACATTTAAGATATATCCTTTTTTCTTGATTGAGGTAATGGCAACGGCAGGATCTTCGATAAGTTTTCTCAGATAGGTGATCTGCACGTTAAGAGCCAAAGAGTTGGCATAGCTCGTGTCACCCCACACGGAACTCAATATTGTGTCGCGGTCTACAACTGCTCCCATATTCTCGGCAAGCAGTTGCAAAATCTCAGTCTGACGCACCGAAAGAGTGTGTGACGTGCCGTTATACTGTAGGGAGGACAGATTAGGACGGAATACTGTATCGCCGATCCGGTACTCCTTTTCATTTTTCATGACACGGCTTTCAAACCGCTCGTTGATTTTCGCCACAAGTTCCTCGGGATAAAAAGGCTTGGCAATATAATCATTGCCCCGGAGGGAAAAACCTTTCAGGCGGTCGGTCTTTTCTGTTCGGTCGGTAAGGAAAAATATTATTACGCGGCTGTCGGTGGTCCGTATCCTTTCGGCCAATTCAAACCCGTCCATCACCGGCATATTTATGTCGAGGAGTATAATATCCGGCTTGCATGCCATATATCTGTCAATCCCGGCCTGCCCGTTGGAGGCATAGTCCACAATGAAACCCTCGGCTTCAAGGAACCGTTGCAGAAGGGCCGAGTTCCTCACATCGTCATCTACAAGCAATATTCTGATTGTCATTTCTGAGGCAGTATGATAGTGAATGTGCTTCCTTTTCCTTCACGGCTGGTCACTTTAACTGTGCCGCCATGTGACTCGGCAAGAAGCCTTACATACGTAAGGCCGAGCCCGACACCCGGCGCTCCGCTCTGCATGGCCGAAGCGCTACGGTAGAATTTGTCGAAGATTCTCTTTATGTCGCTTTCAGCAATTCCGTTGCCGGTGTCGGATACGGTAATATACATTCCCCCGGCATCCAACAGGCAAGCCACGGTTATCTCCACGCTATTGCCTGAATATTTCACGGCATTTTCTATCAGATTACTGATCATCTGCGAAAGATGCAACCGGTCGGCAACTACCTCAGTTGCCGCGTCACAGCCGTTTATAATATCTACATTCTTATCGGAGGGAATTATAGTCCTATCTATCACAGAATCTACCATTTCCCGGAGATTACACGCCGACAAATTCAGAGGTATCTGACCCGATCCATTGAACGTTATGTCACGCAGGCGGGAGAAATAGTTTGAAAGATTGTTTACAGCCGTACGGCAATCAGAGGTTATTTCCGCACGACAATCTTTCATATTGGGATTTTCAAGTGAGGATATACACAATTTGAGGGTGCTTATAGGGCGCTTCAGTTCATGGATCATAGTGTGAACGAAGCTGTTGCGCACCTTGTCGGCCCTTACAAGCTGACGGATGGTGCGTATCTGCCATACGAGGCATGTTATCAGGAAGAGCGACAGCACACAGCTCATAATCAGAACCGCCCCCATCGACTTCACGACATCGGCCGCCGTAATGCGGCAGGTAAATACCACTGCCTTATGCTCCAATGTGCTATACGGGAAAATCACTTTTAACGAAAGGCCCCGCATTCCGCCTTCATGCACCCGTTGCGGCACCCACATCATTGTGTCGGTCTCTGTAAGTTGTGTATGGAAATTCAGTCCCTTTCGGGCTATTATGGAGTCTATACCCTCTTTTGTAAAAGGACATCCCTGCTCCAGTACCACATCATCCACCACATTCCATAAATCGGTCTTTATTGGAACATCAGGAACTTCAAACCGCTTTACACTGGTGCTGGACACCGAGTCAAGCGGACGGGAATTGAATAGGTTATGGGCCTTTACTTTCGCTTCTGCTGTAACATCCGCATCAGGAGAAAGTCCAAGCAATCTCCGTATATCCCTGTCCTCAAACAACAATGTGATCGAAGCTTTCTTGGTTTTTAACGCCTGATCATGTTCATGGTTTATGTTGGTACCGGAGCGCGAAAGCACCGGAGTGTCACGATGAGAGTCCTTACCTATCCTGACCTCGCGGTAAGAAGCCAAAGCCTGTGCCATCCGGTTGAACACAACGTTTTCCTGATCCTCCAATGAATAGCGGTATTGCTTGTAGAGCCACACGCACTGCACGGCTATCAATCCCACTATGGCAACTATGGTCAGCGAATAAAGCAGCTTGATTCTATTTTGCATATCCAAATTTATGGATAATTGCTGACATTACAATATGCAGTAATAATTCAGTAATAATCCGGTAACAATTGAGTAATGATTATTTTACACCTCAGGAGCCCCGGCACTGTAATTTTGTGCCATCAACCATAATATATAATATGAAGACAAAACTCACCATCATTATTGCCGCTATGACCCTCGCCTCCATAGCCTCGGAGGCAAAGACTGTGCGCCGTACACTCAATATCATTCAGTCCACTGTGGAAAGTTCGGAAACTATTGCGCCGGGCAGCCTTGAACTTATATATGATTATCATTTCAATGCCGACACCGTGCACCATTCAAGTCAGGATAATGAGCAGATGCTTTTGCAGATAGCGCCGGGCGGCATATCTAAGTTCTCGAGTCTCAGAAATGCCCGGATCGATTCTATTATTCCCACATTATCACCGGAGGAAATTGTTCGGAACTCCAATCGTCTGGTAAACGGGCCGTCGGTCAATATTTTCAAGAACTATCCTGCGGGGCGGCTCACCCATACTGAGAAAATAGCCCGTGACTGGTTCCGATATGAGGAAGATATGCCACAATTTGACTGGCAGCTTGGCGACAGCACGCGCACCATTGCCGGCTACGAATGCCGCGAAGCCCGGTGTTCGTTCCGCGGACGCGACTGGACGGTATTTTACTGTGAGGAAATACCTGTGATGGACGGCCCATGGAAATTCTGCGGTCTCCCAGGGCTGATAATGAGTGCCCGCGACAGAAACAGCGACTATTCGTTTGAATGCATCGGGATCCGGAACAATGCCACAAAACCGCTGACAATATACGACGTACCGTATAACATTACCGACCGACGGAAGTTCTACGACACCCTGCACCGATATGAGATCAACCCTTATTCGTATGTGGAAACCGTATCGGGCATTCATGTCACGGTTACGGACGAAGCCGGCAACCCCAACCCTTCGGCTTATGAGCCCATCGAATTAAGCTATGATTTCATCGAACGCGACTGGAGACAAGACCACTGAATGAAAAACAGCTTTATCATACTTATATTGTTCATGGCTCTTGCGGACATTGCCGCAAGAGCCGGTGATATACGGGGCAAACTAATTGATGCGGACACAAACGAACCTGTGGTCGGAGCTGTCATCAAAGCAGTGGGTGACAACGGATTCACATCCTCACGGGCCGACGGAACATTCATTCTGAAAGGTCCCGCTGCCAGAATCTCCATCAGGTGCATGGGCTACGAAAGCATTGAGGTGGATGTGCCCCTGAAAAGTCCGGAGATAATGATGCTCGCCAAGGAAACCGTTTTGAACGAGGTTGTGGTTCAGGCACCCGACATCTTTCAGAAAGGGGATACCCTTGTGTTTGATGTAGGCAGGTACGCAACCGGTGCCGACGATGCTATCATAGATGTGATAAGAAGGCTTCCGGGAGTCAAGGTGGAAAAGGACGGCACAATCATGTATCAGGGCAAGCCGGTCAACAAATTCTATATCGACGGCAATGATTTCATAGGCGATTCTTACAATCTTGCCACCAATAATATATCAAAAAATGATGTGGCCTCAGTGGAAGTGCTGGAAAACCACCAGCCTGTAAAGGCTCTGGAAGACATAGAATTCTCGGATCAGGCAGGCATAAATCTCAAGCTCAAGGAGGATGCACGTTCGCGCTGGGTGGGCGTGGCCAATGCCGGATCAGGATTCTCGCCGCTGCTTTATTCCGGATCGGTTTTTGCCATGCGTCTTGCCCGAAAACTACAGAATATATTCACCCTCAAAGCCGACAACACAGGATGGAACCCCGTAAATGAGATAACGGACCGAAGTTATGAGCCAATGTTCTCATCGACATATAAGGAAACTCTATGGAACGATTACATCACAGCTGACCATACCACCTCGCCATTGGCTGAGAGCCGCACACGCGACAGCTCTTCATGGCTTGCCAGCGCCATAACTTCATGGGGAAGCGGAGATGTGGCAAACCGGTTGAAAATTAATTATATGAGCGACCGGCTTGATTATCACACCTCCGAAACTACCGATTACATGAGTGCGGAAATTCCTTCATTCATTCAAAATGAGGTGATGCGCACCCATTGCCATTCCTTTGCTGTCGACCTTAAAACCGAAATAAACCGCAAAGGTTATTTCCTAAAAGATAATATCACAGTCAACGGCGAATGGCAACATACACGCTCGTCCGTTACCGGATCGGAAGAACTGAAACAGGCCGTGTCACGCTGCCGGCTGGCAGCTACAAACGATCTCCGGTTCATTAAAAAGACCGACAAAAACATATTCACACTCTCGTCGCGCAACAGTTTCACCCACAACCCTTCGGAGCTTCGTGTAAATGCCACGGATATGGAGCCTGTACAGAAACTCGGAATAAATGATTTCCGGAGCACTACCGAGAGCCAGTACGGATGGATCAAAGGCTTCTGGCGCATCTATGCCGACGGAGGTATTGACATTAACTATCATCATCTTAATTCAAATCTGTCGGATTTCCCTATCTATTATCCTCATAGCGGGACATACGACGCTTTCCTCTCGTCGGTATATGTCAGCCCGAAAGCCGAGTATGACCGTAAAGGATGGAAAATCACACTGCGCTCCCCGCTGCAATGGCAGCATTACAGCATCAGGGGCAATCACGACTTCCTTACATTCTGTCCCGAAGCATGGGTACGGCGGCAACTGACAGCCAAATCGGATGTGGCATTCTTCGCGTCATATTCGTCGTTTGCCCCTGGAGCCTTTATGTTCGTGGATTGCGCTGTCCTGTCCGATTATCGTAACCTGTTCAAAGGAATATCCGTAAGAGAATCCACACGATCAGTCTCATTGTCAGGCACCTACCGCTACCGTAACCCATTATCGGCTGTTTTTGCAAATGCCTCAGCGGCATATTCCTATATAAAAACTCCTGCACGGTCCAATCAGGTGTTTTATGATGACCTTGTTGTCACTACTTACGCATCCCTCCCCACAGGATGCAACACCTTTACCACCAAAGGTGGAGTGAGCAAAGGTTTGTGTCACAGCCGCCTTGTTATCGGACTTGACGCCACTTATTCATATAGTGCATCATCCGCGATGCGTGACAATCTGAACCGTGATTTCCGTCAGAATGCAGTCGTAGTATCTCCCTATTTGAAAGGGAGCCTCACGAAATGGCTTTATATGAACTATGCAGCCAACATAAATTTCAATTCCATGAAAATAGACAGCGCCGCTGCCGACAACGCATCATCAATTGATCAGGTATTGTCATTTACCGTCATCTCTTCCGAACGGCTCAACTTTACCGTAGGGGCAGAACATTACTTCACACATTTCGGCGATGAAAACACCAAGGACGCATCAATGATTCTGCTTGATGCATCTGCCGCATGGCAGATAACCGACAGGATCAGACTGAATTTCACCGCCCGTAATGTCCTTGACAGCAGATATTACCGCTACACTACATTCGGCACCCTGTCGCAAACCGACTACAGTTACCGCATTCGGCCCCGAAACATACTTGCCTCCCTGCAATTCCGGTTCTGAGCGGTGGTCCAAAGCTGATTGGAGTTATTGAACCAATGGGGATCATTGGACTTATTACACTAATAGGTCGTATGGGACTAATTGGACTTATTGGTCCTATTCCTGTTGCCGGCGGGGCATAAAAAAAGCAGCGCGGCCCGGTTGGGTCGCGCTGCCTACGGTAGGGGGCGGTTACCTACTTTCCCGCTTTCGCAGTATCATCGGCGTGGTGAGGTTTAACTTCTCTGTTCGGAATGGGAAGAGGTGGAGCCCTCACGCTATGGCCACCTTGGTTCTCTTCGTTCCGGGGTGTCTTATGAACTTCGCTGAGCTATGCTCTGCTTCAGCTCTGCAACCCGGACGTATGGGTTAAAAGAGAGGCGGATGGAAGCTTGCACTGTTCCGGGTAAGGTCTGTCGGTGAACCTTTGCGGGTTTACCTGAATCTCTCTGCACAATCCTTCTCGTGCGGTGCCTGTATTGCAAGGCGTGTCGCGTCACGTCGGAGTCTGTCACTCCGGTTGGTTGTTTCTGTTGCCGTTTCATATGTCTCTGTTTCTGTTTCCGTTTTGTTTTCTTTTCTTGGGGGGCTTACGCCCCGGAAAGGGTTTGGGTTATTAGTATCGCTCGGCTATGGACGTTACCGCCCCTGCACCTGCGACCTATCGACGTCATAGTCTCTGACGACCCTTATGTGGAAATCTTATCTTGAGGGGGGCTTCGTGCTTAGATGCTTTCAGCACTTATCCTTGCCAGACGCGGCTACCCGGCGGTGCTCCTGGCGGAACAACCGGTAAACCGGTGGTCTGTCCAACACGGTCCTCTCGTACTAGTGTCGGGTCCTCGCAAATTTCCTGCGCCCACAACAGATAGGGACCGAACTGTCTCACGACGTTCTGAACCCAGCTCGCGTGCCACTTTAATGGGCGAACAGCCCAACCCTTGGGACCTTCTCCAGCCCCAGGATGTGACGAGCCGACATCGAGGTGCCAAACCACTCCGTCGATATGAGCTCTTGGGAGGGATCAGCCTGTTATCCCCGGAGTACCTTTTATCCTTTGAGCGATGGCCCTTCCATGCGGAACCACCGGATCACTATGCTCTAGTTTCCTACCTGATCGACTTGTATGTCTCCCAGTCAAGCGCCCTTATGCCATTACACTCTACGGACGGTTACCAATCGTCCTGAGGGCACCTTTAGAAGCCTCCGTTACTCTTTTGGAGGCGACCACCCCAGTCAAACTACCCACCAAGCAGTGTCCTCGCTCCTGCGAGTTAGAAACCAGATGTGCAAAGGTCAGTATTTCAACAACGGCTCCACGATGACTGGCGTCACCGTCTCTCTGCCTCCTGACTATCCTACACATCGCACACCCGGTCACAATGCTAAGCTGCAGTAAAGGTTCACGGGGTCTTTCCGTCCCGTTGCGGGTAATCGGCATCTTCACCGATACTACAATTTCACCGAGCTCACGGTTGAGACAGTGTCCGGATCATTACACCATTCGTGCAGGTCGGAACTTACCCGACAAGGAATTTCGCTACCTTAGGACCGTTATAGTTACGGCCGCCGTTTACCGGGGCTTCAATTCAATGCTTCCCTTGCGGTGACATCTCCTCTTAACCTTCCGGCACCGGGCAGGTGTCAGGCTGTATACGTCATCTTTAAACTTTGCACAGCCCTGTGTTTTTGTTAAACAGTTGCCTGGACCTATTCTCTGCGCCCCTCCCGGAGGAGGGGACCCCTTATTCCGAAGTTACGGGGTCAATTTGCCTAGTTCCTTAACCGTGAATCTCTCGAGCGCCTTGGTATATTCTACCCGACCACCTGTGTCGGTTTACGGTACGGGCCTGTTCAGGATATGCTTAGCGGATTTTCTCGGGAGCCTGATTACCACCGCTGTCCGCGCTCCCCGGGGGGATTGCGGTACTGTCCCGTTTCGACATCCGGGGTGGATTTGCCTGCCCCAAATTTATCTACGCGGTTTAACGCACTATTCCGTCAGTGCGCGGGTGTGTCACTTCTCCGTCTCCACATCGCTCCTGAACAGGGTAACGGAATCTTGACCGTTTGTCCATCGGATACGCCTTGCGGCTTTTCCTTAGGCCCCGACTTACCCTGATCCGATTAGCGTTGATCAGGAACCCTTGGTCTTACGGCGGGAGGGTTTCTCGCCCTCCTTATCGTTACTTATACCTACATTTGCTTTTCCGTTACCTCCAGCAGGGCTCGCGCCCCACCTTCGACGGCTTACGGAATGCTCCCCTACCAACCACAGTCATAAACTGTAGTTCCACGGCTTCGGCAACGGACTTATGCCCGATTATTATCCATGCGGGATCACTCGACTAGTGAGCTGTTACGCACTCTTTAAATGAATGGCTGCTTCCAAGCCAACATCCTAGCTGTCTCTGCGATCCGACCTCGTTAGTTCAACTTAACGATCATTTGGGGGCCTTAGCCGGTGGTCTGGATTCTTCTCCTCTCGGACACGGACCTTAGCACCCGCGCCCTCACTCCCTGTAAATATATATCGCGCATTCGGAGTTTATCTGGACTTGATAGGCGGTGAAGCCCTCGCATCCAATCAGTCGCTCTACCTCACGATATACTATAAAGAGGCTGCACCTAAATGCATTTCGGGGAGTACGAGCTATCTCCGAGTTTGATTAGCCTTTCACCCCTACCCTCAGCTCATTGGAAAGCTTTTCAACGCTTACCCATCCGGTCCTCCAGTTGGTGTTACCCAACCTTCAACCTGGCCAAGGGTAGATCACTCGGTTTCGCGTCTACCCCCCCCGACTTGGCGCCCTGTTCAGACTCGCTTTCGCTTCGGCTCCGTTCCTCAAGAACTTAACCTTGCCGGGGAAGGTAACTCGTAGGTTCATTATGCAAAAGGCACGCCGTCACGTCATTACGACGCTCCGACCGCTTGTAGGCAGACGGGTTCAGGGTCTATTTCACTCCCCTGCTCGGGGTTCTTTTCACCTTTCCCTCACGGTACTGGTTCGCTATCGGTCTCTCGGGAGTATTTA
>OGXX01000232.1_pt1 | contig 60489 bp, 52 predicted proteins | sample 1576301 | NCBI WGS metagenome assembly OGXX01 (sample SAMEA3541469, study PRJEB24748) | human gut metagenome | biome: human gut; feature: human-associated habitat; material: faeces | place: China | collected 2012
GCCTCTATGGGCTTTATACGCATGGCTTTGAGCGAAGGAACGAGCCCGGCAGCCGATCCGAGAATAAGGAACACAATAAGAATGGTAAGCGCCCCGCCAAACGATAACTGAAAATGTGCCGGCGGCAAACCCGGTCCGTTATTGGCGTTGTCAAGCACCGCGAGAATGCCACATGCCAAAATGATTCCACCAATACCGGCCACAGTGGTAAGCACCACACTTTCCGAAAGGATCTGGGCTATGACATCGCCCGGGGTGGCGCCGAGGGCACGGCGTATGCCGATCTCATGCGTGCGCTCTTTCACTATCACCCACATTATATTCCCTACCCCAATAACTCCGGCAAGCAGTGTTCCGGCCCCGACAAAAAGGGCCAGCAGCCTTATGCCGAGGAAAAGGCCGGCCACCATGTCGAACTGCTCCGAGATGTCGAAAAACATTATGGCATGATCATCGGTAGGACTCAACATGGAGTGATTGGAGCGCAACACATTGAACACATGGTTCTTTATTTCCTTTGGCCGTGTATAATCCTTGGCCGTGAAAAAGCAAAAATCCATATCGGTGCCTATGTTATAGGCGCGCTGCATCACACTTAAAGGTATAATGATAGTCTCGTCGATCGGAGGACCCGTAACAGATGCTTCCGCCACCTGTCCGGCCACACCTACTATATGAAAATATATACCCCCTACATTCACAAATTTACCGATAGGCGACTCGGACCCGAACAATTCGTCGGCCACTTTCTTGCCTATAACACAGTTCTTCCTGACACTCGCGTCGTCGGACGCATTTATAAACCGGCCTTCATATATGACAGGCTCCAATATTTTTGTGAAATCGCTCTCCACGCCCTGCAATGGAGCAGATGTGGAATTTCGGCCATACTCGGCTGTGAACTGACGGCTTACCACACCCGAAATGGCATCTATCCCCTCGATACGCCGCCTAAGATCAACCACATCATTCAGTGTCAGATCCCACATCATGCCCTTATTGAATCCGTTATATGATTCGGTGGTAGGCGCACTCGATATCAGTGCCACATTGGTGGCGAATCCGGCAAAATTCCTTCGCATCACGTTTTCGAATCCGTTTGCGCCACCCATCAACAGGGCAAGCATGGCCGTACCCCAGAATATACCGAATCCGGTCATAAACGTGCGTGTCTTGTTGCGGGCCAGGGTAGCTGCTATCTCGCTCCAATTGTCAGTATCGAATATCCTTATCTTCATAATCCAGAATTTATTCAGTGGCAAGAGCTTCCACAGGTTTGACTTTAAGGGCTTTCAGGGCCGGAAACAGACCGGCCAACGCTCCCGCTATAACCAGCACCACTGTCACTTCCACAGCGATGGCAATATCCACACCGGGATTTTTCACCGCCGGAGTATCACCCAATAACGCGCCTATGCCGGCAGTGGCGAGAATTCCGAGAAACACACCTACATAACCGAAGAGCGTGGTTATGGCGACACTTTCGGTGAGCACCTGCGTAAGTATGTTGCGCGGTTTGGCTCCTATGGCACGGCGTATGCCTATCTCATGCGTGCGTTCGCGCACCGACACAAACATTATGTTGCTGACACCGACAATTCCTGTAAGCATGGTGAGGATACCCACCACCCATATGGCGGTGTCGAGCAGGCCAAGGCCAGTGAGTGTGGTAAGATAATTCAGGAAACGGTTCTGGATCCACACGGCGCTGCGGTCAGTCGGATCAAAGTCATGCGCCTGGCCTAAGGATTCACGGACATTCTTCTCGGCGGCCTCACCGTCGGCCATCGTCTTCACTCCTTTGAGATTGACTGTTATCTTATTAACCGCACGGTCATCGCCCCTGAGCATGCGGGCGGTAGTGAACGGCACGAATGACCGGTTACGGAATTCATGGGCATACACCCCCACCACTACAAACGACAGCCCCATGCAATTGACCCGCTTGCCTATCATGCTGTCTACACTACAGTCAAACAGCTTAGTAGCATTATCTTCATGAAGCACAATAGTTTTCCGGCGCTGTGATATATCGTAATCGTTTATGAACCGTCCGGCTTTCATGTCAAGCCCACCTACCGACAGTTCGGATGGATACACCCCGGCATAGGAGGTGATATAGTCGCGCATCGTTGAAATACGGGCCGTGTCATTTGTCAGCTCATAATACACCTTCCCCACGCGCCCTTCGCTACGCGAAACAAGCTTCTCGCCATCGGTAGTCTCAAGCTCGATCGGCCGCCCCTCCTTATAACCTTTATAGGGCATAGAGGTCATTCCTCCCCACACATTTATATTGTCGTTGCCTATCGACATGAAACTGGAAGTAAACGCATTTTTCACTCCATGCGACATACCGAGCAACACAATAAGCATGAATATGCCCCATGACACAGCCAATCCGGTCAGAGCCGTTCGCAATTTATTGTTCGCTATAGTCTGGCGAATTTCATTAAGAAGGTCAAACATAACGGATTATGGTTACATTCATTACAATATCACACCGTCGGATATACGGATAATACGGTTGGTCTGCTCTCCTACTCCGGGATCGTGGGTTACAATTACAATCGTCATACCTTCGGAATTCAGATCCCGGAACACCTGCATCACTTCATGCGATGTTTTTGAATCAAGCGCTCCTGTGGGTTCGTCGGCAAGAATTATCGACGGATTCGTGATCAAAGCCCGGGCTATGGCAACTCGCTGTTTCTGGCCGCCCGAAAGCTCTCCGGGCAAATGATGGCTACGGTCGGCAAGTCCCATCCGGTCAAGCTGGGCCATGGCCATAGCATTGCGCTTGCGGCGCGGGACACCCTGATAGAAAAGCGGCAGAGCCACATTTTCAAGCGCATTTTTATAATTTATCAGGTTAAAGGACTGGAACACAAATCCGATCATACGGTTACGCAATTCAGCAGCCCGGTTCTCAGAGAGATTGCGTATGAGCAGTCCGTCAAGACGATATTCACCCGAATCGTAATTGTCAAGAATACCGAGAATATTGAGCAATGTAGATTTTCCTGAGCCTGACGCGCCCATGATTGAAACAAGTTCGCCACGATTTATCTCAAGATTTATACCTTTCAACACATGCAGAGGAACAATACCCGGATAAGTTTTATTGATGTCCTTGAGGTCAATAATAGTTTCCATGACACAAATATGGTAATAAAATTTGGATAACTGAACTATAATAACTACATTTGCGTTATAGAATCAAAGCAAGAGAGCTTGGCGGCGGATTCACCGCCGTAATTCAAATTATCGCAATCAATCGAACTCGTTGATAAAGATATTCCCGCATCAAAGTTGATTGGGAAACTCATCAAATCTTTATGAAATACCGAGACAAGCGTAGCCGTGCAATGGCGGGCCTCGACCTCTGATGAGGTGACACTTCCGAGTGTCCGGAGGATTACAAAGGACGGTGAGCACTCAAATCCTGTCATTCGGAGTTTCATCGCATCCTTTGGTGTGGGCCTTACAGAAGCAGTTTCGGAAACCGCAAGGTTTTTCCGGAACTGCTTTTTTATCAGCCCCACCGTTGATGAAGATTTTGGGGGACATCCCAGCCCCCTGTCACATCCTGATGTCCAAAGAAGATTGAGCATATTGCAGTATTAGCATAATAGAACACTGCAAATATATGACATTATCCGTCCACTGCAAAATAATTTTGCCTAAAAATTTATACATGGCACACAACAGTATCTCCCACAAAGAATTAGCAAACTAATAATCAACTAATTACAGTCACAAAAAGAAAGTTCAGGATTACTCAGATCCTGAACCATAAATATGTCACTACATTTCTCTGTCAAAGCTTCTTCAGGCGTGATGCAAGACGGGCCGGTGTAAGATCAGCAGGATATTCTTCGAAAGGGAGCTTCAATGTGCAGCCGGCGGCATACTCACTGCACCCGTAAGCCGTGCGCCCTTTCAATATATGGCCTTTGCCACACAGCGGGCATTTTATATTTTCCAGTGATCTGACAGCGGGCGCACGCTTACGCTTAGGCTTGGCTTCCGGATCGGGATCTGACTTAACGGGAGCTGCTGCTCCAACTTCAATGCGGGTTCTGGAATTGTCGCTCAGCACGTTCATAACTATCTGCGTGACAAGCTGCTTCAATTCATCTACAAATTCCTTGGCACTATACTGTCCCCGCTCAATACGCCGGAGCTTGTTCTCCCACAATCCGGTAAGCCTGGCGCTTTTGATAATATCCTCATGAATGGTGGCGATAAGATCAATCCCAGCCTGTGACGCACATATGTTTTTACGCTGACGATATATATAACGCCGCTTGAATAAGGTTTCAATAATAGCGGCACGGGTAGAGGGACGCCCTATGCCGTTTTCTTTCATAGCTTCGCGCAGCTCCTCGTCCTCCACCGTCTTGCCGGCACTCTCCATTGCCCTCAGAAGTGTGCCTTCGGTATATGGCTTGGGCGGTTGAGTGGTCTTTTTCTGCAATCCGGGCTCATGGCTTCCAGACTCTCCGGCTGAAAACGACGGCATAACCTGCTGGTCCTCTTTCGCCGATTCCTGATCATCGGGTGATGCAAACACAGTTCTCCATCCCGGCTCAATAATCACTTTGCCGGAGGCCTTGAACTTCACTTCCTCCACAGCGCCGTTAACAGTGGTGGTAGAGAACACACAGTCAGGATAAAATACAGCTATAAAACGCAATGCAATAAGATGATACAATTTGCGTTCATCCCCCACAAGCACCGAGGGCGACTGACCGGTAGGTATAATGGCATGGTGGTCGGTAACCTTGGAATTATCAAAAACTTTCTTTGATTTAGGCAACCGTGAGGCAAGCACAGAAGCCGTAAGCCCAGCATAAGGCGTCATATTTTTCAATATGGCAGGAACTTTGGCATATAGATCCTCTGAAAGATAAGTGGTGTCGACACGCGGATAGGTGGTGACTTTTTTCTCGTACAGCGACTGGATACGCCCGAGTGTTTCTTCAGCTGTCCAGCCCCACTTACGGTTACACTCTACCTGCAGTGATGTCAGGTCAAACAACCGGGGAGGCGATTCCTTGCCTTTTTTGTCCTTTACATCAATAATAGAGAATGGGCGCCCCGTAATCTTGTCAAGGATTCCGGCTGCATCCTCCTGTTTACTGAACTTTCCGGAAGCCGCCATGAAGGTCACACCGCGGTAAACGGTCTTAAGTTCCCAATAGTCCTCAGGCTTAAAACCGGCTATCTCAAAATGCCGGGCCACAATAAGCGCAAGTGTGGGGGTTTGCACACGTCCTATAGACAGCACATTGCCCGGTGACGAATACCTGAGTGAGAACAACCGCGTACAGTTCATTCCGAGAATCCAATCGCCCACCGCACGTGAGAGTCCGGCAAAATACAGATTGTCAAATTCGGCCTGAGGCTTAAGGGCAGCGAAGCCGTCACGTATCGCATCGTCGGTCAACGAAGATATCCACAATCGCTTCACGGGACACTTCACCCCCGCTTTCTGCATTACCCAACGCTGTATCAATTCACCTTCCTGTCCCGCGTCACCGCAGTTGATCACCTCATCGGCTTTTGACGTAAGGACTTCTATTACATGAAACTGCCGCTTCACCGAATCCTGATCAATCACCTTGATCCCGAACACAGGAGGGATCATAGGAAGCGATGACAATGACCAACGACGCCATGCGTCAGTATAATCGTGCGGCTCCTTCAGGCAGCACAGATGGCCGAAAGTCCATGTCACACAGTAGCCATTGCCTTCATAATAGCCGTCGCGTTTGTCATTTGCTCCGATAATGGCCGCAATGTCGCGTGCCACACTCGGTTTCTCGGTGATGCATACTATCATGTGGATATGGGCAATATTATTTTTTCAGCGGCTCAGGTGCCCGGGGAGTTAGACGGAATGTAACTTCAACAAGGCCACGCGGAGTGGAAAATTTCATAACCTGATCCTGTTTCAGCGAAGTCAATGCCGCAAAATCAATTTCAACAGGGATCACACCGTTGTCCTCCCACTGGAACCAGCGGCGGAAATCCACCCCGTCAATATCGGTGGCTTCGCTCATGAGTGAATCATTGCGGCGTATTGACACGCCATCAATCCGTTGTGATGTATGCGGACGTCCTAAGAGGCGGCAATATATCCTTACCAGTCCGGGCCGCACAAGGGCACTGTCAACCGCCACTTCAAGCGGTCCAGATGAATGCGCGGCAAACGCATACAACATCTTATCGGCACCCCTGCACTCCGCCGTCCCTACAAAACAGAACGACAGAAGCGCAATAAATACCCTAAGCGACAGGCTGCAATTCATTGCTCCATTTTTTTTGCCTCGTTCCAGATCTCGTCCATTTCACCGAGTGTCATATCCTTCAGCGGTTTTCCAAGCTCACGGGCACGGCTTTCAAGATAATTGAAACGGGATGTGAATTTCCTGTTTGTATGCTCAAGCGCAGTATCGGGATTGACTCCGTAAAGACGGGCCACATTTACCATGCTGAACAGCAAGTCGCCCATCTCGGCTTCAATCCCTTCCTTATTGCCGCTCTTTATCTCAGCTTCCACTTCGGAAAGCTCCTCTTTCATCTTGTCCCATACCTGAGCGGGTTCCTCCCAGTCAAACCCTACATTGGATACCTTTTCCTGGATACGGAAAGCCTTGATCAGCGAAGGAAGTGACAGCGGCACTCCTGAAAGCACGGTCTTATTGCCCTCTTTTTCTTTCAGTTTAAGCTGCTCCCAATTCTCAAGCACTTCCTTTGTGCCGTCCACATGCACATGTCCGAATACATGAGGATGCCTGAAAATCAGTTTGTCGTTAAGCGCGTCAGCCACATCCACAATGTCGAAAACACCTTTCTCCTCCCCTATCTTGGCATAGAACAGAATATGCAGGAGCACATCGCCGAGTTCCTTGCGGATATTGGAATTATCATCGGCAAGAAGTGCATCGCAAAGTTCATATACTTCCTCAATAGTGTTGGGACGCAGGCTCTCGTTGGTCTGCACACGATCCCAGGGACACTTTTCCCTGAGTGCGTCAAGGGTATCGATCACACGCCCGAGGGCCTCAATTTTTTCTTTACGGTTGTGAACTGTCATAGATCAATGGAATATTATAGCTGATTATTCAGCATAGCGCTGTATAGCCTCATTAAGCCATGCGGCAAACTTCTCCACACTTTCATCATAATAATATGGAGCGACAAGAGGCTGTCCGTCGTTGCCGAGAATTATATAGAACGGCTGAGAGTTGGCCTTGAATTTGTGACGTTGCAGATAGCTCCACAATTCCCCCACGGTCTCCAGTTTCACATCCTTGCCATTTTCCTGCACAGTCACAGCCTCGGCAAGGGCTTTCTTATCATCCACCATGAGTTTTATCATCACGAAATTATCCTTTATGATCTCACTGATCTCCTGAGTGTCAAACACCGCTCCTTCCATTTTACGGCAGTTGACACATCCGTAACCCGAAAAGTCAATGAGCACCGGACGGTGAGCTTCCGAAGCATAAGCCATACCTTCGTCGTAATTGTCGAACTCGCGGAAGTTACCCGATGAATAAAGATTGAAATCCTGGGTATAGAGTGGAGGCACAAATGCACTCACCCCTTTGAGAGGCGCGCCCCACAGACCCGGAACAAGATAAATGGCAAATGCCAACGAGGCCATGGCAAGGAAAAAGCGCGGCAGAGGCACGTAATCAAGTGGGGAGTCGTGTGAAAACGACAGCTTGCCAAGCAGATACATGCCGAGAAGAACGAATATCACCACCCACAATGACACAAACACTTCCCGATCAAGTATACCCCATCCATAGGCAAGGTCAGCTACTGACAGGAATTTAAGCGACAGGGCAAGTTCAAGAAATCCGAGCACCACCTTTACCGAATTAAGCCATCCGCCCGAACGCGGCATTTCTTTCAGCATAGAGGGGAAAAGAGCGAAAATAGCGAACGGGATGGCCAAGGCCAGTGCGAAAGCACCCATGCCTATAGCCGGACCAGTGATATCGCCCATTGATGCCGCTTCCACAAGCAATGTACCTATAATAGGACCTGTACATGAGAACGACACAAGAGCCAAAGTAAATGCCATAAAGAATATGGACAGAAGTCCGGTGGTGCGTTCCGCCTTATTGTCCATGGCATTGCTCCACTTGGAAGGCAGTGTGATTTCAAATGCACCGAAAAACGAGATGGCGAACACTACGAGCAACAGGAAGAACAGAATGTTGAACACTGCGTTAGTGGCCAGGTCATTAAGTTTGCCGGCACCGAATATCATGGTTATGGCAAGCCCGAGCAAAAGATATATAACCACGATGGCAAGCCCATAGATCAACGCATCGCCAACAGCCGATTTTCGGGAGTTGCCTCTTTTCAGGAAGAAACTTACCGTAAGCGGGATCATGGGCCACACACATGGAGTAAGCAATGCAAGCAGTCCTCCTATAAAACCCCATATAAAAATATACCACCACGGCGAATCGGCCACATCGGCACCTTGTGCTCCCGAAGCGGATACGGATGATTCGGGATATTCAACAGGAGCCCATAGATCGGACGCTGTGCGAAGTGCGACGTCAGAAACGCCTGTCTTCGTGACAGAATCACGCAACTGGCCTGTCGAATCCGAACCTGCGCCTACAGAGGCTGCCGCAGCTCCCTCAGCAAAATCGAATGTATGGTTCTGCGGAGGTATGCACCGCGAATCATCACAACCCTGGAAATTTACTTTACCGGCAATAAAATATGAACCGTCGGCCGATACTACCTTGAATTTCTGATTGAAACTGACATCGGCATCCCACCACGACAGTTTAAGATGGAATATCATATCCACCTGCTCATGTGCCGCACGCGACGGAACAATATCACCTACAAGTTCCACACCTTCAAGTTTATCGAACGTGAATCTTGTGGGACGCGGGCCGTCATCAGGCAACTTGAGTCCGTACATGTGCCATCCGCGGTCGATAGAGGCAGAAAATATCATCGTGCCCTCATCGGAGGACGTCATATCCACCCGCTGCGTCCATTTTATCGGCTCTTCAATCTGCCCCCATGACAACAAGGGAATAAGAAATGCGACTATAACAACAGCATGTTGCCACAAATTACGTCGTAGTGCGAAGTGTGATGTGCTCATAAAAAGCTATTTTATGGGTTGAGGAAATGTGATTTCCGGCAAATTTACAAAATTATTTCCGCCCCTGCAACGGCTCGGACAAACAGTCCATAATATAAAATTCCCCCTGCGGTGGCTTTTTGTGCCGCAGGGGGATAATATCTGTACGTTATGTGGACGGGATATTATTTGAAAAGATATTGCTCCGAAATGGATTCGTGCTTATGCACCCGTCGTATGGTATCAGCAAAAAGATGTGCCACGGAAAGGATGGTGCACTTCTTGCAATCCTTGCCGTAAGGAATGCTGTTGGTGAAAATCATCTCTGTAAGGCCGCTGTCGTTGACACGCTGGGTAGCGGGTTCACTCATTATGGCATGTGTGGCGAGCGCACGAACACTGCGGGCACCCTTGCTCATCATAAGATCGGCAGCTTTGGTTATGGTGCCTGCCGTATCTACCATATCGTCAATGAGTATCACATTCTTGTCCTCAACATCGCCGATAACAGTCATTTCCGCAACTACATTGGCTTTGGCGCGCTGTTTGTGACACAGAACCAAGGGCACATTAAGATACTTGGCATAAGAATTGGCTCGCTTGGCTCCACCTACGTCAGGTGTGGCGATAACCAGATTCTCAAGATTAAGCGACTGTATATACGGGATGAATACCGACGAAGCATAAAGGTGGTCCACAGGCACATTGAAGAAGCCCTGAATCTGATCCGCATGCAGGTCCATGGTGATGACACGGTCCACACCTGCGGCGCTGAGAAGATCGGCCACAAGTTTGGCGGCAATGGATACACGGGGCTTATCCTTGCGGTCCTGACGGGCCCAGCCGAAATAAGGTATGACCGCATTCACGCTCTTGGCCGACGCACGTTTGGCAGCATCGATCATCAAGAGAAGCTCCATGAGATTGTCGGAGTTGGGGAATGTGGATTGAACGAGATATACGTCGCAACCGCGCACGGTTTCCTCAAACGACACCTCGAACTCGCCGTCGGCGAAATGCTGGATGTTGCACTTGCCAAGTTCCATTCCAAGATCCTTGCAAATGGCCTCGGCCAAATAACGGGTTTTAGTGCCCGAAAAAATTTTGATTGGCGAAAGGGGGATTGAATTCATAAGTGTGGCTACTTACTATGATATTGTGATTTCGAGTGCAAAGTTACTATTTTTTATGGCTCGCGGATTGGTCGGACAGGGATTTTTTCACATTGCCCTGAAGTTTATCGTTACGTATTTCCCATACCGCAGCGCCATATGCGTCAAGGTCAACTGCAAATGGTTCGGACGGAGCCAATGTCTTCATCTCTCTAAGCCCGGTAAGCAATTCTGTAGCACGCGATGTACCGGCCCGCAGGCCAAGAGTCTCAAAGGCATGAGGCGGAATGTTCACTTTCAGTGACGCCGGCTCGGAATCGAAATTCACGGCTATTACAAGTGTGGACTCCGCGCAGCTCCGCATAAAGGTATATTGCCTGTGAGGATTAAGCGTGGGATTGTCGTAGTTGACATACATGAGGTCAAAAAACGCTCCGTCACGCAATGCTCCGTTACTGTTCACAAGGGTAAGCACACGGGAATACATGTCGCGCAGATGCTCTTCATTGCCGGTCAGAAGCGATTTCCCGGATTCAAGACCCGTCAGCCAGCGACGAAGTGTCTCTATGCTCCAGTAATCAAATATGGTGGTACGTCCGTCGTTGACGCTGAAGGTTTCAGCGTCAGTGCCAGGCTCACCTATCTCCTGCCCCATATATATCATAAGCGGCCCCGTTGACAGCATGCTCATAACCACGAGTGACGGAAGCACTTTCATAGCATCACCGGCATATTGAGGCGATGCAAACCGCTGCTCATCATGATTTTCAAGGAAATTGAGCATATGCGGGGCTATACCCTCCACACCCTGCCAGCAGTTGGTGATAGCGGCAGCCGAAAGCTGGCTGCACATCACCCCGCGCAATGTGTCGTAAAGATTGACTTTGTCGTAAAGATAATCAAAGCCCGCACGATAAATAAACTCGCGGTAGAGTCCCATATCGTAGATCTCGGCAATGAATTTCACATCAGGATAACTCTCCTTGATGTTGGATATTGCCCATGACCAGAATTCCACCGGCACCATATGGGCCATGTCACACCGGAACCCGTCAACCCCCTTTGCCGCCCAATAACGCAGAATATGGAGCATCTTGAGCCAGGTGTCAGGTATGGGAGAGAAATGCCGTGAGCCATTCCACGGATCCACTCCATAATTAAGTTTCACAGTCTCATACCAGTCATTACGGCTCGGGAAAGCAGTGTAGCAATCGTTTCCGGTAGCCCGTGCCGGAAATTCCACGTATGCGTCAGCACCATGCCCCAGCGGTATGGAGGGAGCGAATTGCTGACGGGTCATATAATAGAAATTATTATTCGGGTCGAAGAACTTTGTGTTGTCATCGCCATCACCAAAATCACGGATCCCACGCGGTGCAGAATCCGAATGATACTGACGGGCCACATGGTTGGGCACAAAATCCATTATCACACCCATACCGGCGGCATGTGTCCGGATCACAAGCTTCTCGAACTCCTTGACACGTTCCGGCACATTCTCGGCTATGTCGGGATCAATATCGTAATAATCCTTTATGGCATACGGACTTCCGGCTTTTCCCTTGACCACATAAGGATTGTCGCGGCTTATTCCGAAACGGGTATAATCCGACGTATGGGCATGTTCGATCACTCCCGTATACCACACATGGGTAACGCCGAGCTCCTTGATCGATTTAAGGACATGATTGTTGATATCGTTCATTTTACCCGAACCGTTCCGGATTATCGAGCCATTGGGAACACAATCGGGGTTAAGATTGGTGAATAAGCGTGGTAATAATTGGTAAATTACAGGACGTATCGCCATAATGGTCAGTCAGCTTTATTTTCAGTATTTTTTATTCTGTATTTCTTTAATCGCCGGGATTCGCGTATCTCATGCACGGGCTTGAACCCGTTGGCGCGCAACACTTCCATAGTGTTGCGGTATCCCCCCTGAAGCACTTTGTCAATAGCCTTGAGATCAAACACTTTATGATCGGCAATCCCTACCGTGTTGATAACAAGGTCACACAATTCCATATCCGGAATAGCATTGTTTTTGGCCAAAAGACTATAACTGCGGCGTGCTATATCCATCAATGTACCCCGGTAGCGTCCGTGCACAAGCGGACTCACATTCACTCCGAGCAGGTAACGGCACTGGTCACGTATGGCCCATGCCGGAAGATTGTGGAGCACACCTCCGTCGACATAATGCACCCCGTGTATTACAGCCGGTTTGAACACTATAGGTATGGCACACGAGGCCGCCACACACTCGGCTATAGGCCCCCGGTCAAAAGCCACCGGACGGCATTTGTCAATATCGGTAGCACACACCACGGTAGGTATGGGCAGATCCTCTATGTTCTTATAAGGTATATTCGTTCTCAGAAATTTTCTGAAACGGTCAAGATTAAAAAATCCGTCCTTGGGCACACTGAGCTCGCACAGATCGGTGAAACTCTTTTCCTCAAACATCTGCACCATTTCATCCAAAGGCACTCCGGCGGCATAGAACACAGCCACAACCGAACCGGCACTGACACCGGCTATGATATCAGGACGTATGCCCACCTCCTCAAAAGCCCTTACGGCTCCCACATGGGCGAACCCACGCGCACCGCCCCCGCTTAACGCCAGGCCCATGCGGTATTTCGGACGATTGAACAGATTGAACATATCCACAGTGCTTTTTCAATTAAGTCAGCGCTTGTCTCTTTTTACCGGAGCATCGGCATAACGGCCGGGAAACTCGATCTTTATCCTTGGACGACGCAATGCCCGGACCACGAGCCACACCCCTATGATTACAAACGGAATGCTGAGCCATTGCCCCATATTCAAAGCCATTCCGGCTTCAAAACCCACCTGATCGTTCTTTATAAATTCTATCAGGAAGCGGGGCAAGAATATACCTATAAAGAATACACCGAATATGAGGCCGGGACGCTCCTCGGCATTCTTTTTCCAATACATCCACATAAGCAGGGCAAAGAGCGCAAAATAGCATAATGCCTCATATATCTGTGTGGGATGGCAGGCTACACCTTCATACATATCATGCCACATACGGGAGTTGACAAACTTGAACCCCCAGGGTAATGTCGTAGGCCCTCCGTAGATTTCCGAATTCATCAGATTTCCAAGCCTTATAAGGCCCCCTACAAGGGCTATGGGGATCACAAGCCGGTCGAACGTCCACAACGGACTTCGCTTGGTGGTGATCAGCGAAAACAATATCACTCCTATGATAATCCCTATGGCTCCACCGTGGCTTGCAAGCCCTCCTTGCCACACATATAGAATGCTGACAGGGTCCTGCCTATAGACATCCCACTCATAGAAGAACACATGGCCGAGACGTGCGCCTATTATAGTACCGGCCACAGTCCACATCAACAGAATCCCGAGCCACCTCTCCGGTGCTCCCTCATGCTTGAACATACGGGCCACAATTTCATAGCCGATAAGAAAACCGACAGCAAAAAACAATCCGTACCACCTTACAGTGATAAACGAATCGATAAGCTCCGGACGAACTGCCCATGTGATATATTCCAGACTCATTGATGCTTGTTATTTTATTCAGGTGCAAATTTAAGCATTTTTTTTGAAGGATATTTTTTGGCCGTATCAAATTAATTTTGTAATTTTGTGAAAACTGATATAATAGCGAAGCAATGAAACGACTTTTAATAGCTTTAACTCTGATATGCGGCCTTTTAGGCCCGGCGAAGAGCGCCTGGAGCACCCCGGCGCCCGAAGGTGCGGCTACTGTCGTTGCGCCTTCTATAAACGTAAAAGTGCTTCCGCACGCCATCGAAATCCACAATCTCACCACCCAGCCATTGAGATTCAACATCTATTCCATTACAGGTCAGATGATAAAGGAGGTTACAGTGAATGCCTCCGAGAGTCTCACGGTAGATCTTCCCTCGGGATGCTATATAGTGCGTTCCGACGCCGGAACCCGCAAGGTAGTGGTGCGTTGAACGCGACATAATCTACAAAATAACTTACATCAGTTAATTTCAATGAACCATAGAAATTTTCTCGGTGCCGGTGTCATTCTCGCCGGCCTTACTTTCGGTGCTGTAATATGCACTGCACAATCTGATCCCATGGACCAAAAATTTGCTGAATTTCCCGCTTACGCCGGCGAGGACCTTGAAATGACGGTGACCCCAGCCGGAACAGTGTTCAAACTCTGGAGCCCCGAAGCCCAGGAAGTAAAAGTAAACATCTACCCCACCGACCGCAATTCGGCACCCGTGGCCACTGCCACCATGATCAAAGGCGCACAAGGCGTATGGTCAGCCACTTTTCCCGAACAACTTTACGGGAAGTTCTACACATTCGCCGTGAAACACAATGGCAAATGGCTTGCCGAAACTCCGGGAGGATGGGCCAAAGCTGTAGGGACCAACGGCAAACGCGCAGCAATAATCGACTTCAGCACCACCAACCCCAAAGGCTGGGAGTCCGATAAAGGGCCCTCAATCAAAACCATCAACGACGCAGTGATATATGAGATGCACCACCGCGATTTCTCCATGCATCCTTCCTCCGGAATTGTAAACAAAGGAAAGTTTCTCGCACTCACCGAGGAAGGAACACGAACAATGCTCGGCGACAAAACAGGCATAGACCATCTCAAGGAGCTGGGAATAACCCATGTGCATATACTTCCTTCGTATGACTATAACAGCGTGGACGAGGCAAACCTTCCGGCAAACACCTACAACTGGGGCTATGACCCACAAAACTACAACGCTCCCGAAGGCTCCTATTCCACCAATCCGGCTGATCCGGAAAGCCGAATAAAGGAAATGAAACGCATGATCAAAGCACTTCATGACGCCGGCATAGGTGTAGTGATGGATGTCGTGTACAACCATACCGCCGAAAACGACGGCTCCAACTTCTCGCTTACCGCCCCCGGTTACTATTACCGCCATCGTCCCGACGGATCTTACAGCGACGCATCGGGCTGCGGCAACGAAACTGCAAGTGACCGCGCACAGATGCGCAATTTCATAGTGAACTCAGTAAAATACTGGGCACGCGAGTACCACATCGACGGTTTCCGTTTCGACCTCATGGCCATCCATGACACGGAAACGATGAACGAGGTAGCTAAAGCCTTGAAAGAGATCAATCCGAACATCTTCATTTATGGCGAAGGATGGACCGCCGGCGATTCTCCCCTCCCCGTGGAACGACGCGCCCTGAAAGAGAATGTAGCAAAAATGGAGGGGATAGCCGTGTTCTCCGACGACCTGCGCGACGCCGTAAAGGGCCATTATTCCCAGGCGGCGGGTAAAGGTTTCGCCACTGGCGCCCCCGGCAATGAGGAAACTGTGAAAATAGGCATTGTTGCCTCCACTGCGCATCCGCAAGTGGATTACACCAAAGGTAACAATTCAAAATTCGCCTATGCCACCTCACCCGCACAGATTATAAATTATGTATCATGCCATGACGACCTGTGTCTTACCGACAAACTCGCGGCCTCAATGCCAAACACACCGGTAGCCGACCGCGTGCGTGCGGCAAAACTGGCACAGACCATCGTATTCACCTCGCAAGGCACTCCGTTCATGTTTGCCGGAGAAGAGATATTCCGCGACAAGAAAGGCATACACAACACATATAAAAGCCCCGACTCGATAAATGCCATAGACTGGAACCAGAAGCACGAGTATGCCGATCTGTTCAGATATTACAAAAATCTGATCGAACTCCGCAAAACCCATCCGGCATTCCGCATGACTTCAGCCGACGACATAGCCCGGAACATCCGGTTCGACAAAGTGAAAGGCGACAACCTGATTTCCTACTCTATCCTGAATCATGCCAACGGCGACGAGTGGAAGGAAATCAAACTGGTATTCAACGGCGCCGATGAACCACAACAGGTGAACATTCCTAACGGGGACTGGACCATAATAGCCCGCGACGGTCAACTTGATCCCAAAGGCCTCGCACCTGCAAAAGGGGGAAAAACCGCTGTGGAAGCGCGCTCAGCCCTCATCCTCGCCCGCACTAAATAAACCGCAACCCACAGTTGCAACATAACCAGAGCAGCCACACATTTATATCAAGTGTGGCTGCTCCTTTTATCTATTATTCTATACCGCTCAATAATATATTATGTATATCAGTGGATTACAACAGTAACGACATTAGTATATACTAAAATGGAGCCGTCATCACGACGCCTCCATTCCGTTTAAACCTTTATCTTAATCTATACTATGAAAAACACACGTACAAAATTAATATTTTCTTCTGAACCCACACAAATTCCCAAGCCACATTAACCTAATTTAACTACTCGAACTATTTCCGGCAACAATGTTATTTAACACAATTTCAATTACAATCATATAAATTATTTTGACTAACTTTGTATTCCTTATAATTACTATCAACGAACCATTCAACCAACTTAAAACCAATTAATTATGAAGAAATTTTTACTCTCTATGGCTGCATTGGCCACTATGGGCGCAATGACAGCTAACGAGACTGTGGTTCTCGACTTCACAAAACTCAGCGAACTTACCACTTCATCCGAAGTAGTTGCCCCTACCGAAAAATCCACCGGTACAGAATGCACTGATGTAACTTTCACCAAAGGCGGTGTGTCAGTAGTAACTACAAATGGAACAAACAACGCTCCTGTTATTTGGCTCACCACTGCCGAAGCTACCCAATATCGCATTTACAAAGGTTCAACAATGACTGTTTCTGCCGGTGAGAATATATCCAAAATAGTTATAAACGGCGGCAACACCAATTTCACCCCTGCCAATGTCACTGTAACTCCCGGCTCTTTCACCGCCAGCTCCAAGGTAGCTACATGGACAGGGAGCGCTACATCAGTAGCCTTTACCGTAGGCGATAAAGCCAACATGCAGATCAACTCTATCGAAGTGACCCTCGGCGAAGGCGGCGACACCCCAGAACCCATTGAACCCGACGATGCCATTTACAAAGCTCTCGGCGAAGATGAAACCGAACTCACTGCCGGTTGGACTATTGACAACGTAACACTGCCGGTAGGACTTGATTACATCTGGAACTGGAAAGGTTATAAAGAAAAATACTACCTTAACGGCAGCGCTTATAAAGAAAAGGCTTTCGAAGCTCAGGCTACCGTTTATTCACCCGTCATCAGCCTTGCAGGGAACACCGGCTGCACACTCTCATTCGAGCACGCCGCAAAATTCCAGACAACTCTGAGAACAATGTGTGGCGTACTTGTACGCGAACATGGCGCAACATCCTGGCAGCCCCTCACCATCCCCACATGGCCCGAAGCAGGCAGCTGGACATTTGCCAACTCAGGTGATATCGACCTTTCAGCTTTCGACGGCAAAGATATCGAGATAGCTTTCAACTACGGTTCATCAGATAGCGGTGCCGACACATGGGAAATCCGCAACCTCGTTGTAAAAGGTACCGCAGGCATCAACAACATCACTGTTGACGAAAACGCTCCCGTGGTTTACTACAACCTTCAGGGTGTGCAGGTAGCCAATCCCGAAAACGGTATCTACATCCGCCGTCAGGGCAACAAGGCCACCAAAGTTCTTGTAAAATAAATTACCACAGAATACACTGCAGGCGCCATATCGATGATACGGCGCCCGCTTTTTACATCGTTATATCAGGATTTAAGCTTGGAGGCGCGTGCGCGTAAACGCCTGGCTTCGGATCTGTCACCCACATGATCGTAAGCCTTGGCCAAAGCAAGGAGCATTTCACGGCTTTGCGGACACAGATCAACAGCTCTGAGCATGAGATCCATCCCCTCGACAGGATCACCCGACACCACCATCAGATAACCTTTTGCCGACAGGGCCTCAGGCATGTCAGGGGCTATCGAAAGGGCTTTATCGAAGTTGGCCATAGCGGGTACGTTATCATCCGCCTCCATGCAATATTTACCCATATCGACATATTCGGCGGCAAGCTTCCTCAACATAGTGTCACGTCCGGCTATGACGCTCTCCAATCTTTCTATTTCGCGGTCACGGGCTGCCAAAGCCATAAGCTTGGCCTTTATAAGGCGCTGCACCTTGCGGTTGCCGAGAATGTCACTGTATGACCGCCCCTCCATAAATCTGTCGAACGCGCCGGCATAGTCCCCCGCATCCCAAGCCTCAAGACTTCCGGCATAACATTCACGGGCCTTGGCCTGGCGAAGAGCATTCTCTATCAGTTGCCCGTTGTTGAACTCACGGCTGAATGCTATTATAGCGTTGCTGACAAACACATCGCGCGGCGATATCGGAGCCATCAGCTCAATCCCCTCCAACGATGTACACCGGCTCATAGCCACATAAGTCTGTCCTGCCGTGAATGCGCCTCCGGCCATATCGATCACCACGTTGTTGAATGTAAGGCCCTGGCTTTTATGTATGGTCAGCGCCCACGCAAGTTTAACGGGATATTGCAGGAACGCACCGGTTTCCTTTTCTATCACCCGCGAGCTTTTTTCATCATACTCAAACACAACATTGCCCCAGCGTTCAGGCTCGATGACATAGGACTTGCCGTTTTCAAGAGTGACCTCGATCCTGTCGGGAAGACAATCGGTGACTTTGCCTATTGTACCGTTTACCCACCGTTTGTCAAAATCATTCTTTACAAACACCACCTGAGCCCCTTCTTTCAAATTAAGCTCCAGCGGGGCCGGAAGGTTAGACGACGGGAAATCGCCTATGATCTCACCTGTAAATGTACGCATGGGCTTGCGTATCTGTTTAAGCCGTGTGTCGTTGATATGCTCCACTGCGTCACGCCGCGCAGCCAATGTCATAACCATCTTTTTTCTGCGTTTACGTACTCCGGCACCGGCGGTATCGGCCTTTTCACCGGCCAACCGCACCCTCGAATTTATGGCCATACTGTCAGCCGGAGTCAGCACGCCGGTGCGTATGCGGTCAAGCATGGCTATAAACCCGCTGTCGTTCTGCCGATATACTTTTCTAAGCTCTATCGGTATGAGCTTTATATCGGCAAATACCTTTGCCGAAAAGAAAAACGGATTAGGGTAATGACGGTGTAGCACCTGCCGCATATCTGCCGTAACCACAGGCTCAAGCTGAAAAATATCACCTACAAGCAACAGCTGTTTGCCTCCGAACGGCTCACGCATATTGTTGCAATAGATACGCAATGTCTTGTCGATAAAGTCGATTATATCGGCACGCACCATCGAAATTTCATCGATTATTATCAGATCAAGTTTTTTCAGCAGCTTTATCAGAGTGGAGGGATATTTCATCCGTTTCTTAAAGCGCGACCGCTCAAATTCCGGATCATCGGGGAGCAAGGGTTTGAAAGGAAGGCGGAAAAATGAGTGTAATGTCTGCCCTCCTACATTGACTGCCGCGATACCGGTAGGAGCCAGAACCACGTAATTTTTGGAGGTATTCGCGGTTATGTAACGTAGAAACGTTGATTTGCCCGTACCGGCCTTTCCGGTTAAAAACACGGATCGGCGCGTACGGGCAATAATCTGCCATGCAATGGCAAATTCCCTGTTGTCAAGATCTATACCGTCGTCAGCCGGCGGCATATCGGGATTGTCAGAATTTGTAGCCAACTGTGAGCACTATTGAATTGTTGCTGTCGGTTATCTTGGAGGCAGGGGGCGTTCCGGCTTCCGAACCGGGAGTGAACGGACGGAACTCGCTTTCACGCATGGTATGCACATAAGCTGCATCGGCATAGAAGCGCTTTACCCTCAGGCCCAGGCCCAACGTAATATGCTGGATGGTGTTGTCCATCGAGTAGGAGGGCTGTGTTTCCGTGTCGTCCGGACCGGCTGTATATACCGGGAGCTCGCCATGATATGCGGCCGACTTGACCGGCGAGGACTGATAACTGTAGCCGGCACGGAGAGCAAGCATAGGTATCACTTTGTATTCCCCGCCGACCCTCAGAATGCTGGAAGCCTGATAGTAATCCTTTATATCGTTGTCGATGTCGGTATAATTCCGCCCTGAGTCATCCTTTACGGTCATTTTGTTATAGGGCTGGTATTCATAATCCATGCTTATAATGCCCTTGGATCCGATAACACCGGCCACACTGGCTATAAGACGCCAGGGAGTGTTGAATTTCCACCGGAAATAGTCAGGATTGTTGTTATTGGTGACATTGACACCTTCAAGGCCCGACGAATAACTATAAGAGGTATAAGCCTGTCCTTCCTGCGAAAGCGAATAATAGGTGGGGGTGCTGACCGCAAGCCCGAGACGCAGCTCATTTATCGGCTTCACTATCACACCGGCCTTGAAATTGAACCCGGAACCGGAAATATGTTTAAGCGACCGCAGGGCATAAGCACCCGAACCGTCGACAAACCCTGATGCACCTTTCTGAGGCACACGTGTATTGCTCACGGACTCGGAGTAATATGTATCGGAAGTATAACTTATATCCGTAATGCCGAATCCTATCCCCCAATACACCATATCGACGAAGTTACCGCCGAGATTGATGGAATACTCGTCGACATAACCCTTTTCTATGACATCAAATTCGCCATTCACCACAGCGCCGTCGCGGTAAAGGCCGCTATAGTTGGAGCTGGCCGCGTTCTGAGGGTTGATAAGACATGAGTTGTAGAACAGCACGCTCATCCACGGCGCATAGGAATTCTTATAGGGGTTATAGCCGTCAACCGGACCGTAAAGTTCCTGCTGAGACCATTGGCCCGAGGTATACCCTGCGACATAGTTTGTAAGCGATGTGCCCATTGACGGGAGAGCGCCATGATATGCACGGTCAAAACTCTTCACCCTTGAATATGAGGCACCCCAATTGAATACCGGCATAAGGGATGAACCTGTTTTGGCACTTCCCACATATCCGAAATTGTTTACATATACCTTGGTGCGGTCATTGTTGAAACTCTGTCCGCTACTTTCGGTTTTTGTCGACATCATGTTTATATCCAATGTAAAAGCGATATCGCTGGAACGATACACTCCTATTCCGCCCGGATTGTTGTTCAGTGTGGAGACATCGCCTCCCAAGGCGCCGAATGCACCGCCCATCGACATATAACGGGCGGTTCCCTTGAAGTCAGGCTGTGCGAGCTGATAAGCGTCAATAGCTGATTGTGAGCGGGCAGCCATAGCGACCGCAAAAGCGGATAAAACCAATATTGTTGTTTTCTTCATAATCTTAACGTGCAACGTTGTTGGGAAAACAGTGAAACATTAAAAAATACTGAGATATCAGTGACGACCCCGTCCACCTGACCCACGGCTACCGCCACCATACGAACCTCTTCCACCAGCACCTGAATGACGGGGAGCCGACGGACGGTTATAGGACGGAGTGGAGGAAGGCCGCGAATTATTATTCTGATTTACCGATGGTGTGGGACGCGTCGATGGTTGCGGCTGTGCAGGACGTGTTGCCGGCAGAGCGGGAGTGGTAGTTATAGTTGACGGAGCCGGACGTGCCACCGAACCACTGACATTAGGACGTGCCACCGAACCGGATCCCACTGAGGGACGATTGGGCGATGTACCCACTGAGGGGCGTGCAACACTGCCGGATCCGGGTGATACTCCCGGACGCGGATTAGACATTCCGGGACGCATGGAACCGGAATTGCCGGGATGAACAGAGCCAGGGCGACCGGGACGTGTCACGCCACCGTAATCAGGACGGGCACCGGGATGTCGTCCGGGATTGGACGGGCGTACATTAGGACGCACATTAGGCGGCAACACGGGCCCAGGCCAATAGCCGGGATAATACCCGGGCCAATATCCAGGATAATAACCGGGATAGTAGCCGGGCCAGTAACCCGGATAATATCCACCCCAATATCCCGGCCAGCCAAGCGTAAGACTGAACGAGGGACCCCACCACGACGAATAGGGAGCATAAAAAGAATACACATTGTCGGCATACCAGGGTGTGTAATAGCTTCCCGATCCATAGCCGTAGTTGTAGAGATTCACAGTGACATCACTGCCCCCTCCGGCCACCACAGCATCGTCTTCAGGATAATAATAACGCGCTATCTGCTCATGGGCCGGGATAGTGTCGGTGCCTAACGAATCGGCAACGGCAAAAAATCCGCGACGGTTATACTCATCCACCGACATGGGTATTCCCGATGCAGGCACCGCATAGACATCAGCACCGGGGATCGAGGCTGGAACTGAAGCAGGAACAGAGGTTACAACCGAAGTCTGCGGCGATTGCACGGCAGGAGCCGGTTTCTCCTTCTTTTCCTTGGCAGGATTATAATAGATGTCGTCAAAGTCGTCATCATCAGCTATAGCCCACAGCGGGAAACAGCATACAGCCGACAACACGACTGCAATTGAAAGGTATTTCTTACTGAATGGCATCATTTTATATACTTAAATTAATGAATATTTTATCATTAGACTGCTCCCGCATATGCGGGTTTAATCCGGATAGATATTGCCGGATACAAAAATAACAGCCATGACGCAACAATTCAAATGTACCTCTTTAAATATAGCTTTTTTTAACAACAGCCATGACTTGATTCGGGATTCAATAAACCAATCCGGAAGAACGGATTACTGCACCCGCCCTTCCGGATAATATATCAATAACAGCTACGTGTTACTTTCCATCGTCGAGCGGCTTCATGTCGTAGGATCCCATGGCAAGTGAGAAACCCCAGTAAATGAATGCGAGCGAAGTAAGGAAACTTGTCATCATCATGTCCTGAATCCATCCGGCCTCAATAAAGAAGAACCCTATTATCATAAGCAGGATGCCGTTGACAAGATAGAGCCACCAATATTTTGCATCACGACGTGTAACCGAGTTGCACACGGCACTGATGCCCCAGAAAATAAATATAAGTGCAAGGAAATAAGGGAATACTGCTTCCGACAGCACGATGCTGCGCACCATCATAAAGCCGATGAACAGATCGATGACACCTCCGGCTATCCACCATCCCCATCCACGCGGATAATTGCGCCCGGAAGCCACGCACAGCTGCACGATACCTGCAAGGACAAGCAGCCATCCGAAAATCTGCGATGCGATAGCAAAACCGGCCACCGGCCAGAACCAATAACTGAATCCGCATATCACCATCAGAATACCTACGAGAAGGATCACCCACCATGCGCGGGTACGTCCTACCAAATTACCATTGAGAGCTTTCATAACTTTGTGTGTTTAATTGAAATATTGTGAGCTTTTATTACCATAACAATCCATTAACAAAATTTGTTGAAATTACCATCCGGATTGACTAATTTTGCACTTCAATAATCCCGAAAATGATCTATCCACGCAATTTTGAACATAAAACAGGCTTTGACTCAGTACGCAGCGAACTGCGCAGATTATGTCCCTCGGGACTCTCGCTACGCTTAACCGAGGATATGACGTTCAGCACCGATGCCTCTCTGATAGCCCTCCGACTTGAACAGGTCAATGAAATGACGGATATACTGCATTCGGAAAATCCGTTGCCCATCGACACTTTGCGTGACATAGAATCCATACTGCGGCGTCTAAACATTCCGGGCACATTCCCTTCCACTGAAGAGCTCAGTGCCATCCGGCTCTCGTTGCAGGCCATAGGCGATACAAGCTCATACTTTTCACGCCACCGCACTGACGATACCCCTACCCCATGGCCACGGCTCGACCGACTGGCGTCAGCCCTTACACCTTATAACCGGTTGTCGGCATCGATTGACCGCACCGTTGACCGTTATGGAAACATAAAGGACAATGCATCGCCACAACTTGCGGATATAAGGAGAGCCTTACAGTCGCTTGCCGGCTCGGTCAATTCGGTAATGCGCAAAGTGATGGCCCGGGCTGTAAGCGAAGGCTATCTTGAACCGGACGCCTCTCCGGCCATGCGCGACGGGCGCCTTGTGCTTCCGGTAGCCCCGATGAACAAACGACGCATCAGCGGCATAGTGCACGATGAGAGCGCCACCGGCCGCACGGTGTTCATCGAGCCGGCCGAGATTGTGGAGACCAACAACCGTATCCGCGAACTCAAAATAGAGGAACGACATGAAATAACACGCATACTTCAGGCATTGGCCGATGAGATGCGTCCTGAAATTCCGTCGCTCATCGATTCTATAGCCATAATGGGTGAACTGGAATTCATATCCGTAAAAGCCCGTTATGCTATTGCCTGTGGAGCTACAATGCCCCATATTTCCGATAAACCGGAACTGGAATGGTATCATGCATGCCATCCGGTGCTGAAAGAGTCACTTGAACGGCAGGGAAAGGAGATCGTTCCGCTTGACATTACACTTACTCCGGAAAACCGCATCCTGCTGATATCAGGGCCTAATGCCGGCGGCAAGTCAGTGTGCCTTAAAACGGTGGGCATAATCCAGTATATGGTTCAGTGCGGGCTGTTACCCCCTGTCTACGAAAATTCACATATCGGTGTGTTCTCCGACATTTTTATCGATATAGGTGACGACCAGTCGATAGAGGATGATCTCAGCACATACAGCTCACATCTCAAGTCAATGCGGCTCATACTCGGTAAAGGAGGATCGTCCTCGCTTGTGCTTATAGACGAATTCGGAGGGGGGACCGAACCGCAGATAGGGGGCGCCATAGCACAGGCCATACTTCATTCCTTTGCCGATAAAAACATGTGGGGTGTGATCACCACCCATTTTCAGAACCTCAAACATTTTGCCGAGGATACTCCAGGGCTTATAAACGGATCCATGCTCTATGACCGCGGACGTATGCAACCGCTGTTCAAGCTCTCCATAGGCACGCCGGGAAGCTCGTTTGCATTAGAGATAGCCCGCAGCATAGGATTGCCACAGGAAATCATTTCGGAGGCAGAGACAATAGCGGGCAGTGATTATGTCAACATGGACAAGTATCTGCTCGACATAGCCCGCGACCGGCGCTATTGGGAAAACAAACGCAATTCGATACGTGTCAAGGAAAAACGCATCGACGAGGTACTTGACCGCTACGAGCATGATGCCGAAATCCTGCATCTCAAGCGCCGCGACATCATAGAGGAGGCACGCCGTGAGGCCAAGATGATATTGGATCAGAGCAATGCAGCCGTTGAAAACACCATTCACGACATAAAAAAAGCCAATGCCGAGCGCGAGAAAACACTCGAAGCGCGGCGACGTCTAAGGGAAGAACGGGAAAAACTTCTGTCAGAGAATGACAATGCGGATTCACACCCTCTGCTCGGCAAGCATCGCAAGCGAACAAAGACCGCATCCGATAATAAAAAGACTGATACACTAAAGCGGGAGCCACAATCCATTCGCACCGGCGACTTCGTGAAACTTGACGGCAACCCGACACCCGGTCAGGTTATGGCTATTGACGGAGACAAAGCTCTGGTGGCGTTCGGCAACCTCAAGACCACAGTGAAACTCGACCGGCTGAAATCCACCGGCGCACGGCCCAAGCCTGCTGCCAAAGACTCGTTTGTCAGTTCATCCACATCCGATGAAATGCGACGGCGCCAGCTTGCGTTCAAGCAGGAGATCGATGTAAGGGGCATGCGTGCGTCCGAAGCCGTTCAGGCAGTGACATACTTTATTGACGATGCCCAGCAATTCAACGCATCACGAGTAAGAATACTCCACGGAACAGGCACAGGAGCCCTGAGGCAATACATACGCCAGTATCTCGACTCGGTGCCGGGAGTAAGAGGCTACAGGGACGAGGATGTGCGTTTCGGAGGTGCCGGAATTACTGTAGTGGACATGCTTTAGTGCATAATTGACCAACATATTACCCGACAGGACAATTCTATAAAGGATCCTGTAAAAATAAATTGAGAAAAAAAGCGTAAATTTGCACCGCCGCAATCATAATGTTACGGCATGAAAATTTACGCTTCATGTTATTGACAAAATCACTTGCCGATTTCGGGCACTACTGCCTGTTCATGCGAAGGGTGTTCAGCGTGCCCGACAAATGGCGTGTATTCTTCAGGCGCACAGTGCTTGAAATATCCAAACTTGGCCTCGACTCTATTCCGCTCGTTGTAATAGTATCGCTTTTCATCGGAGCCGTATGCGCCATCCAGATGCAGATAAACTTCAGCTCACCCTTCCTGCCCCGCTACGCTGTGGGACTGGCCACACGCGACGTAGTGCTGCTTGAATTCTCCAACTCCATCCTGTGCCTTATACTCGCGGGAAAAGTGGGGTCGAACATAGCTTCGGAAATAGGCACAATGCGTGTCACCGAACAAATTGACGCATTGGAAATAATGGGCGTCAACTCATGCAGTTTCCTTATATTGCCCAAAGTGGTGGGCTTCTTTGTATTCATGCCTGTATTGGTGGCTTTCTGTATATTCATGTCGCTCTTAGGCGGACTTTGCGTGGCGCTGTTCACCGACATCATATCCGTGTCACGCTACACTTACGGCTTGCAGGTGATGTTCAACGAATGGTATATCTGGTACGGCATAATAAAGTCCCTCTTCTTCTCTGTGGTGATAAGCTCGGTAAGCAGCTATTACGGATATTATGTGAAAGGAGGCGCGCTTGAAGTGGGAAAAGCAAGCACAAATGCCGTAGTGTCAAGCTCCATACTGATTCTGCTCCTTGATGTATTACTGACTAAAATCCTGCTTCAATGATAGAGGTCAAAAATGTTACCAAGTCGTTTGACGGAAAAACCATACTCCACGACATCGACGCCGTTTTCCATACCGGCAAAGTGAATCTCATCATAGGGCAGAGCGGTTCCGGCAAAACGGTGCTTATGAAATCGCTGGTAGGCCTTATAACTCCCGACAGCGGCGAAATACTGTATGACGGCCGCGACATAATGGGAATGTCGGCCGCACAGATCAAATCACTGCGCGAGGAAATAGGCATGCTGTTTCAGGGATCGGCGCTGTTCGACTCCGAGACGGTGCTCGGCAACGTCATGTTTCCCTTGATGATGTTCTCAAAAATGTCGGCAGCAGAGCAGCGTGACCGTGCCATGTTCTGTATCGAACGTGTGAACCTTAAAGGCGCCGATTCAAAATATCCTTCGGAAATATCAGGCGGCATGCAGAAACGTGTGGCCATAGCCCGTGCCATAGCATTGAACCCGAAGTATCTGTTTTGCGACGAGCCAAACTCGGGCCTTGACCCACGCACATCAATCCTTATTGACGAGCTCCTCACCGACATAACCCACGAATACAATATCACCACCGTGATCAACACACATGATATGAATTCAGTGCTGGGTATAGGCGAGAACATAGTGTTCCTGAACAAGGGGCACCGGGAATGGGTGGGAGATATGACACAGATCTACCGCACCGAGAACAAGGCGCTCAATGAATTTGTATTTGCCAACGAACTGTTTCAGAAAGTGCGCAAATACATGTTGGCGCATTCACACGAATCAGAATGATATGCCAATGCCGATGGAGGCCATGCTCAGTCCGTTAAGATTCTTGTGATCCTTAGCGGTTCCGAATGACTTCAGGCCGATAAAGGTATACCCAACCGTGACATAGGAACTGAATGACCGTCCCGACGCAAGACGTATCCCAAGCGACGGAGCACCATAGAACGATCTCTGCCCCGGACTTCCGGGCAATGTGCTGAACGCTATACCCGCCCTGAGATCCAGAAAACACAATCGGGGTTTCTTGGAGAAGGATGTGCGCAACATGGCATATACCGGATAGATACGGCCGGAATTGCTCACCATGGCATGAATTCCGGCACCGAGCGCAGCCATAGTCACCGTGGGAGTGCGGACACCGAAATACACATCAGCATTGAGCGTGGACAGGTCATTGGAAGTAAGATCTATCGAACTGCCGGCATTTACACCCCATGCAAAACCCGACTTTTCAGCATAATTGACCTTCGCTTCATTATCAATGACATCGCTCTGAGCGGCCATAGCACTCGCCGGAACGAGCAAGGCTGAAAGCACCAATGAGGTATATAACAAAAGTTTTCCCATATCAATGTCATTCTTTAATATATGAGGCTGAAACCCATCCCGACATCTCTACCGTGTCAAGATACCTTAGACCAGACTTCGTGGCATAGTCCGTTATCACAGCCACATCATCCTCATAAAAGCCACTGAGCCAAAGCAACGCGCCGGATTTCATGGCTTTCGCATAACGGTCTATATCCTGAATGATTATGTTGCGGTTTATATTGGCCAAGAAGATATCGGCCCAAGCTGCCGCGGGAAGACAGGAGGCGTCACCTTCCGTTACCTCGACTATGGATGATACCCCGTTGAGCGCCACATTCTCGAGTGTGTTGACATAGGCCATAGGATCTATCTCCACAGCTTTCACGCAAGCGGCTCCACGCATTGCGGCCAAGATGGCAAGTATGCCTGAACCGGTGCCCATATCCACAACATTCAGGCCACGGATCTCTGTGTTCAAAATGCGCCCCATCATAAGCGAAGTGGTGGCATGATGTCCGGTGCCGAAAGCCATTTTGGGGTCTATGACTATATCGTAATCGGCCTGTGGCACGTCAGTGTGAAAAGAGCTGTGTACCACACATTGCCCTGCCACTACTATAGGTTTGAAATAATTCTTTTCCCATTCACTGTTCCAGTCCTGACCTTCCACCGTTTCATACCTGTAAGTTATAGAAGCGTCAAACGGATAGCTGCTTATTACATTTTCAATTCGGGCTTCTGAAAATTTCTCTTTTCGGACATAAGCTATCATGGACGAAGCATCGTCGGCCGGAACAAAACTTTCAAAATCTATATCACACAGCAAAGCAGCAAGCACATCATTGAACGCATCACTTGCAGGAGTGACTTCAAACGTCACGGCTATATAATCATTCATAGAAATTTTTAAAAGTGTAATGTGATGATTGGTCAGGGATCAATGAGTTCCCTTAAGTATCAGCGCCGGAATATACGACGCACCGAAAATATCGCCTTCACAAGCTTGAATGCAAGCACAGCATAGTCAAAATAGCTAAACGCACCAAACAGCTTCAAAAGGAAAGATCCACCGCGCCCCTGCGGAACAAGGTTGGATTGCATGGTAGAGATATGTGAACGTATGCGGTTTTTCTCTATTTCAAGGCGTGCCAGAGTATAAGCACGCTGAAAGCGGATCTCATCAAGGGTATAACCGCCCCATTGCTCATTCCTAACGTCGGAATCGTTATTAATTTGTTCTTTGGTGTTCATGGCTCAATGAAATATAAGCTTTGTTATAAACCGTGCTATCGGGTTGACTATTAACTGTTTCTTGAAAAGGAACACCACCAACATAAGCAATAGATAAAAACCGCCCATAATTGCATAGGCCGGAGCCACACCTATGGCCTGCCCTATCCATTCCACTACTGCAAGTGACATAAAGAAAAACACGAGCGTGCCGAAAACAAAATAGAACAGCACGCATGCAGCCGCCGCAATGAACAATGTGAGCTTTTCGGAAGCCGTCAGTTTAGCATAATTGATATTAAGTGCTATATATTCACGCAATGATGCCCAAAGCCGGGCAAACGGAGATTCTTTTTTCGTCATAACAGCAAGAGACGGATGTAAATCTGCTACCGCGACCTTTATTTTTAAGGCCGCGGTAGCGTTTATAGGGAATATTAATCTTCAATCTGGGTGGTAAGCTGTTCCACAAGCTCGTCTATTTCGCTGTCGCAGCAGCATAGACCTTTTTTACGGAGCAGCTCTTTGATGTTCCGGCGGGTTTTCTCGCCTTTTTCAGGAGCAAACAATATCGCAGCGCCAGCGCCTACTATTGCGCCGCCGAGGAATGCATAAAGCAAGTTGAGATTATTCATTGTAAAATATGTTCGTTGTTTGAATATTTTTATTTAGCTTTTTCAATTTTGTCGGCAATTTCATCGGCAAGTTCCTCAATTTTGGATTTTTTGAGTTTGATGCCTTTTTCCTTAAGGAATTCCACAACGTTTTCACGAGTGGTCTTACCCTTTTCAGGAGCAAAAAGAAGGCCTACTGCGGCGCCGGCTACGGCTCCGCCTACAACAGCTAAGAGAACATGTAATGGTTTCATTTTAATATAGTGTTTAGGTTGAAAATAGTTTTAGTCTTATAACAAACGTGAGGCCGGATTGTTTTGCGGGGCTAAATTATGTATAAAAATCAGGATATCAAAATCAGCGGAGTTAAAGCCTGTAAAAAACTACTTACCGGCTATTCTTCCAGGATTTCGTGCAACAAACTCTTTCCACGATTTAGGCCCTGAAAGCGCTGCCGGACGCAATGACTCATAAAAATGGCAAAGCGCAGCTCCCATGGCATCGGTGGCATCAAGCGGAAGATCAAGGCTTGAGCCAGGTATGGACAGTATGCGCCTCAGCATCTCCTTTACCTGCTCCTTGGAGGCTCCTCCGTTGCCGGTAATCGACATCTTTATTTTTCGGGGTTCATACTCCGTTATCACTATATCACGCATAAGCGCCGCAGCCATAGCCACACCCTGCGCCCGTCCGAGTTTCAGCATGGACTGGACATTCTTGCCGAAAAAGGGTGCCTCTATGGCAAGCTCATCGGGAAGATATTGGTCGATTAAGGATGTAACCCGTTCGTAAATACGCCCCAACCTCTTATAATGGCTTTCGAACTTGTTAAGCTCAATAACACCCAATGCCACCGCCGACGGTTTTTTGCCGTTTACGCCGAGTATGCCATATCCCATCACATTTGTGCCGGGATCAATACCCATGATAACTCTCTGGAATTCCATGTTCAGATACTCACCGGATCAAGCAAAGTGACAAACGGAAGCACATTCTCTCCCCATTCGGGTCTACGCGAAGCCATATGGTGCGAAAAATTACGTTCAAGCCATCTTTCAGCTACAGCACCACTTGGCGCATTAAACTGGAAGGCATATGTGGAACATCCAGGCTGAACGTCATGCATGACACGGAACAGGCATGGCGATGCATCGGGAAATCCTTCCAGAACAGCGCTCTTCAATACATTTCGTATCCATTCATGAAATTGGGATGCGACCGGGTCAGCCACATGAAATGTTATGTTGACATTCATACAAATGCAATCATTGCGAAAGGCCATAAAAACGACAGGAGATAGAATATTCCCAAGGCCAAACCGGTAAAAAATGCGACCGCCACCCAGGTTCCGGCGGTTTTAGACGCTTTAAGAGCTTGATCATAAAACCCCTGAGCCCACAGTGACTGCACCCGGGAAGCATTTACTATTCCTACTATGCCGAACGGCAGACAGCATAATACTGTTACAAGAATCGACTCAACAAGCCATGTTTTAGGACATGGGCCGTTTGAATACGGAGTTGATGGACCAGGCTGAGGCGGCTGTGGGGCGCGATATTCAGGGGTGGGCGCAGTGACCGGACGCGCCGCCATATCCGAAACAGGTTGAGCCAGCGGAGGAGGACATGATCCCGAATCCTTGGCAAAAACAAGTTCGGCAAGTTCAGGAATTTTACCGGCCTGTATCCATTCGGGCATACCCTCAGCCCACACAAGAGAGTCAAGTTTAAGCCCGTGATTGAGAAGTTCAGCAGGTGTATACGGTCCTTCTGGCGTTGTTCCTACGGCAAGATAATATTTCATGAGAGATAATTTATATGGTTTTACAACACATTTCTATTTATGGTTTCGATTTTCTGCCAATATGACGCATAAGGAATTTCACATGGCGCAATGCCGTGGGAATATATCCGTAATAATGCCCCATTATCCGAAAACGTTCAATCAGCGATTTACGATGGTTGGCTGTTGTCATTCCCTCATTCAGATAATCCACGATTATTTCCGGCAAATAAAAGTTCCGGCGCGAATTCTGCAAACACCTTATACACCAATCGAAATCAGCCGAAAATCTATATCGGAGATTATAAGTCGAGGCCAGCTTTCTCAACACCACAAATGCTTGATGGCAAACGAGCATACCGTCCTTGAAACTATTGTATGTAAGATGTTCGGGAGGCGTAAGATGACGCATTGACAAAAACTTGCGGTTTGCGTCAACTATTGCCGTAAGGCCGTAGATAACACCGGGATAGTCGTTGTCAAGGGCAGCGTCGGCAAGAGCTTGAAGAGTGGTAGAATCATGAAAAGCATCTCCGGCATTCAGGAATATCACATAATCGCCATTAGCCATCATAAGGCCTTTGTTCATGGCGTCATATATTCCGCGGTCAGGCTCCGACACTATGGTCAATTCCTGAATTCCGGCGTTCCGGGCCTGAGCCACGGTGTCGTCGGTCGATGCTCCATCCACGAGTATATATTCGAAAAGACGGCATGTCTGGACAGAAACCGAACGGAGTGTGGGGCCAATGGTGGTCGATGCGTTTCGGGCAACAGTAATTATTGAAAATAAAGGATGCATCGGCGTAATTTTCTAAGTTGAACGTATATCCGTAATTCTATCAGCAGTAAAATACTTTATAAACGCAAATATAGGATTTTTTTTGCATCTACAAAACATAAAACCTATCTTTACACTTCATTTTAACGTACAGTATGATGATTGTAAACAGCGCAAGATTCGAAATCAGCAACACTTCCGCAGCCAAATGTCCTGACGGAATGCGGCATGAATACGCATTCATAGGCCGGAGCAATGTAGGCAAATCCTCTCTGATCAATATGCTCACAGGCCGCAAAGGACTCGCCATGACCTCATCCACCCCAGGCAAAACCATGCTTATCAACCACTTTCTGATAAACGACAGTTGGTACATTGTGGATCTGCCGGGCTATGGTTATGCTCGCCGCGGCAAAGATAGCCGCATGGCTCTTGAACGCATGATCCGCGACTATATTCTCAAGCGCAGGCAGATGACAAATCTTTTTCTGCTTATAGATTCCCGTCATGAGCCTCAGAAAATCGACATGGAGTTTATGGAATGGTTAGGCGAGAACGAAGTCCCGTTCAGCATAGTGTTTACGAAAATCGACAAGATGAGTGTGGAAGCAGGCCGAAAAAACGTCAGCTCATACTGCACAAAGTTACTTGAATCATGGGAGGAATTGCCGCCGGTATTCATCACATCAAGCGAGGACGGCCGTGGACGCGAAGCATTACTCGATTACATTGAAGAGTTGAACCGTCTTCCTCTCGAATAACTTACACTCAGGCATAAATTGCGGGGATGTTCCGTCGGCCGGTACAATTCCCCGCAATAATTATTATATGGTCAAATTTCCCAGGTCCCGATCAGTATTGATAGCATTTGGAATTGGAGAGAACCTGCATTCCCATAGCAATCTCGTTGGCTGCATCAGCACCCATCGATTCAGCTACTATAGCCAATGCAAACCGCAATGCCATAGCGGGGCCTTTGGCAGTAATCACATTTCCGTCAACTACCACCGGTTCGCCGGTAACTTCCGCATCCTTTATCATGGTTTCAAAACCGGGATAGCAGGTAACTTTATGCCCCTTTAATATTCCGGCTTTCTCCAGAACTACCGCGGGAGCGGCACAGATTGATGCGATGCGGCCACCTGATGCATTATGACGTCCAAGCATTTCAATAAGTTTCGGACAGTCGGCAAGATTGCTCGCCCCAGGCATTCCGCCCGGGCATATGAGCCATTCAATATCCTCGTCGTTGATCTGATCTATTGTAAGGTCGGTTGTCACTGTAATACCGTTAGCCCCCGTAACATTCGGGTCATCAGTAACGGACACGGATTTCACGTCCATACCAGCACGTCGCATCACGTCAATGGGCGTTATAGCCTCTATCTCCTCAAATCCTGGAGCCATAAATAAATAGGAGTATTTCATAACGTGTCAGTTTTTTAAGTTTAGTATATTATTATCGTATTCCTCGTTCTGTGCAAAGATAGCCAATCTAATCCACAAATCAAAGACCTACGTGGTTTTAAACAAAGTGCCTCCCATAAATGTTTGGAGATTCAAAAATAATATTTAATTTTGCAGCGTAGTTTAACAGCGGAGCGCAGCATGCCCGCTTAATATTGACGGATATAATTAACCCTTTGAACTACAATCCACCTTTTTGACTTTCAACTGAATTATTGATAAAGCTACACCTATTTCCGGTAGCGGCAATTATTTAATATGTACAATATCGAAGAACTTAACGCGATGGACGATGAACGTCTAATCGCAGTTGCAGAATCCATGGGGATGAAAAAGGCTGACATTGGCAACCGTGATGCAATTGTATACCATATTCTCGACCAACAAGCCTTTGACATGGCATCAAGCGGCGCAACCGTACAGGACAAAAAGCGCAGGCAACCGCGTGCCAAAAAAGAAACTGCCTCCCCCGCTCAGGAATCTGCCGAGCCAGCCGATCCAGATGCACCAATGCCAAAAAAACGTGGCCGAAAACCTAAAGCTAAACCGGAAGAAACTACTCCCCAGCTTCCTTTAGCCGAAGATTCCGTAACTCCGCAGCCAGAAATAAATCCCACCAATGCAACAACCGGGGAAGAGGCTCCTCTACCCAAGAAACGTGGCCGCAAACCTAAAGCCAAACCGGCTGAGGATGCCGAATCAACCTCACAGCCTCAGTTGCCCATAGAGGAATCGGAGATAATATCCGACAACAATAATACTGTAACCGATAAAACGGACGAAACCCTCATTCCGGCACAAGATGTGGCTCCGGAAACCCCTCAGCCACAGCAGGAAATGCCCAAACGCGACTTTTCACCGCGCAACAGTTCTCTCGGGTCATTCTTCCCACGCTCGGAAGGACGCCGTTTCGTGCCGCGCTCACAACGCGAACGCGAGGAGGCGGCCATTGCTGCCCAGAATGCCCCTATAGTGCTTTCCGAACCCGGCAACCAGCCACAACAGCCACAACAAAAAAACAAGAAACAAAAAAACAACCGTTTCAGCGAAGGTAACCAGCGCCAGCAAAAAGAACCTATGTACAGCTTCAACGATCTGATTGAAGCTACCGGAGTCCTTGAGCTTGAAAACGACGGCCACGGGTTCCTGCGTTCGAGCGACTACAATTATCTCCCCTCCCCCGACGATGTGGTTGTGAGCCGCGAACAGGTAAAGCAATACGGGTTGAAAACAGGCGATGTGGTGGAAGCTACAATCCGTCCACCCATGGAAAATGAGAAATATTTCCCGCTCACAGGCATAAAACGTGTCAACGGACGCACGCCTGAGTATATCCGTGACCGTGTGGCGTTCGAGCATCTCACCCCGCTGTTTCCCGACGAAAAGTTCGACCTGACATCCGGACGTTCCGGCAATCTGTCGACACGCGTTGTCGACATGTTCTCACCCATAGGCAAGGGCCAGAGAGGTCTTATCGTGGCACCGCCCAAGACGGGTAAGACAATTCTGCTTAAAGATATAGCAAACGCCATAGCCGAAAATCATCCGGAAACATATATAATGATACTGCTCATTGACGAACGCCCCGAGGAGGTAACCGACATGAGTCGTAGCGTCAACGCCGAGGTAATAGCATCGACATTCGACGAACCGGCCGACCGCCATGTGAAAATAGCAGGCATAGTGCTTGAAAAAGCCAAACGCATGGTGGAATGCGGCCACGACGTGGTAATTCTCCTCGACTCCATAACTCGCCTTGCCAGAGCCTACAACACCGTATCGCCCGCATCAGGCAAAATATTGTCGGGCGGTGTGGATGCCAATGCCCTTCAAAAACCCAAACGCTTCTTCGGAGCGGCCCGTAACATCGAAAACGGGGGATCGCTGACCATAATAGCCACCGCTCTTACCGAAACAAGTTCGAAAATGGACGAAGTGATATTCGAGGAATTCAAGGGTACCGGAAACATGGAGTTGCAGCTTGACCGCAAGTTGTCGAACAAACGAATCTTCCCTGCAGTAGACATAATGGCCTCAAGCACCCGCCGTGATGACCTCCTGCTCCGCACCGAGACCCTCAACCGCATGTGGATTCTGCGCCGCTTCCTTTCCGACCGCAATTCCATCGAAGCAATGGAATTCATCAAGGACAGGATGGAGCGCACATCAAGCAACGACGAGCTGCTGCGGACAATGGGTGACTGACGAAGCGATCACACATTATATCTATATCCGATAACTAATACCCATCATCACAACATATCTACGCAAAAGTCATGAACCGCTTGGGCAAACTATATTTCCGCTACGGCACCATGGGGTCGGCAAAAACCGCCCTCCTGCTCACAACCGCTTATAACTTTGAAGAGCGCAAGATGAAGTATGTATGCCTCAAGCCGGTGATCGACAACCGTGAGGCAAAAAATGTAATCCGGTCGCGCATAGGTATAGAACGGGAATGTGAATGGATATACCATGACACTGATCTTTACCGGCTTTTCAAAAAGCTTATAAAGGATCACGGTGCCATGATAGAATGGTTTCTGATTGATGAAGCCCAGTTTCTTACCGAGACTCAGGTAGATCAGTTGGCCCGGTGTGTGGACGATTTCGGATGCAATGTGATGTGTTACGGACTGCGTACTGATTTCAAGAGCCGCATGTTTGAAGGATCGCGGCGCCTGTTTGAAATAGCCGACACCATCGATGAGATAAAATCCACATGCACATGCGGACGGAAGACCATCATAAACGCACGCATTGACCAGAATGGTGATTTTGTGGAAGAGGGCGCCCAGGTAGAGATCGGAGGAGATGAGCGCTACATAGCCGTGTGCCGCAAATGCTGGCGCAACAAACGTATAGAGCAGAGTGCACGCATAATGCTTCCGTTTACAGACCTCGACAATGACGACACGGAATAAGCGCTAAAAAATATTGACTGAGAACGAATATTATTAAACCTTTTTATGATTTGAATTGTCATAATGTCATGAAACGTTTATTAATAATATTAACGGCAGCTATATTGACCGTGATCCCGGCCATTGCTCAAGGAGTAAAGTTCGAGAATGAGACTTTGAATTACAAGGTCATGTACAAGTGGGGCCTTATTTCAAAACAGGCCGGTTCCGCCCGGCTCACCCTGAAAGTGGCACCAAACGTATACAAAGCAGCACTTTACGCATGGTCAGCGCCTTGGGCTAAATCATTATATGAGCTAAAGGACACGCTTTACACCACCCTCTCGCCCAAAACCCTCCAACCGTACACCTACACATATATTTCGCACGAAAACGGACGCTATGCCCACGATGAAGTGAAATTCAGCCGCAACGGCAACACCGTTACCGGAACATGCACCCATGAACTGCGCACCAAGAAAGGCAACTGGAAATACAGCAACACCACCCTTACAGCCACAGGCCCGACGGTGGATATGCTCAGCATGTTTTTCTACATCCGCACCATCGACTTTCCCCGCATGCGCATAGGCACATCACAAACAATGAACATATTTTCCGGCCGTAAAAAGGAAACTCTCACCCTTACATATAAAGGGCGGCAGAGACTGGATATGAACGGAAAATCATATATAGCATATTACGTGACATTCACATTCACAACTGACGGCAAAAAATCGTCAGCCCCTATATCGGCATGGATCACAGCGGACACCAGGCGCATTCCACTTCAGGTGGAAGGACAGCTGCCCGTAGGAAAGATCAGATGTGTATGGACCGGAAGCTGACGTAACATAAAACCAATCATTGACCCCTAAAACTAATATCATATTTTTTGCATGTTTGAAATCATTGAAAAAGAGCATTTTTCACCCAAGGTGGTGAAACTCGTAGTCAGTGCCCCGATGATAGCCAGATCGCGTCGTCCGGGGCATTTTGTCATTGTGCGGGCCTGTCCGGAAGGCGAACGCATACCCTTGACCATAGCGGATGCCGATCCTGAACGCGGCACGATAATGCTTGTAGTACAGAACGTAGGAGTATCCACCGCCAAAATATGCTCACTTGAGGCCGGCGACTGCCTTCAGGATGTAGTGGGCCCGTTAGGACAGGCCACCGACATACAGAAACGCGGCACCGTGGTATGCTGCGGCGGCGGTGTGGGAGTTGCCCCCCTCCTTCCCATAATCAAGGCAATGAAAGAGAAGGGCAACCGCGTGATTTCAGTATTGGCCGCCCGTACAGCCGACCTTATTATACTGAAAGATGAGGTAGCACGGCATAGTGACGAAGTGATAATCATGACCGACGACGGCAGCATGGGTTCCAAAGGACTGGTAACCGATGGCGTGGAAAGCGTGATCAAACGTGAAAAAGTGGACGAAGTTGTGACCATAGGTCCGGCGATAATGATGAAGTTCGTTTCTCTGCTTACCAAGCGTTACGAAATACCCACCATGTGCTCGCTTAACACCATCATGGTTGACGGCACGGGCATGTGCGGAGCATGCCGTGTGACGGTGGACGGACGCACACGCTTTGTGTGTGTGGACGGCCCTGAATTTGACGCACATAAAGTGGATTTCGACGAAATGATGATGCGTCTTAGGTCCTACAACTGATTAACCTTATAAGAAAACACAAAATGAAACACGAAGATATAGCGCCCCGTGATGCGCAATGGCGCGAAGAGTTACGTAAAGCAATGGGCGCAAAGGAACGTTCAGCATTGCCCCGGGTAAAAATGCCTGAACTGGATGCCGCTTACCGCGTGACATGCAACGAGGAAGTGAACTGCGGCCTGACAGCCGAGCAGGCTGTGGCAGAAGCCACCCGATGCATGGACTGCCCCAATCCGGGATGTGTTGAGGGATGTCCCGTACAGGTTGACATACCCGGCTTCATCAAAAATATACAACGCGGACATTTCAGCGAGGCGGCAGAAGTGCTTTCAGCCACAAGCGCCCTTCCCGCAGTGTGCGGCCGGGTTTGCCCCCAGGAGAAACAATGCGAATCGAAATGCGTATACCTTAAAATGAAGAAGGAGCCGGTAGCCATAGGTTATCTTGAAAGATTCGCGGCCGATTCGGCTACCGACACTCATGCCCCGACCACACGGCCTGAATCCAACGGAATCAAGATAGCTGTAGTGGGATCCGGACCGTCCGGACTGTCGTTTGCCGGCGACATGATCAAACGCGGCTACGATGTCACTGTAATGGAGGCTCTTCACGAAATAGGCGGAGTACTGAAATACGGCATTCCGGAATTCCGCCTCCCCAACAATGTGGTGGACCGAGAAATCAACAAACTTGCATCTTTAGGTGTAAAATTCATAAAGGACTGTGTTGTAGGGCGCACAGTCAGCATTGATGATCTCCGCAATGAAGGCTTCAAAGCCATATATGTAGCTTCCGGAGCAGGTCTACCCCGGTTCATGAACATTCCAGGCGAAAATCTGGTAGGTGTAATGTCAAGTAACGAATATCTTACCCGTGTGAACCTTATGGGTGCAGGCCGTGAAGGTTCCGACACTCCGGTTATGAAAGGCAAGCGGGTGGCTGTTATCGGCGGCGGCAACACTGCCATGGACTCCGTGCGCACAGCCCGCCGCATGGGTGCCGAAACGGCCATGATAGTATATCGCCGTGGCTTAGAGGAAATGCCCGCCAGAGCCGAAGAGGTGCATCATGCCGCACAGGAGGGTGTACAGTTCATGAACCTGCGAAATCCGATAGAATATATAGGTGACGAAAAAGGCCATGTGAAAATGATGCGACTTCAGGTAATGGAACTCGGAGAGCCCGATGAAAGCGGACGCCGCAGCCCGGTTCCTGTGGAAGGAGCAACGGAGGATATTCCCGTGGATCTCGTAATTGTAAGTGTAGGTGTATCTCCCAACCCCCTTATTCCAAATAGCGTCGACGGACTCTCGGTAAGCCGGCGCGGCACAATAGAGGTGGACGACGACATGAAATCGTCAATGGATTTTCTATATGCCGGAGGCGATATAGTAAGAGGCGGCGCCACTGTGATCCTTGCCATGGGCGACGGACGCCGTGCAGCCGCAGGAGTGCATGAAGTTCTTGCAAAACAGAACGAAAAAGCCTAAATTTGCGAGAGTACATAAAAATACATTTTCAATATACGCAAAATGAATGTAGTAGACAGATTTTTACAGTACGTCAAATTCGACACCCAGAGTGACGAACTGACCAACATGACTCCGTCCACTCCCGGGCAGATGATATTTGCCCGCGCCCTTAAAGAAGAGCTTGAGGCCATGGGACTGGAGGATATAAAACTTGATGACAACGGCTATCTGATGGCTACCCTCCCGGCCAACACAGACAAAGCGGTACCCACAGTGGGATTCATAGCACACCTCGACACATCGCCCGACATGAGCGGCAAGCATGTGTCGCCGCGCATTGTACAGAACTACGACGGAGGCGATATAACTCTCAACTCCGAGAAAGGAATTGTGCTCTCGCCTTCCGAATTCCCCGAACTATTGCACTATAAAGGCCAGGAACTGATAGTTACCGACGGCAACACTCTGCTCGGAGCCGACGATAAGGCAGGTATAGCCGAGATAGTCACTGCGGTAGACTATCTCAAAAACCATCCTGAAATAAAACATGGCAAAATAAGGATTGCCTTCAATCCTGACGAAGAGATCGGCAAAGGGGCACACAAATTCGATGTGGACCTGTTCGGCGCCGACTTCGCCTATACCATGGACGGCGGTGAAATAGGGGAACTCGAATATGAGAACTTCAACGCAGCCGTGGCCAAAATCACCTTTACGGGCCGAAACGTACACCCCGGCTATGCCAAACACAAAATGATAAACTCCATGCGCATAGCCAACCAGTTCGTTATAATGTTGCCCCGATGGGAAACCCCCGAGCACACCGAAGGCTATGAAGGATTCTACCATCTTGTGGGAATAGAGGGCACAGTGGAAAAAACCGTGCTCACATACATAATCCGCGACCACGACAGCAACCGTTTCGAGAGCCGCAAGCGCGAGATAGAGCACCTGGTGCGCAAGATCAACGGTGAATTCCCGGGCTGTGCATCCATCGAGATACATGACCAATACTATAACATGCGCGAGAAAATCGAGCCGGTGATGCACATCATAGAAATTGCCGAGCAGGCCATGCGCGACTCAGGGCTTGTACCCAAGGTAGTGCCTATACGCGGAGGGACTGACGGAGCACAGCTTTCGTTCAAAGGACTTCCCTGCCCCAACATTTTTGCCGGTGGCCTGAATTTCCACGGCCGTTACGAGTTCGTTCCCGTACCATCGATGGAAAAAGCCACAGATGTAATTGTAGCGATAGCACGCATTGTTGCAGAACGCTGACAAAACACTGATAGTCGTAACCGGCCCTACAGGATCCGGGAAAACGGCTCTTGCAATAGATATAGCGCGCGAGTCAGGCTGTGAGATAATCTCGGCCGACTCGCGCCAAATCTACGCGGACATACCTGTTGTAACCGCTGCCCCTACCCCCGCGGAACTCGCGGCTGTGCCCCATCATTTTGTGGGAATTCTCAATCTGGAGGAATATTACAGCGCGGCACGGTTTGAGGAGGATGTTATGAATCTTCTGCCCCGGCTCTGGCAGAAGAGCGACTATGCGGTGATGGCAGGTGGATCAATGATGTATATTGATGCGGTGACACGCGGCATAGACCAGCTCCCCACCATCAGCGAAAACGTCAGAAACCATGTGGCCGGAATATATTGCCGCAAAGGACACGACCACATGCTGGCATGGCTCAAAGAACTGGATCCGGCTTACTACGAAACAGTTGACAAAGCCAATCACAAGCGCATCAACCATGCAATAGAGATAAGTCTTGAAGCCGGGGTGCCCTACAGTTCATTGCGAACCGGTGAGGTGAAACAACGTCCTTTCCGCATCATAACAATGGCAATAGACTATCCACGCGAGGAACTGTTCGACCGCATAAACAAACGCGTGACGCGGATGGCCGCCGAGGGCCTCGCCGATGAAGCATGCAGAGTGAGCCATATGCGCCACCTCAACTCACTCAACACAGTGGGGCTCAAAGAGATGTTCGCATACCTGGATGGCCACATGACATATGAGGAAGCCCTTATGAGGATTGCAAAAAACACCCGGGTATATGCTAAAAAGCAACTCACATGGATGAAAAAACGTCCCGATATATGCCGACTGAATCCACACGAACCCCTGCTGCCGCAAGCAATGAACATAATAAACCGAATTCATTAATGACACAGATCGACAAAGTAAAAAGTATTGAAATAGAGGAATTCGACTATCCGTTACCTGAAAGCCGGATAGCATCCCATCCGCTCGCTCAGCGGGATAAATGCCTGCTCCTCGTGAGAGATTCATCAGGAGAGCTGTCCACCGAAACCTTCAGCCGGCTGCCGGAATTGCTGCCGGAGGACTCAATGCTGGTATATAACAACACAAAAGTTATCAATGCACGACTGCGCTTCCGCAAAGCCTCACAAGGCGATCACGAAGGGGCGCTTATAGAAATATTCTGCCTTGAACCATGCACTCCGGCCGATTATGCCGTCAGTTTTGCCAGTGAGGGCAAATGCTCCTGGACCTGCTTTGTAGGCAACAGCAAACGATGGAAGGAAGGCAGCATATCCCTGAAAGTTTCAATCGGCGGCAAAAATGTCATCCTTAATGCCACCCGGCTTGAACGCGCCGGAAATGCCTCGACTGTGGAATTTACATGGAACACTCCCGGAGTTACATTCAGCGACATCATATCCGTGGCCGGAGAGATACCCATTCCCCCATATCTCAACCGCTCTACAGAGGAAAGCGATTCGCACGACTACCAGACCGTATATTCACGGATCGACGGATCCGTTGCAGCGCCCACAGCCGGACTGCATTTCACGCCGGAAGTGCTCGAAGCCATAGACCGCGCCGGCATTCCACGCCGCGAGCTGACCCTTCATGTAGGAGCGGGGACATTCCAACCCGTAAAGTCCGATGAGATCGGGGATCACCCAATGCACAGCGAATTTTTCACAGTATCGCGTAAATTGATTGAAGAATTGCTTGAAACACATCGCCGCACAATAGCGGTAGGAACCACCTCCGTACGCACACTTGAGAGCCTGTATCACCTCGGGTGCATGATAGCCGACGGGGATATGTCGATGGAAGTGCCCCAATGGCGCCCTTACGAGACACACCGGGACTATACAGTTAACGAGGCTCTGACAACCATTATCCGATATCTCGACAAAACAGGACAACAATCCATAGTAGCATCCACCCGCATCATCATAGCCCCGGGATATAAATTCAGGATAGTAAAGGGAATGATCACAAACTTCCACCAGCCTAAATCGACTCTACTCCTGCTGGTATCAGCTTTTACAAAAGGGGATTGGCGACGCATGTATGACTATGCCCTTGCCGGAGAATACCGGTTTCTAAGCTATGGAGACGCATCGCTGCTCCTGTGACACACAAAAGCAAAAAATAGTTAATATTGCGGTCGAGGCCCTATGATAATGGAATAATAATAAATAATTAAATTATATTAGCGGCATAAACCAACCAATAATTTTTATATGCACAAACTAATCCTTACTCTGTCAGCACTGGCGGCATTCGGAATGTACGCTAATGCTCAGGGCACTATTTCACTTACCACTTCCGCCGAACCAGGCACAAAAGTGAAAATTTTGCCCAATGTAGTCTCAGTAAACGCCCCGATCTATATTGACTTCGGCAACGGTGTGGAGACCCCTTACACTGTAGACCCCTCAATGGCCGCATACAACCGGTGGATAGAGGGCACTGTAGAGGGAGAAATGATTACTATAAGGGGGAACCTTACCGAGCTCAAATTCACCGAAGCCAACCTCACCTCGGCTCAGATTACAGGTATGAACAAGCTTACAGAACTTGACCTCTCACATAACGAGTTATCATCATTCTCGCTTCTTGACGCTACTCCGCTTACCCAGCTCAACCTGAGCTACAACAACATATATAACAGCACTACAGAAAATGCCACACTGACTCTTGAACATGCCGGAGAAACACTTACAAACCTAAATGTAAGCTACAACTCCGACTTGGTGTGTCTGAAAATCAATGATCTGAGAGTGATAGAATACCTCACGGCAAACGATTGCCCCAAGTTGGGATCGATATTTATCTGCCTTCCTGAAGAATCACAAAGGACCATCCGAAATATCAATCTCAGCAACTGCGACCTTGCCCACTTCTATCCAGTAAACCTGCCTGAACTCACCTCACTGAATCTGGCCAACAACAACCTTATGTCGACAGGTGACACAGAACCTTTCGTACTTGGAAATTATCCCAAACTTCATAATCTTGATGTATCGGGTAATATTCAGGTAAAGAATCTTGACGTTACAGGCTGCAAGGAACTCGAAAGCCTTTCGGTAAAAGGCAACCGCATGAGTTCCATTGATGTAAGTCAGGCTCCGGAACTTTATTCACTCAACATCTCAGGCACTGAAATCGCCAGCATTGATTTGGGCAACAACAAAAAAATAACCACATTATATGCTGATGGCGCCCCACTCAAGAATATTGATTTCCGTAAACTTCCTTCAATCCGAAACATCAATATATCAAACACTCAGATATCACGCGTTGACCTCCATGATTCGTTCTATCTTGAATCCTTCGAAGCCCGCAACACGAAAATAGAGTTCATCGATTTCAATGGATGTCAGGCAAACCGTATCCGTAAAATCGACCTTCGTGACAACGCCAACATGACTTCGGAAACCGTCGACTACACTATCTACACACTTCCCGAAGCCAAATCCTCATATTCCTCTGAGCCGACTTTGCTTCTGGCAGGCAGCAATGCCGAACATGCCAACACAGCATATGCTACAAGCATTGATATGAAATGGGTATGCGATGTGACCGGTGACGGCACTGCAACCCACGAATATAAAGCAGTGACGCTTGAAGGAGCCACAGATACCGGAGAAAACAAAACCGGCCGACTGGAACGTCTATATCCTAATTTCGGAATGGGTCTTGATTACGATCTGGACATCTACTCTACCGACGGAGGCCAGTTCCTCGTAGCCCAGTGGAAACCTGTCTACTATCAGTCAATAGAGAGCGTGGTGAATCAGGCCCGTTCAGGCGTGCCGATGCACATCTATCCTTATCCCGAAGAAGGGAAACGTTTTAAGAGTGTTACTGTCAACGGCAAAGAGATCTTCAGCCAGTGGTTTGTAATCTCGGAACCGTCAACAATAAAAGTAAACTTCACTGAAAGCGAACCGTCAATTTCGTTTACAACCAATCCGGGACAGACATTGTCATTCCTCGTAAATACAGCCGAGAGCAACGGCACCGTGTCAGTGGACTGGGGAACCGGCACACGAACCGACTATCCGGGACAAAGCAAATACAACAGCGGCTATGCTGAAATAGGCGGAACACGTATTGACGGAAGCGCCGCAGGTTCCACGGTAACTGTATATGGAGACATTGCCGCTATAGATTTAAGCGGGTTCGGCGATGTAGCGGAATATTTCGGACTTTGGGATAACCATGTGACAAGCATTGACCTCTCCAAGTCCTCCGGACTGAAATTCCTTAACCTTTACTGGAATCCCATTGAAGATATTGATCTCAGCAACTCATCTGAACTTGAGGTACTCGACATCAGTTATACCAACCTCACATCAGTCGACCTCTCCCATTGTCCCTCACTGATGTGGCTCGAAGCTTACAGCGACGGCTATGGCGACGATAACATCTCGCAGCTCACAACACTTGACGTGACTGGACTCCCCTATCTCGTATATCTCGACGCCAAGGGCAACAAACTTTCAAGCATAGACCTGAGCCAGAACACATATCTTTATCAGCTCAATCTCAACAATAATGAGCTGACCTCAGTAGATCTGTCCCATAACACGGCTCTCGAATCGCTGCAGATCAACAAAAACAAACTGACAGCCCTCAATCTTGCCAACAACACGGAACTGATCGAACTTGCAGCTGATGACAATGAGCTCACCACGATAGATCTTTCAAACAATACGAAGCTTTATACCCTCATGCTGTCAAACAACAATATCCATTCGCTGGATCTCTCCATGCTTACCGAACTCGGCAAGTTATGGATCAACGGTAACGGCATGACAGCAGGCGAACTGAACGATCTGTATTATAAACTCCCGGTGCGCAACTCTTCGCTCGATGACAATGACAGTGCTGTGGGATCCGTAAACTGGAACCTCGCTGTAATTCAGGGAACCGACCGTGCCGAAAACGACGGAAACCGCGCAGACTCAAGCATTGCAGTTGACCGCGAATGGACGCCCAGCCATGTCGGCACGAACGGAGGATGTGACGTAGCCTACCTTGATATCCTTGAGTCTCCCCACGGCAGTGTTACTGTAACCGATGATGCCGGAAATGTCTACGGTCACGGTTCAAAAGTACCAAAATATGTTGCCCTTACAATAGTAGCAGTTCCGGAGGACGGATATACCCTCAACAATTTCCGCCTCAACAACGACGAACCTCAGGCCGGTACGCAATTCAACATGCCGGGTATATACACAAAGCTTACACCGACTTTCGTTAAAATTTCCGGAATTGACAACGTCAACGGCAACAATGCTCTGAATGTTACCACAAGCAATGGCTGCATCAGAGTAGACAGTGCTGAAGAAGTGACTGTTGATATTTACACAGCTACCGGTGCACTTGTCACCTCAGGCAGCAGTTCACAAGTATCATTTGCCGTAAGCCCTGGCTTCTATATTGTCAAAGCCGGCAACAATGCGGTAAGCGTGCTTGTGAAATAATCATCACTACTTTAAAGATATATGAAATTAAAACATTTCCCTATGCTCCTTGTCCTGCTGCTACCTACAGCAGGACAAGCTGCCTATACCGTGCCGTATTCTTCTCCGCTAAGCGACGGCACCACCTGTGATGCCGAATGGACCTCCTATACAAGTGTACGCAAAGGTTCTACCTGGAAAAACGCATCAGGCACCTACGGCGGCAATCTTGATTTTTCCACAACCGGCACAAACGGAGCCATTGAATGCATGTATGGTGACTATGCCATAGACGCATGGTTCATATCACCGTTCATAACCCTTGAGGCCGGAACTGATTACACTTTGAGACTCTATATACAGACCAAGGATTACGGCTCAACCGAGAACTTCGAAATCCGTATGGCCTCAGAAGCCTCAGCCACTGCCCTTAAAGCGGGAACCCAGATAATTGACAAGCCCTCCTATTCCCATCAAGGATCATGGGAATTATTGGAAGTGCCCGTATCAGTATCGGCTACGGGTGACTACAGCTTCGGACTGCATTGTTACAGCGCAGCCGACCAAGGGCACCTGTTTGCCACCGGATTTTCCATAAAACCCACTCAAGGAGGCGGAGAAGATCCGGTTATTCCGATAAATCCCTCTACTGCCAAATCTTTACCGTGGTCAACCGAATTCGCCACAACAAATGATTTTCAAGAATGGACTCCGGTGAAAGGTTCTTCCTCCACATCAGCCAGCACATGGAACTACAACAGTTTTATACATTGTGCGCAATTCGACGCAGAAAGTTCTGTAGAAGACGACTGGCTGATTACCCCGGCATTGAACCTTTCCGGCTCTGAAGGTTTCAAACTCAACTACAAATACACTGCCTACGGTGATTATGAAATACGTCTTGGCACTGACAAGGATAACCTTGAATCATTCGACAGAATACTTGTGGAGAAACATGGTCTATCCGATTTTGACAAAGACGATGAAGTGATATTCACCGTGCCGGTGGAAGGAGACTATTATCTTGCTTTCCGCGCTAATGCCACTTCCGGGTCCTATATGGGTTATAGGCTAAGTAAGTTTGCCGTTTCGGCACATGCTCTGGCTCCGGCTCTGGTGTCGGATCTAAAAGCCCGGGCGGCTTCCGACAACAGCTATTCCGTGGCTGTTTCATGGACTAATCCAAGTTTTGACAATGCCGGCAACGGCCTTACCGCCATCGGCAAAGTGACCCTCTATCGTAACGATGTGGCAATCGCTGACAACTTCACCACAACACCCGGAGCTTCTGTAACCTTCACCGACGAAGTTACCGATCCTGGCATATACACCTATAAAGTTGTGGCCGAAGGCACAGGCGGCCTGACAGCCGGCGATCCTGTGCCCGTGACAAGTGATTATGTAGGACGACCGACCGCAGCAATACCATTCAAAACAGATGTGGCCTCCGCACCGGAATCCGAACGTATAAAATGGGGTTCAATTGACGCTGACAATGACGGCAACACATGGGGATACTATCACGACTATTCAACCTCAATGTTCCGCAGCACAACAAATGACAATGGCACCGCCGACAACTGGCTTGTTTCTCCCTACCTCTCCCTTAACAAGGGCAATTATAAAATGAAGTGGAAGACATATGCCAAAAGCAACTCCTACGAAGCCGGCTATGCCACAGATTACCGCAATCCATCGGCATCATTTGTCAAGATAGCAGAGATCAATAATGAAAGCCAATACGGATATATTGAAAAAGAAGTTATTTTCAATATCCCCGAAAGCGGTGACTATGTTCTTGTATGGCATCATACAGGAAGTTCCAATCCCGAGACTCAATATTATATGGGTATTTCCGAGGTATCTCTTGACGAATCACCTGTACTCCCCACTGTGGCAGGCGCCCTTAAGGCCGTATCGACTACCGAAAATCCGGCCGATGTGACTGTGTCATGGATCAATCCGGTGCTTGACAATGCAGGCGCTATGCTTAATTCGCTGTCCCATGCCATTGTACTCCGCAACGGTGAAAATGTAGGACGTGTAGACAATATAGTACCCGGTCGCCGTTCCGAACTGACCGATCTTAATGTGGAAGGTGGCAAGGAATATACATATAGCGTGGAAATTTACAACGCCAACGGCAAATCCGAAGATGACGCACCTCAGGTCACCGTTTTTGTAGGCCCTGGTAAATCCGTACCTTACGACTCGGATTTCAACGAATGGATCCAGCTGAACGAAAACAACGACTGGTACAATTGGGTATGTAATGAGGAAACCGGCTACTATGAGTTCGAGCAGTCATGGGGATCGGCTGATGATTATCTTGTCTCGCCTTATATTCTGTTGGAGGACGGGTACAATTATTCCATAAGCGTGACTACCGAAGGGACTGCCGATACGGAACCGGCCACATGGAACCTTACCATAGGCACGGGCCGCAATGCCACTTCCATGACAAAAGTGGCCACATATACTACCCAGTCATCCACCGAGCAAACTGACAGGACTATAATATCGGCACGTAGCGAACAGCCTACATCCGATGAAGCATCCGCCAAACCTGTAGTTGCATCCGGGAATGTTGCCATAGGCATTCATGTGCCCGATGTATGCCACCTGCGCGTAAAATCAGTAACAGTGGAACAGGACGGCATGACCGGCTCTGCGACAATCTACGGCTCCTCATCGCTTATGAGATATTCACAAGGCACGCTGACTTTGAATTCCGAGGTAGAGACTTTAACGATTGTGGATCTCAACGGACGCACCGTTTATTCAGGCACGGGACAAGCTACAATAGCTATGCCACGCGGAATCCATATTGTAAAAGCCGAGGGTGCAGGCCGCAGTGAAACCATGAAGATAATGCGTTGACTCCCCTCACCTGACAGATAAAACCCTTCAATACTTAATCCCGCATCCATATATTAAGTGATGCGGGATTAATTTTTTATAGTAAATTTTCGTAAATTTGCACCATTATCGGAATTTAGACTAATTAGCAAACAATATATCCGCGATGAACAAATTAGCTTCTACCTACGATCCGTCAACGGTCGAGGACAAATGGTATGCCTACTGGATAGAACACAAACTGTTCAGAAGCGAGCCTGACAGCCGCGAACCATACACAATAGTAATCCCCCCGCCCAATGTGACAGGAGTGCTGCATATGGGTCACATGCTCAACAACACGATACAGGACATTCTGATCCGGCGCGCCCGCATGCTCGGCAAAAATGCACTGTGGGTGCCGGGCGTCGATCATGCTTCCATAGCCACTGAAGCCAAAGTTGTGGCAAAACTTGCAGCCGAAGGCATAAAGAAGAGTGACCTGACACGTGAGGAATTTCTACGCCATGCCTGGGAATGGAAAGAAAAGCATGGTGGAATAATTCTCGAGCAACTAAAAAAACTCGGCGCCTCATGCGACTGGGACCGGACTGCGTTCACCATGGACGAAATACGCTCCCGAAGTGTCATAAAGGTATTTGTGGACCTTTACAACAAAGGCCTTATCTATAAAGGCAAACGAATGGTCAACTGGGATCCGAAGGCCAAAACAGCTCTCAGTGATGCCGAGGTGATATATCGTGAGGAACACAGCAAACTCTATTACTTGCGCTATAAGATAGCTGGTGAGGACGGATATGCCATAGTGGCCACCACCCGCCCCGAAACCATAATGGGCGACACAGCCATGTGCATAAATCCGGCTGATCCCAAGAACATGCACCTCCACGGCAAGCATGTGATAGTGCCATTGGTCAACCGCGAGATCCCCGTAATAGAGGATGACTATGTGGATATTGAATTCGGCACAGGCTGCCTCAAGGTAACTCCGGCCCATGACATGAACGACTACATGCTCGGGCAGAAACATAATCTTGAGTCCATCGACATATTCAACGACGATGCCACCGTGAGCGAAGCCGCAGGTATGTATGTGGGTATGGACCGTTTTGCCGTACGCGAGCAGATTGTAAAGGATCTCTCCGCGGCCGGCCTCATAGAGAAAATCGAGGATTATGACAATAAGGTGGGCTACAGCGAGCGCAACAGCGACACAGCCACAGAACCCCGCCTCAGCGACCAGTGGTTCATGAAAATGCAGGATCTGGCCCGTCCGGCACTGAAAGCTGTAAACGATGATATAGTGAAATTCGTGCCTGAAAAATTCAAGACCACCTACAACAGCTGGATGAACGATGTACACGACTGGTGCATATCCCGGCAGCTGTGGTGGGGACATCAGGTGCCGGCATATTATCTGCCTGACGGTTCATTTGTAGTAGCCGAATCGCCCGAGGAAGCATTGCGGCTTGCCAAGGTAAAGGATATGAATATTACCGCAGAGGACCTGCACCGCGACGAGGATTGCCTCGACACATGGTTCTCGTCATGGCTATGGCCCATATCTCTGTTCAACGGTATCCTCGATCCCGACAATGAGGAAATAAAATACTATTATCCCACAGCCGATCTCGTAACAGGCCCCGATATTATCTTCTTCTGGGTGGCTCGCATGATTGTAGCCGGATATGAATTTACCGGCAAGCAACCTTTCAACACGGTATATTTCACCGGAATAGTGCGTGATGAAATAGGCCGTAAAATGTCGAAACAGCTCGGCAACTCCCCCGATCCGCTCATGCTTATCCGTGATTACGGCGCTGACGGCGTGAGAATGGGAATGCTGCTGTGCGCTCCGGCCGGCAACGATATATTCTTCGACAAAAAACTGTGCGAACAGGGACGAAACTTCTGCAACAAGATATGGAATGCCTTCCGCCTTGTCAAAGGATGGCAGGTCGACGATACCATACCTCAACCGAAAGCCGCACACGACGGTATACTCTGGTTTGAATCGAAACTGTCGGAAACAATCGAAGAAGTCAATGACCTGTTTGCCAAATTCCGCATATCGGAAGCTCTCATGGCTGTCTACAGGCTGTTCCGCGATGAATTCTCATCCTGGCTTCTTGAAGTGGTCAAACCGGCCTATGAGTGTCCGGTCGACAGAATGACTTATGACTTGACTCTACGCTTCTTCGACGCTCTGCTCCGTATGCTCCATCCCTTTATGCCGTTTATAACCGAGGAATTATGGCAGCATCTATCCGAACGCCGCGAGGGTGAATCGATAATGTATGCACCCATGCCCGTGGCCACACCTCAGAACAGCGAAATACTCGCGGCCTTTGAACTGGCCAAAGAGATAGTGAACGGTGTTCGTGGTGTGAGAGCATCAAAAAACATCCCGAACAAGGAGCAGCTCCAACTTAATGTACTGTCAGGTGATGACGGCATAATGAAAGAGGTGGTGGCAAAGCTTGCCAACCTCTCCGACATATATACCGGCATGACAAAAGATCCCTCCGCATCATCTTTCATTATAGGTGTAACGGAATTCAACGTGCCGCTGGCATCATCTATTGATGTGGAGACTGAGCTTGCCAAACTCAACAAGGATCTTGAATATTACAAGGGTTTCCTGGCGTCGGTGGAGAAAAAACTATCCAACGAACGCTTCGTAAACAATGCTCCGGCTCCTGTAGTTGAAGCCGAGCGCCGTAAGCAAAGTGATGCACAGGCAAAGATAGAGGCTATCAGCCAGTCCATTGCAGCCCTTACCCCTCAATAAAATGACATGACCTAAATAGATAACCCGTGGTCAGATGTCATTCCGGCCACGGGTTATTTTCAACTGAACCTATTATATTTATTAATGTCCCGATCAATACATGGAAAGAGATAAACTCGATTTCGGCAACGGCAGAATAAGCCGGCTCTTCAGTGCCATGTTCTTCCCCACCCTCGTGGGCATGGTGTCGAACTCTGTGCTCAACATATGCGACGGCATGTTTGTGGGGCACGGTGTAGGTAGCGATGCTCTCGCCGCAATCAACATCGTTGCACCTCTGTTCATGTTGTGTATCGGTCTTGGACTTATGTTAGGTATCGGGGCCTCAGTGGCCGGAAGCATCCACCTTGCCGAAAATAATGTAAAAGCGGCCCGCATCATCATGACTCAGGCGTATATTGCCGGCGCCGTCATATTCAGCGCAGTGATAATAGTTTCTGCCCTGTTTACGCGCCCGGTTCTGTACATGCTCGGCTGCAGCCCTGTGCTTGAACCTTATGCCAGAGATTATCTGATATGGCTTCTGCCCGGCCTTGCATTCTTCTTCCTTCAATGCGTGGGCATGATGCTCATACGCCTTGACGGCTCCCCGCGCTATGCCATGTCGGTACAGGTGGTGGCAGCCGTGCTCAACATATTCCTCGACTGGCTTATGGTCTATCCGCTGGATATGGGGATCAAGGGAGCCTCGATAGCCACATCGTTCTCATGCGTGGTTGGCGGCTCAATGGTTCTGGTGTATTTCCTGTGCTTTTCAAAACAGTTGAAATTCTATCGGCTTAAACTGTCACTCACATCATTAAAGTTGTCATTGCGCAACGTGGGATATATGGCTAAAATAGGATCCGCCACTTTCATCTCCGAAATTGCCATAGGCCTGATGATGATCACAGGCAATTTCATGTTCATGGAGCGGCTCGGTGAGGCCGGAGTGGCGGCATTCAGCGTCGGATGCTATCTTTTCCCGGTAATTTTCTCCATAAGCAATGCCGTAGCACAGTCAGCGCAACCTATAATAAGCTTTAACTATGGTACCCGAAACATGCATCGGGTGGCAGAGGCCCTTAATCTCTCGCTCAAAGCCGCTTCGGGATGCGGAGTAGCCATCAGTCTTCTTATGTGGCTTGGAGCACCCGCACTCGCCGGAGTATTCCTGCCATCTGACACACCAGCCTGGGCTATATCCGCAGAAGGGCTTCCATTGCTTGGACTATGCGCTCTGTTCTTCGCCATAAACATAACGTTCATCGGATATTATCAGAGCATCGAAAAGGCAGTGCGTTCGGTTGTGTACACACTTCTGCGCGGCCTGATATTCGTAGTGCCGTTTTTCATATTTCTGCCTGACATATGGGGGGACACAGGGTTATGGCTCGCCATACCATGCGCCGAATTCGCCGCATCAGTCATCATTGCCGGAATATATATCACAGCTCCTCAAAAACGTTTACTTAATTAAAATATGACTGACAGAAAAATTTATAAGTCAAAAATAGACTGGTGGGTATGGGCAGTAGTTCTGTTCACGGCCATCATACTGTGCTTTGCAGCAGCCACCACACCCATATCATTCAGTATAGTCTACAGCACCGGAATAATAGGCGTGGAAGTAGCCGCATTCTTAGGGTGCCGATATGCGATAGAAGGCAACACCCTGATTGTGTATATGTTTTTCCGCCCCAACCGATACCCTATCGAAAAGATTTCAGAAATAAAATACAGCACGGGAATACTCTCCGCACCGGCATTATCGACGAAACGGCTATCAATAAAATTCTCCGACAAGAAAATACTGAAAAGCTCAATGCCTCTTGAAATCTCACCCAAGGACCGTGATGCATTTGTAGAGCACCTCTTTCACCTCAATCCATCAATAAAAGTAATACGCAAGTAACCGCAGGGCTGCTACATCACACAACTTCAAGATAGCCGGGATTGACAGCTTTCACTTTAGCCGGGAGCTTTGCCACTATGCGGGAATAAGCATGGCGTACCAGCGCCTCAATAAACCTGTCAGATAACTTTCCGTCAAAACGTATTGAATTCCAATGGCGCTTGTTCCAATGGAATGCGCCATCAATCTCACTGTGAGCCTCACGCAATTCCAAAGCATACTCAGGATCGCATTTCAATGTCACTGCAAAGGGATCATCAAACGCTATACAGGCAAAAATCTTATTTTCAAGCCTGAACACCACCACACCCTCACCAAAAGGCATGTCCTCCGTGACGGCCGGCAACGACAGGCAATAATTCCTTATCCTTTCAATATCCATTACATATCACTTTTGCAATCCTTAAAAACAAAACAGCCCGCTTGTCTATGCGGGCTGCTTGGAGGTTCCTAGCAGATTTGAACTGCTGTACACGGTTTTGCAGACCGTTGCCTAACCACTCGGCCAAGGAACCATTATTGTGTATGGCTTTCGATTACGGATGCAAAATTAGACATTTTGATCCAATCCACCAAATTTTTAATTTAATTTTATTCCGCACATACAATACTCCTCTGTATTTCAGCCAATTAAAAATCAAGCAGGTTATATCTCCTCTTTGCTTCAGCCCGGCTTTTAAGGTTAAAATGCCACCATTCCGACTTCAGCGGCATAAATCCGCCGACCTTCATTACCCTGCGCAGCAATGCGCGGTTTTTAGCCGCAGCCGCACTGATCTTTCCCGTTTTCACAAGAAAGGCTTCCCGGTTAATATTGGCTTCGGGCCCAAGATGATCCACAGGAGTGCCCATGTCTATTTCATTTCCATCGGGATCTTCAATAGTTATATCCACTGCAAGTCCGAAATTATGCAATCCTCCGCCATTGGCCGGATTGCTGACATAGCGGGCTTTGGATGTTCCTCGCACTTTGGCATACATCCGTCTCTGAACCGACATAGGCCGTGCGGCATCAGTGATCTTAAGCCTGTAGCCCGGCCGCAGTGCCGACAGCTCCGCCGCAGCTGCCGCAAGCGCCTCCACTGCCTGAGGATGAAGATATGCCTTTGTCAGATCCCCGTACATTACCTCCCCAACGAAATTACCCGCGGTGGCATAAAGGAGTTCCACTCTAACGTTTGGTATCACAGACTTGACATCCACCATTCCGGCCTGCTCCATCATTTCATCAAGAGTGGCCCCATGCGAATATATTCCTGTAGCCAACATTATGGTCAATATCAATTTTTTAGTAACCTTTAAGTATATGGCTGTTTTCATAAATGGTTTTTTTCATCTATTTTTGCAAAGATAACATAATCCGTAAAGACTCAACGTGCTATACCGTATATTTCTTGCAGCATTTACCGCCATACTGGCAACCGCCCTTCCGGCCAGATGTCAGATCAACGCCGACCAGGTAATGAAAATAGGTCGCAATGCCCTGTACTTCGAGGACTACATGGTGGCTATCCAATATTTCAACCAGGCCATAAACGCAAAACCATATCTGGCCCAGCCGTATTTTTTCAGAGCGGTGGCAAAATTCAATCTTGAAGATTTCACCGGAGCCGAAGATGATGCCTCTATCGCCCTGACCCAGAATCCGTTTTTAACAGATGCGTATGAAGTGAGAGGTGTGGCGCGGCAGAATCTCGGCCGATTCAAAGAGGCTGTGGAGGACTATTCAAAAGCTCTGGAGATGCTCCCTGAAAACCGTGGAATGCTATATAACAAAGCTGTGGCTCAGGAAGCGATGAAGGATTATGACGGAGCTAAGGAAAGCTTCGAAACATTACTGAAAAAACATCCGGGATTCGACGGAGGCTATATAGCAAGGGCCAAGATGAACATGTCGACAGGTGATTCGATCAAAGCCATAGAGGATATCGACAAGGCCATAGCCATAAATCCGAATGCCACCAACGCATATCTGATGCGCGCCGAAATAGCAATGAACCGCGGCCTGACCTCAGAAGCAATCGAAGCATTGGACCGCGCCATAACCCTTGAGCCACGACAGTCGGGACTGTTCATAAACCGGTCATTCATGCGCTACCGCAACGATGACTATTTCGGAGCCATGTCAGACCTTGATTATGCCCTTACCCTTGACCCGATAAACACAACCGCACTGTATAACCGCGCACTGCTCCGGGCAGAAGTCCATGACAATGACAAAGCCATAGCCGACCTCTCGGCAGTTTTAAGCATAAACCGCTCGGACTACCGCTCACTTTACAACAGGGCGATACTGTACAAGGAAAAAGGGGAATATAAAAAGGCACTTGCCGATGTCAACCGGGTGATAGAGGATTTTCCGGATTTTGCGGCAGCTTATTTCCTCCGTTTTGACATTGAGCGCGAGAGCGGCGACTTCCGTGGAGCCGAACGCGACTATAATAAGTCAATAGCATTGGCCAAGAAAAAAGTACAGATATTCCCCGGCAGCAAACTTGACACTAACCATACCGACGACAGCACTACCGAAACCGAAGCCACCGAGGAATCGCAGGAAGTAGTGGCCGCCCGCTTCTCGTCGTTGCTAACCGTAGCGAACAATCCCACTCTCGAGAATGAATACAACAACGACAACATACGCGGACGGGTACAAGACCGGTCGTCGGGTATCGAACCTGAACCGATATTTGTGGCCGGGTACTATAACTCGCCCACACAGCTGAAGCCGGGCACAGAATTTGCCCGTTGCATTGACGAGATAAACCGCACCAAGGCCCTCCCCCAGCTTCTACAGCTCACAAACCACGAAGCGCAGCTGAACGGCGAGGACATGATCGCATCTCATTTCCGCAACATCGACACCCTTAGCCGTATCATCGACAACGGCAATGTGAGGCCGATAGACCTGTTTGCCAGAGCCATGGAATATTTCACTGTACGCGATTACGAACATGCCGTAAGCGATCTATCCTCAGCGATAGATGCCAATCCGGAATTCGCGGGGGCTGTATTCGTAAGAGGCTGTGCCCGCTATCGCCTTGCCAAAGCCGAGGACAGCGGCCGGATGCCGCTTGAATTAGCGTTACGTGATTTTGACCGTGTCACAGAACTTGATCCCTCCATGGCTTTAGCCCACTTCAATAAAGGATGTGTGTTCATGGCATTAGGTGACTACACATCCGCTCTATCGTCATTAAACAGCGCCATAAATCTAAAACCCGATTTCGGCGAGGCATTCTATAACCGAGGGTACGTCTACATGCAGTTAGGCAACAAAAACGCAGGACTCGCTGATCTCAGCAAAGCCGGCGAATTAGGCGTGGCTCCATCCTATAGCCTTATGAAGCGACTATCCCGCTGACGGCCCATTCATCAATCTTACCAACTGGCTTTTAACATCCACAATACTATTATGAAAAAGATACTGATTCTGTTATCCGCAATTATTGCCATGGCTCCGGTATGCCATTCCCAAATCCAAAAACCATCCGTAATGGTAGTGCCTGACAGCACATGGTGCATTGACAACGGCTTCGCCATAACATCACCGACCGGAGTTGCACCGGATTTCAACAGATTTATAGCTGAAACACCTCAATGGGACATTGTCGTATCAGAACTCAATGAGAGAATAAACAACCGGGGGCTTGACACCGTGGATCTCAAAAGAGTGCTTGTGTCACACGGACAGGACTCCATATACAGTGCATCAGGAGCCGACCTTATCCTATATCTGTCATGGGATATAGAGAAAATGGGTCCCCGATCCTCCGCAACAGTCTATCTCAAAGCTTTGGATAGAACCAATGGGAAAGAAGCGGCACGGCTCACGCGTAAGGGATTTCCTTCAATCAACTCCAACACTACCACACTCGTCAAGAACGTAATATACGAGAATATTGATCTTTTCTACAGTGAGCTATACGGATATTACAACGCCAAATTAATGTCAGCCTGTCAACAAACGCCTCGGCCAAGATAAGAAATAGGAATGGGGGAATGCGGAGTTTGGAAAAAATCACTAACTTTGCACATTAATTGGAACAATACGACTCACAAAATGCGTAAACTATTATGTATCTTGCTCATAGGCCTTGCAATGACCTCGTGCGGCGAATATCAGCGCGCCCAGAAGAGCAAAGACAACGACTATAAATTGGAATATGCCAAACGTGCATACGACAAGAAAAAGTATGTACAGGCAGCCACTATATTGGCGGATATCATCCCTGTGTTCAAAGGTACACAGAAAGCCGAGGAAGCCCTTTACCTTCTGGCTATGTGCAACTATGAGAACAAGGACTACCCTACTGCCGCAGCATATTTCAAGAACTACTATACACGGTTTCCGAAAGGAATGTACACAGAGCCGTCGCGTTTCTACTGCGGCTACAGCTACTTCCTTGACTCTCCGGAACCCCAACTGGACCAATCGGGCACAGTGAAGGCCATCGAGGAACTGCAAAACTTCCTTGAATATTTCCCACGCAGCGAAAACGCCCCCAAAGCCCAGCAGGCCATATTCGACCTCCAGGACAAACTTACACTCAAGGAATTGGAGAACGCTGTCCTTTACTACAACCTCGGCACATATATGGGCAACAATTACCGCAGCGCCATAATTGTGGCCCAGAACGCAGTAAAGAAATATCCCTATTCCAAATATAAGGAGGATCTTGAACTTATAGTGCTAAAATCACGCTATCAGGAAGCTTCGCAGAGCGTGGAGGAACGCAAAGCCGAACGTTTCCGCGAAGTGATCGACGAATACTATTCATTCATCAACAACTATCCTGAAAGCAAACACCTAAAGGAAGCCGAAAACATATTCAAAATAGCCCAGAAATATGCTTCGGGCAATTAATTCACGATAATATAAAACAAACACCACATAGAATTATGGACTACAAGAAGACCAACGCACCGCTCAACACCGTGACCCGCGACATGATAGAAATGTCAGAGGACACAGGCAACGTCTATGAAACAGTGGCCATCATAGCCAAACGCGCCAACCAGATAGCCGCTGAGATGAAGCATGATCTTGAAAAGAAACTCCAGGAATTTGCATCACTCAACGATAATCTTGAGGAAATATCCGAGAACCGCGAACAGATAGAGATATCACGCTATTACGAAAAACTCCCCAAGCCTACCCTCATTGCGGCACAGGAATATGAGGACCATAAAATCCATTACCGCAATCCGCTGAAGGATAAGGACAATCTCGACTGATCCTTCTTTACGGCCAACATCGCGCCTGCCTCATGATTTCCATCCAGGACCTTTCTGTAGAATTCTCGGCAAAATCACTGTTTGACCATATAAACTATGTGATAAACCGCCGGGACAGGATAGCTCTTGTCGGAAAAAACGGAGCCGGAAAGTCGACCATGCTTAAAATCATAGCCGGCCTCCAGAATCCGACTTCCGGCCATGTGGCTGTGCCACGCGATGTAACCATCGGTTATCTGCCGCAGCAGATGACTATCAGCGACACTTCCACCGTTGAGGAGGAAGTGAAAAAGGCGTTTGCGCATGTGGATGAGATGCAACATCGCTTGGACGCGATGAACGCCGAACTGGCCGAACGCACCGACTACGACACCGCCGACTATCAGGATCTGATAGAACGCATGACCACACTGAGCGAGCACTTGGTGATGGAAAACACCGAGAACCACCAGGCCGAACTGGAGAAAACATTGTTGGGCCTCGGATTCAACCGTGAGGATCTCAAGCGCCACACTTCGGAATTCAGCGGCGGATGGCGCATGCGCATAGAGCTGGCCAAACTGTTGCTGACGCGTCCCGACGTGCTGCTGCTTGACGAACCTACCAACCATCTTGACATAGAGTCAATACAATGGCTGGAGAATTTTCTCGTCACAAAAGCCGGGGCTGTGGTGCTCGTAAGTCACGACCGGGCATTTATCGACAATGTCACCAACCGCACCATAGAGATATCTCTCGGTAAAATCTATGACTATGCGGTCAACTACTCCAAGTTCGTCACACTGAGGGCCGAGCGTATCGAACAACAGCGTCGCGCCTATGAAAACCAGCTGAAACA
>OGXX01000238.1_pt1 | contig 59967 bp, 39 predicted proteins | sample 1576301 | NCBI WGS metagenome assembly OGXX01 (sample SAMEA3541469, study PRJEB24748) | human gut metagenome | biome: human gut; feature: human-associated habitat; material: faeces | place: China | collected 2012
GAAGGTGACCAGACCTTCCACGCAGCGTTCAAAGGGGATGTCCGCGGCCGTGGCGGCACCGATGGCGGCCAGGGCATTGAGGATATTGTGGCGGCCGGGATGGGGCAGGCTCACCTCGCCCAGCTTCTGTTCACCGCGCCAGACCTCGAAACGGCTGGTCATGCCCGATTCCAGCAGCACGGCGCGCAGCTGGTTGTCGGCGGCAAAACCGTACGTCAGCACCGGACGCTTGACGCGCGGCAGCAGGGCCCGCACGCCCGGGTCATCGCCGCAGACCACGTTGAGGCCGTAGAAGGGCACCTTGTTCATGAACTGGACGAAGGCATCGTCGATGGCCTGCCGGGTCCCGTAGTGGTCCAGATGGTCCTCGTCCACGTTGGTGACCACATTGATGATGGGGAACAGACAGAGGAAGGAGCCGTCGGACTCATCGGCTTCGGCGATGAGGTAGTGGCCGCTGCCCAGATGGGCGTTGGTGCCGTAGACATTGAGCCGCCCCCCGATGATGACCGTGGGGTCCAGACCGGCCGTGTCGAAGATGGAGGCCGTCAGGGACGTGGTGGTGGTCTTGCCGTGCGTACCGGCAATGGCCACGCCCTGGCGCAGGCGCATCAGCTCGGCCAGCATCTCGGCACGGGGGATGATGGCGATATTGCGGCGGCGCGCTTCCACCACTTCGGGGTTGTCCTCGGGGATGGCCGTGGATTTGACCAGCACCTGCACGTTGCCCACGTTCTCGGCCGCATGGCCCACGGCGATGCGGGCCCCAAGACTGCGCAGATGCTTGACCACGGCCGAATCGCTCATGTCCGAGCCCGAGATGTCATAGCCCAGGTTGAGCAGGACCTCGGCGATGCCGCTCATGCCGGCGCCGCCGATGCCCACCATGTGAATCTGCCGAATCTTGCTGTCCATATGTCGTCTCTCTCTATCGGGAAGAAGATGTTGTCGTGAACCTACCGTGCGCACACGGTCTCCAGCTCCGCGGCCACCAGCTCCGCCGCGTGGACGCGGGCACAGCCGGAGGCCGCCGCGGCCATGGCGCGCAGCCTGTCCGCATCCTGCAGCAGGTCCGTCACCTGCGCCATGAGGCCGTCGCTCTCCATGCGGGCCTCGGGCAGCATCAGGGCCGCGCCTTCGGCCACCAGGGCCTGGGCGTTGCGCGTCTGGTGGTCATGCACCGCATAGGGGAAGGGCACCAGCACCGAGGGCAGGCCCGCGGCGCAGAGCTCGGCCACGGTGGTGGCCCCGGCGCGGCACAGCACCAGATCCGCCCAGGCATAGGCCGAGGCCATGTCATCAATGAAGGCACTCACACAGGCCGGATCATAGCCCGCCGCCGCGTAGGCCTCGCGGGTCACGGCCTCGTCGCGCACGCCTGTCTGGTGGCGCACCTCGATGCCCGCGGCCCGCAAGGCGCCGAGATGACGGCACACATGGACGTTCAGGGCATGGGCCCCCAGGGAGCCGCCCATGACCAGCAGACGCTTGCCGGAAAAATCATGCTGCCGTCCGGCCAGAGCCACCACGGCGGCCCGCACGGGATTGCCCGTCAGCACGGTCCGGGAGGCGTCGAAGCCCTCTGTCCCCGGCAGGGACAGGCAGATGCGCCGGGCAAGACGTCCCAGGATGCGGTTGCTCATGCCGGCGATGGCGTTCTGTTCATGCAGCACTGTGGGCACACCGGCCAGACGGGCCGCCAGCATGGGCGCGAAGGCGGCATAGCCGCCAAAACCGGCCACCACCTGGGGCCGGAAACGCCGGATGATGCCCCGGGCCCGGCAAACGGCACAGGCCATGCGCCCGGCCGCGGCAAAGGCCCGCAGGCCACGCCCCAGGAAGCCGCGCACGGGCAGGCCGATGAAGTCGATGCCCGCCGCCCGGGCCAGACGCTGTTCCGGGCCGTACTGCGAGCCTACGAACAGCAGCTCCACGCCGGGATGGCGCAGGCGCAGGGCTTCCGCCACGGCCAGTGCCGGGAAGATGTGCCCGCCGGTGCCGCCGGTGGTCAAGAGGACTCTTTCCATATGCTCCCCTCCTTGCCCGTGGCCGTGCGCGAAAAATTCATGAGCAGGCCCACACAGAGCATGGTGGCCATAAGGTTACTGCCGCCGTAGCTCATCAGGGGCATGGGCACGCCCTTGGGCGGGGCCACCCCCATGACCACGGCCAGGTTCATGACGGCCCCCATGGCCAGGATGACCGTCAGGCCGAAGGCCGTCAGGCGGTCGCGCAGCTCGGTCTGGCGCATGATGATGCGGTAACAGCGCCAGAACAGCAGGCCGAACAGCAGCATGACCACGGTCACGCCCACGAAACCCAGCTCCTCGGCCAGCACGGCCATGATGAAGTCGTTGTGGGCTTCGGGCAGATAGAACATCTTCTGCCGGCTGGCGCCCACGCCCACGCCGAAAAAGCCGCCCGAACCGATGGCCAGCAGGGACTGCACCAGATGGTAGCCCGTATTGGTGGGATCAGCGAACGGATCCAGGAAGGCCAGCAGGCGGCGCAGGCGATAGGGTTCGAGGATGGCCAGGGCCATGGCGCCGGCGCAGGACAGGATCATGGCGAAGAACAGGTAGATGAAGCGCGTGCCCCCGGCCAGACACATGAAGAACAGTATGCTGGCCACCACCACGGCGCTGCCGAAGTCGGGCTGCAGCAGCAGCAGGCCGCAGAACAGGCCCGTCACGGCAAAGGGCGGGATGACGCCCCGGCTGAAGGTCTTGACCAGGGCCTGCTTGGAGCTCATGAAATAGGCCAGATACAGGGCCAGGGAGATCTTGACGAACTCCATGGGCTGCAGGCTCACGGGCCCCAGGGGGATCCAGCGCTTGGCGCCGTTGATGGACGGCGTCAGGGGCGACAGGGTCAGCAGGAGCAGGAACAGGGACAGGAAGATGGCCGGATATTGCAGCCTGTAAAGCCAGCTGCGGGGCATGAGGGCCGCGCCCCAGAGCACGACGCCCCCGCCGCAGGCAAAGACCAGCTGCCGCTTGAAGAAGTAGTACTTGTCGCCGTTGACCTGCTCGGCCACGATGCCGCTGGCCGACAGCACCATGATGAGGCCGATGGCCAGGATGATGAGCATCAGGGTGAACAGCCACCAGTCGAAGCCCTCGAAGCTCACTCTGCCCAGGGCACGGGAGATGCCCCCGCCCTGGGGAGCGGCCGCTTCCTTTTTCTTTTCCTTCCTGCTCAGGAACATGTTCTTCATGCCAGGCTTCCCACGATGCGCTTGAAGTCGTTGCCGCGTTCCACATAGTTGCGGTACTGGTCAAAGCTGGAGGTCGCCGGTGCCAGCAGGACCACATCGCCTGCCGCCATCCGGCCCTGCAGGGCCAGGACGGCGTCTTCCATGCGCTCATGCCAGCTCAGGGGCACCACGCCCTGCCAGGCCGCCTCGAAGATCTCGCGGCTGGCCCCGTACAGGCTCACGCTTCGGACCTTGCGGCGCAGCAGCTCCTTCATGCCGTCCAGATCCCCGCCCTTGAACTTGCCGCCGCACAGCAGGTGCACAGGATGATCCATGGCTTCCAGCGCCACCTTCAGGGCGGCCACCGTGGTGCATTTGGAATCGTTCACATAGAGCACGCCATGCACGCGGGCCACGGATTCCAGGCGGTTGGGCAGGGGCTTGAAGGCGGCCACGGCACGCGCGGCATTCTCCAGCGTCACGCCGAAGGGACGGCAGGCCTGCCAGGCGGCCTCGGCATTGAACTGGTTGTGCTGCCCGAACAGGGGGCAGTCGGGGAAACGGCCTTCGGGCCGGATCCAGACCTTGCGGGCCCTGAGGCCGAAACGGGCGGCGGCCTCTTCCAGACCGGGCGCCAGCACCGCCAGATCATCTTCCGTCTGGCAGCGGAACAGGCGGAACTTGGCCTCGATGTATTCTTCCATGTCCTTGTGGTAATCCAGATGGTTGGGCGAGATGTTCAGCACCACGGCCACACGGGGATGGAAGGTGGAACAGCACTGGAGCTGGAAGCTCGAGGTCTCCAGCACCAGCACGTCGGCTTTTTCGCCGGCGAGCAGATATTCCGAAAGGGGCGTGCCGATATTGCCGCCCAGGAAGACGCGCAGGCCCTGCTCCCGCAACATGGCCGCCGCCAGGCTGACCGTGGTGGTCTTGCCGCTGGTGCCGGTCACCGCCAGCACGGGTTCACCGTCAAGCGCACGCCAGGCCAGTTCCATCTCGGCCAGGATCTCCGTGCCGGCCGCATGGGCATGAGGGCCCATCAGCTCGCGCAGACGCACCACGGGCAGGCCGGGGCTGGGCACCACCAGCCCGGCACCGGCAAAGAGCTCCGGTCCCTGTTCCCCCAGCACCAGCTCGATGCCTTCCGCGCGCAGGGCCGCGGCCTGCGCTTCGTCCAGGGCCTGGGGATTGCTCTCCAGCAGGCGCACCCGGGCGCCCTGCCGCAGCAGAAGACGGGCCGCGGCCTTGCCGGAACGCCCGGCGCCCACCACGACAGCCAGTTCACCGGCCTTGATGCACCGGCCACGATCTTCATTCTGAGCCATGTCACATTCCTCGCGCATATAGTGCCGCGCCCTGCACGGCAGGCACGGCGGACAGGATACGAAAACGGCAAACAGGCTCCGGCCGCCATACGGCCGGGCCCTCCGGGATCAGCGCAGTTTCAGCACCGACAGGGCCACCAGACCCAGCAGGATGGACGTGATCCAGAACCGGATGATGATTTTCGATTCCGGGACGCCCTTCAGTTCAAAATGGTGATGCAGGGGAGCCATGCGGAACAGGCGCTTGCCGCCTGTCCAGCGGAAATAGCTCACCTGCATGATGACCGACAGGGTCTCGGCCACGAACAGGCCGCCCACCACGGCCAGGATGAGTTCCTGCTTGCAGAGCAGGGCCAGATAGCCGAGCACACCGCCCAGGGCCAGCGAGCCCACATCGCCCATGAAGACCTGGGCCGGATAGGCATTGAACCACAAAAAGCCCAGCCCCGCGCCCACCAGGGCCGCACAGAACACCGTGACCTCACCGACGCCCGGCATGTAGGGCAGCAGCAGATATGTGGCGAAGCGGGCATGGCCGGTCACATAGATGAAGATGGCGAAAACGATGCCGGCCACGATGCAGGGGCCGATGGCCAGGCCGTCCAGACCGTCGGTGAGGTTGACGGCATTGGACGAGGCCACCATCACGAAGACCCCGAACGGCAGGTAGAAGGGACCCAGATCGGGGGCCCAGTCCTTGATGAAGGGGATGCTCAGCTGGCTGGAATAGCCGGGGTCCATGACCAAAAAGAGCATGGCCACCACGGCCACCACCAGCTGGCCCGCCAGTTTGGCCCGGCCGCTGATGCCGCGGTTCTCGGCATGGCGCAGTTTGGTCATGTCGTCCCAGAAGCCCACGGCCGCGAAGCCCCAGAACACCAGCAGGGTCTGCCAGATGTAGAAATTGCCCAGATCCGCCCAGAGCAGCAGGCTGACCGTGAGACTGAAGAGCATCAGCAGGCCGCCCATGGTGGGCGTGCCTTCCTTGCAGGCATGGGCCGTCACCTCATGCAGGATATGCTGGCCGCATTTGAGGCGGCGCAGCCAGGCGATGAACCGGGGCCCCAGCAGGATGGAGAGCACCAGGGCCGTGATGAACGCGGCCATGGAACGGAAGGTGATGTACCGGAAAACATTGAGCGCCGTCCATTCGGACGCCCACGGTACCAGAAGGTTGTACAGCATCTACAGACTCTCCGTACGGCTGCCGGGCAGCCAGTCGCTCCGCTCCAGGGCTTCGAGCAATTCTTCCAGATGGTTGCCGCGCGACCCCTTGAAGAGCATGAGCCCCCCCTGCCCTCCCGTATCGGCGGGAAGATGTTCACGCAGGGCCTGCACGAAGCCTTCGCCGGACTCCACAGGCAGGAACCTGCCCGTATACAGGCCGTGCTCCAGCCCGTCACGAACGGCATCGGCATGGCCGCCGCGCCAGAAGACCAGCACCGGGCGCAGCTGGGCCAGATGCCTGCCCAGACGCTCATGCTCCCTGTCCGCCACGCTGCCCAGTTCGCGCATCTCGCCCAGCACCACCACGAAAGGCCGCTTCTGGGCGCTTTCCGCCGCGGCGTCAAGCATGCGGGCCATGGAAAGCGGGTTGGCGTTGTACGTATCGTCCACGATGTCCCAGCTGCCCCGGCGGCTGCGGGCAAAACGCTGCGGCGGCAGCTGCGCGTCGGCAAAACCGACGGCGATCTCCTCGGCGCTCAGGCCCAGCATGTGGGCGGCGGCCGCCACGGCGATGCAGTTCTCGGTGCCGTAATCGCCGCGGAAAGGCGCCGTCACGTCGCAGGGACGGCCGTCCAGCCACAGGCGGTACTGCCCGTGCACGCCATCGCTGCACCCGGCATAGGCCGCACGATAGGAAAGCGGGCGGCCGCTGGCCGTGAAGAAGATCACGTCGCCGAACACGGCCCGTGCCTCGCGGACAAGGTCATCATAGTCGGCGCTCACGAGGGCCTGCCCTTCAGGGGCCAGATGCGCCAGCAGGCGGGACTTGTGCCAGGCCACGCCACGTTCGCCCAGGCCCTCGGTATGGGCGGCGCCCACATTGAGGATCAGGGCCAGATCAGGCTTGAGGATGGCGCCCAGCTCGTCCATGTCGCCCTCGTGGCTGATACCGGCCTCGAAGACCCAGAAGTCCTCGTCCCCGTCGGTCTTGAGCATGCACAGGGGCATGCCCACCTGGTTGTTGAGGTTGAGGGCATTGCAGGCGGTCTTGCCGCGCCGCGACAGCACATGGGCCAGCAGTTCCTTGACCGTGGTCTTGCCCGCGGAGCCGGTGATGCCCACCACCCGGGCGGAGGACTTGCCGCGCCAGAGGGCGGCCACGGCGCCCAGGGCCCGCACCGTATCCTGGACCGTCAGGACAGGCACGGACAGACCTTCCAGCGGACGGGCGGCCAGCACGGCCACAGCGCCCTGCTCCACGGCACGGGCGGCATAATCATGGCCGTCCACACGCTCACCGGCGATGCAGACGAACAGGCTGCCGGGCGCGGCCTCGCGGCTGTCCGTGACGACCGAAGTGACCGTCACCCTGCCGTCGGCCACCTTCACATCCCGGGCACAGCCCAGACAACGAACGATTTCAGCAAGATCTAGGCGCACCCCAACAGCTCCCGCACCACTTCCTGATCACTGTAGTGATGTTTGGTGCCCTGAATGATCTGATAGTCCTCATGGCCCTTGCCGGCGATCAGCAGGGCGTCATCGGGACCGAGCATCTCCACGGCCCTGGCCGTGGCCTTGCGGCGGTCCACCTCCACCACGACTTCCCTGGCTTCGCGCAGGCCGGGCAGCACATCCTCGAGGATGGCTTCCGGGTCCTCGAAACGGGGATTGTCCGATGTCAACACGGCCACGTCGGAATAGCGGGCCACTGCCTCGCCCATGATGGGGCGCTTGGTGCGGTCACGGTTGCCACCGCAGCCGAAGACCGTGACGATGCGCTTGAAACCGGCGCCGCGCAGGGCCTTCAGGACATTGACCAGGGCGTCGGGGGTGTGGGCGTAATCCACGAAGACGTGCAGCTTGCGGGCATTGGGCACCCGCTCCAGACGGCCGCACACGCCGTGGAAATCTTCCAGATGGCGCAGATCGTCCGGCATCAGGCCCAGCTCCAGGGCCAGGGCCTGCACGGAAAGGAGGTTGGAGGCATTAAAGGCTCCCACCAGCGGCGAGCGCAGCTCCCATTGCTGGCCGTCCAGATGCATCCGCAGATGGCAGCCGTCCGTCCCGGCGGACAGCAGCTCGCCCCACAGATGGCGCTGCTGCGGGAGCGCCCTGTGCAGGCCGAAGGACAGGGCGCGCGGGCACAGCTCCAGCAGGCGGCGGCCCCAGGGGTCATCGCCGTTGATGGCCATGACCTTGTCGGCGCGGGGCAGTTCCAGGAACAGGCGGGACTTGGCCCGGAAATAGCTTTCCATGTCCTGGTGGAAATCCAGATGGTCCTGGGTCAGGTTGCTGAAGGAAGCCCCGGCAAAGGGCACCCCGCAGACGCGCTGCTGGTCCAGGGCATGGGAGGAGACCTCCATGACGGCGATGTCCACACCGGCCTGTGCCATGGCCGCCAGCATGGCGTGCACGCGCAAAGGATCGGGCGTGGTCAGGGGCGCGGCCTCGCTATGGCCGGGCCAGCGGTAGCTCACCGTGCCCAGCACGCCCACCTTGTGCCCGGTGGCCGTGAACAGATGTTCCAGCAGATAGGCGCTGGTGGTCTTGCCGTTGGTGCCGGTGACCCCCAGCACGCGCAGCGGCAGGCTGCCGGTATGCCAGCGGGCCTCGGCCAGACGCCACAGGGCCTCGCGGGGATCCTCGTGACAGATCACCGTGCGGCCCGCGGCGCGGGCGGCTTCGGCCTCGGCCCTGCCGGGCAGGCAGACGATGGTGGACGCACCGGCCTCCACGGCCGGCGGGATGAAACGGGCGCCGTCGGCGTTGACGCCGGGGACAGCCACAAAGATGTCCCCTTTGCCGACCTCACGCGAGTCGGAGCGTATCTCCCCCCCCTCACGGCGCACCTTGTCGAGCAATTGATCGAATTGGCGATTCACGGTTACCTCTCCGAGAGCCACAGAATGTAAGTGACGTTTTCCCCTTCCTTGGGCCAGGCCGTGCCCGGCGGCGGGCTCTGCCTGACCACGCGCGTGCCGGTCCCCTTGAGTTCCGGCACGACCCCGGCGCGGGCGAACAGTTCCACGGCGTTGCGCACCGTCTTGCCCTTGACGTCCGGGACCCGGCTGGAAGCCTTGGCCAGATGGCCGGGCTGCTGCATGGACGGCGGACGGCTGGTCTGGACGTCCTCCCTGGCCAGGAAGGGCACATCCAGCCGTGAAAGCTTGAGGCCGCGCTGACGCCCCTTGTCCTTGTCCGGCTTGTCGTCCTTTTCCGCCTGCCTGACCGCATCGGGAACGATGGCGCCGCTGTAGGTGATGGCACGCGAGGCGATCTCGCGAAACACCGGCGCGGCCACCACGCCCCCGTACTGGTTCTTGGTGGGTTCGTCCACCAGCACCACGATCAGATAGCGGGGATCGTCGGCAGGCAAAAAGCCCACGAAGGAGGCCAGACGCTTGGAGCCGTAGGAGCCGGCCTTGTGGTCGGCTTTCTGGGCGGTGCCGGTCTTGCCGGCCACTTCCACGCCTTCGATGCGGGCCCGCTTGCCGGTGCCGTCCTTCTCTTCCACCACATCGCGCATCATGCCCATGACCTCGCGGCAGACACGTTCGGAAAAGATGCGTTCGTAGCGCTGCTCCACGTTGACCTGCTCGCGCAGCAGACGCAGGGGCTTGTAGACCCCGTTGTTGAGCAGGGTCAAGTAGCCCTGCGCCATCTGCAGGGCCGTGACGGACACGCTCTGCCCGAAGGACGCGGACATGAGGTCGGCCTCGCTCCAGGAGCGGGGCTGGCGCAGGATGCCCCGGCTGTCGGCCACGGGCACGCAGGTGCTCTCGCCGAAACCGAGGGCGCGCAGATATTTGTAGAGCGTGGGCGAGCCCAGCTCCAGACCGATCTTGGCCATGCCGATGTTGGAGGAATAGCGCAGCACCTTGTGCGCGGGCAGCACGCCCTGCCGCGAGGTGTCACGGATGGTCACCTTCTTGATCTCCCACTTGCCGTTCTCGCAGTCGATGGCCGTGTTGCGGTTGATCTTGCGCTCCTGCAGGGCCGAGGCCATGACGAAGGGCTTGAAGGTGGAGCCGGGCTCCAGGGCGTCGGAGGCCAGCCGGTTGCGGTAGATCATGGGGCTGGACTGGCGGTAGGTATTGGGATTGAAGAAGGGATACTGCGCCCAGGCAAGGATGTCGCCGCTGGGCACGTCCACCACCAGGGCCCCGCTCCAGCGGGCATCGAAGTCCCGGGCGGCGCGGGCCACGGCCTCTTCGGCGATGAACTGCAGCTGCACGTCCAGGGTCAGCATCAGGTCTTCGCCCCGGAGCTCGTCCTTGCCTTCTTCATGCAGGTAAAAACGGCGGCCCATGGCGTCGCGCTGCACCACCATGCGGGTGGGCGTGCCCGCGAGCCGGTCGTCCAGCGAGCGTTCCAGGCCTTCCAGGCCCTTGTCGTCCACGCCCACGAAACCGAGCAGCTGCCCGGCCAGATGCTTGAAGGGATAGACGCGGTCGTATTCCTTGGAAAGGCCGATGCCGGGCAGGCCCGCCTTGCGCACGGCCTCGGCGGTGTAGTCGTCCACCTTGCGGCGCACCCAGACGAAGCGGCGCTTGGTCTTGGAAAGCTCGTCATAGAGCTTTTGCGGCTCGATGCCGAGGATGGGCCCCAGGGTATTGGCCATGGTCAGGAAGTCCTGGATCTCCTGCGGCCGGGCGTAAACGGAGCGGGCCTCCACGCTGCGGGCCAGCACCTGGCCGTTGCGGTCCATGATCATACCGCGCTTGCCGGTGACCAGCTCCGTGGCCATGTGCTGGCGGCGGGCCTTGTCGGCCAGGCGGGGGCCTTCGATCATCTGCAGGTACCAGGCCCGGCCCCACAGCCCCAGCCACAGGACGCAGAAGATGGCCACGACAGCCGTGATGCGGGCCTTGCCCCAGTCCACCCTGTCGACCCAGCTCAGGCCCCTGTTCTTGGGCGCGACAGAAACACGCCGGGCCCCGCCGCTGCGCACGGTGCGTGATGCGGCACGGCCCGGACGACGTTTCCTGTCTCCGGCATCGGATGAGAATTTGAACATGCGTCCCCCGCTTGTGATGCTTGCCGGCTAGTGCGCTTCCATACGCCGGACCTGCCCCGGCTTCGGCTCTTTCATGCCGAGTTCCTCCGCCTTGCGGCGCAGCTCGTACGGGGAAAGAAGACGCTCCCGCTCCACTTCCAGCTTGGCGCGCAGGGCCTTGCGCTCCTGCAGTTTGTTCTGGGCGATATTGATGAAATAGGTGGTATCGATGCGCTCGATATTGCTCCAGACCAGGATCAGGCACATGGTCATGCAGGCCAGCAGCCCCACGGCCAGCAGGAGCAGCCAGCTCCTGGTCTGTACTTTGCCCTGTCCGCGGAACGGCAGCCCGACCGACAGCTTCTTCATGAAACGGCCTCGGCTATTTTCTCCACGGCACGCAGTTTGGCACTGCTGGCACGCGGATTGACGGCCAGCTCTTCCTCGTCGGCCTGTACAGGCTTTTTGTACAGGATCTCGACTTCCGGCACATGGTGGCACACGCACACCGGCACATGCCGGGGGCAGCGGCAGCCCTCGGCCCAGTGGCGCATGGCCTGCTTGACCATGCGGTCCTCCAGGGAATGGAAGGAAATGACCGCCAGACGACCGCCCAGGGACAGGCGGCCCAGGATGGCATCGAGAAAGCGGCGCAGCTCGCCCAGCTCATCGTTGACGGCCATGCGCAGGGCCTGGAAGGTGCGCGTGGCGGGATGGCGGCGGGCCTTGGCACGCCAGGCGGGCGGGTAGGCCTTCTCCACCAGGGCCGCCAGCTGGGCGGTGGTATCGATGGGGCTTTTCTGGCGGGCATCCACGATGGCCCGGGCGATGCGCCCGGCCTGCGGCTCCTCGCCCAGAGTGGCGATGCATTCCTTGAGACGGTCGAAGTTCTCGCGATTGACCCAGTGCCAGGCCGAGGGGGCGCCGGAATGCTGGTCCATGCGCATGTCCAGGGGCCCGTCCCCGTAAAAGCTGAAACCGCGCTCCGCCTCATCCAGCTGCAGGGAGGAAACGCCGATGTCCAGCAGCACGGCATCGACCCTGTCCCAGCCCAGATCGTCGAGGGCTTCCTCGAACTGGCTGTAGCGGCAATGGTAGGTGTGGACGCGCCCGCCAAAAGGTTCCAGCCGGTGCCGGGCCAGCTCCAGGGCTTCTTCGTCCCTGTCCAGGGCGCAGAGCTCCGCCCGGGGGGCGGCCCGCAACATGGCGCAGCTGTGCCCGGCCATGCCGAGCGTGCCGTCCAGGATGCGCACGGGGCGACCCCTTCCGGCATCCAGCACGGGCTGCAGGGCCGCAAGGGTTTCCTTCATCAGGACAGGGATGTGCAGATCGGCCGCATTTCGTTCCTGTCCCTGCTGCTGCATGGTCATGCTTACCTCTAAAGAGCTATATCAAGATGACAGGCCGCCACTTCATCGCTGACGTCCTCCACCAGCAGGGCATCGAAACGGGCCTGATCCCAGATCTCGAACTTGTCCGCCATCCCCACCAGCACCACGTCCTTTCCCAGGGCGGCCGCACGCATCAGGGGTTGCGGGATACGTATGCGGCCCTGCGCATCGGGGACCATCCGCTGCGCAAGACCGAGCAGTTTCGTTTTGACGTGGGAAAGCTTCATGGAAGGGAGAGGGACGCTGTTCAGCTTTTCGACGATGGCTTCCCAGTCCGCAGGCATGTAGGCCTTGAGGCCTCCATACAGGCCTATGGTCAGCCAGAAGGAACCGTCTCCGGCGGCCAGCAGGGCATCCCTGTACTCTGGCGGCAGCAGCAGACGGCCTTTGGTATCGAGATTGCGATATGCGCTCTGGATAAACAGATTTGCCACCGGCCCTACCCCTGTCGCCCACTATTTACCACGTTTTCCCACTTATGCCCCACCCCTTCCCCCGCTGTCAAGGGAGCGCGACAGGACGGTGACGGACATGTGATTTTATTTGTGAATCATTTCAACCCCCTGTCCGGGGCCTCCCCCGGGGACAGCGGACGCGCTGAAGGCGCCTTGCGCTTGACAACCTGCTGGAAAGCCCGGATAGTTTCTTCTGGGCATACAGCGCTGTAAAGAAAGTCCGTGTCCCCGCACGGGCATGATCCAAGGAACACCCTATGAGAACCAAGATCGTCGCCACCATCGGCCCGGCTTCCAACTCCAAGGAAAAGCTGCGTCAGCTCGTCGAAGCCGGCGTCAGCGTCTTCCGCCTGAACTTCTCCCACGGTTCGGCCGAGGATTTCGTCCGTATCATCAATGACATCCGTGACGTGGAAAAGGAGCTGGACAAGCCCATCACCATCATGCAGGACCTGTCCGGCCCCAAGATCCGTCTGGGCGTCGTGCAGGAAAAGACCATCCAGGTCACCAAGGGCATGCAGCTGCTGCTGGGCCTTTCCGGCCAGCGCACGGACGAGCTGCCCTTCCTGCCTTTCGACCACCCCGAGATCCTGGAGACCCTGGAGGCCGGCGACCGCATGGTGCTGGCCGACGGCGGCCTGCAGTTCACCGTGCAGCAGAACCGTCCCGACGGCCTGGTGCTGCTGGAGGCCAACAACAGCGGCCTTGTGACCTCGCGCAAGGGCCTGGCCCTGCCCGGCAAGGCCACCAAGGTGCGCGCCCTGACCGAGAAGGACAAGAAGGACCTGAGCGACGGCCTGGCCCTGGGCGTGGACGCCGTGGCCATATCCTATGTGCAGACGGCTGACGATGTGCGCGAGGCAAAACAGCTCATCGCCGCTTCGGGCCGCCGCGTGCCTGTGGTGGTCAAGCTGGAGCGCCAGAGCGCCGTGGACAACCTGGACGAGATCCTGAAAGAGACCGATGTCATCATGGTGGCACGCGGCGACCTGGGCGTGGAATGCCCCCTGCCCCTGCTGCCCGCCCTGCAGAAGCGCATCATCCGCGCCTGCAACGCCATCTCCAAGCCGGTCATCGTGGCCACGCAGATGCTGCTCTCCATGGTCAACAGCCCCGCGCCCACCCGCGCCGAGACCACGGACGTAGCCAACGCCGTGCTGGACGGCGCCGACTGCGTGATGCTTTCCGAAGAGACCGCCATGGGCAACTTCCCGGTGGAGACCGTGCAGTACATGCGCAAGATCACCGACGAGGCCGAAAAGCTGCTGGTCGATGACCGCAAGCTGGAGGAACCGGCCGCCAACAAGGGCATCCCCGAATTTCTGGCCTACTCCGCCTGCCTGCTGGCCGAAAAGGCCCATGCCAAGGCCATCGTCTCCCACAGCCTCAGCGGCGCGTCGGCCCGCCAGGTCTCCTGCCGCCGTCCTCCCCAGGACATCTACGCCCTGACCCCCGACCCGGTGACCATCAAGGCCCTGAACTTCGTCTGGGGAGTGCACCCCGTGTTCGTCGCCGACCCGGCCAGCGACCCCAGCCACCTGAGCCGCGCAGAGAACTTCATCCACAACAGCCCGGACTTCCTGCCCAATGAATGTGCCGTCATCACCGCCGGCCAGCTCAAAGGCTCCACGGCCACCCCGCGCGGTACCAACCTGGTCAAAATCTACTGGAAATAGGGCCGCTCCGGCGGCATCCCCTGCCCTCTCCAAGGCCGTCCCCAGGACGGCCTTCTTTCTATCAACCAGACGGCAATGCCATTTTAACAGGCCAAAATACCTTGCTTTTTTGCCAAATATCAAGATCATCCAATTTTTTTCATTTTTTTGTTTGACAAGATGGCCTGTTTTGCGTAGGTTCCATTTTCGCGATGGGCTGTCGTTCAATTGGCAGGACGGCGGATTCTGGCTCCGCTAATCAAGGTTCGAGTCCTTGCAGCCCAGCCATCACAACTTCATAGCGCGTCCCCATCGTCTAGCCGGCCCAGGACAACGGCCTTTCACGCCGTCGACAGGGGTTCAAATCCCCTTGGGGACGCCAAAGAAATCAAGCCCTTATGAGAAATCGTAAGGGCTTTTTCGTTGTGGGGCAAATCTGCCCCACCAGATGCCCCACAGATTTTGGAAAAAGAGTAAAATTTTCCCCATATCAGCCCGGAATATCTGCGGCTCATAAAAGCGAATCTTCCCTTGCGGCAGGATAACCGGCCCTGATGACCAGTTGTGGCAAATCCTGTTGTCCTGTTATATATTTTAGAGCGTTTCAACTTTGAAAAAGGCAAAACGCGAGGCGGCAACACCGCGCTTCCCGACCAAAAGTGAACGGAAAAACTGCGTTTTTTTCCGCGAAACGACAGGCCGTATGGTTTGAAATGCACAGTATTTCAAACTGAAAATGCTCTAAAAATGCTATAGTACGATAAAGCAAGTGCATCCTGCACCTTGCCGACCTCCCACATCCCTGCCGGGAAGGGATCGCCTCCCGACGCTTGCCGCTTTTGTCGCTGCGCCCTATAAAGAAGCGGTTCCCGCGCAGGGCACAGGGATGTGCCGCTGCCGGAAAACCAGAGCAAGGAGCCGCTTCCCATGACGTCACGCCGTCCCCGATTTTCCGGGCATCAGACCTTTTCATTTCGCTATGGCTGGCTGGAAAAAGGCTGCCAGCACATCAGAGACGGCAGAACGTTTTCTGCTCCCGACGCCCTGACGCATCTTGGAGTGGGGAAAAATATGGTCGAAAGCATCAGGTACTGGTGCGATGCTTTTGGGCTGGTGGAGGAACGCAGCGTTACAGCCTTTGGAGAAAAGCTGCTTGATCCCCAGCAGGGCTGGGACCCCTGCCTTGAGGATGATGCTTCTCTCTGGTTGCTGCACTGGAAGCTGTGCAGCCAGCAGCAGTTCATGACAGCGGCAACGCTTCTGTTCGGAGAAATGCACAAGCCGGAATTTGACCGTTATGAATGGCTGGAGCTTTTACGCCAGCGCGATAGCCAGAGCCAGGGCAAGGCGACTTCTACACCAACGCTGGAACGGGATATGGAATGCAGCATCAAGATGTATGCTCCGTTAAAAAATGCCGGAAAAAAACGGGTGTTGGAACTGTCCTATGCCTGCCCGTTTCAGGAACTGGGCCTGCTTTCCTTTCTGGAGGGAAGTTCCATGTTGCGTTTTTCCATCGGCCCCAAGAGCGGCCTGCCGTCGGAAATTGTCGGCTATGCCATCTGGGATTATTTGCGGGCCAGCGAGCGTAGCGGTCTGCGGTTAAGTGAACTGATGTATGCGGATTATGCGCCGGGACAAATTTTCATGCTGGATGAAAACAGCCTTGTGGAAGCGGTTATGCAGCTGCATCAGTCCCGCCGCTGGGGTTCCTGTTTTAATCTGACGGCCTCCGAAGGTATTGAGACCGTCCATTGCAGCCTGCCCAACGGCGATGATTTGCTGCGCGCTTATTATACAGACACGGAGTAGCCATGCCCGCCCTTTCCGATCTTGTTTCCGTCCGCACCCGCTACCGCCGTGCCGTCAATCTTTCTGCCGACAGCCACGACGCCCACGCACTGGACGATATACTTATTACGCCTCTTGTCGCCCACGCACTGGAACGCCTGCTGGATAATCTGGAAAACGGGCAGGGCGAGCGCAGCTTCATGCTCTTCGGGCCATATGGCGCGGGCAAGTCCACCTTTGCCCTGTTTACAAATGCCCTGTTTAGCGGGGGAGCCAGCAAAAGAAATCCGGCTTACGCCGCGCTTTCCCGCAAAAGCCCCGAACTTGCCCGACGCTTTGCCGCTCGGTGCGGTGCATCGCAGCCCTGGCTGTGCGTACCGCTGACGGCGCGACGCAGTCCCATTGGACAGATAGTTCTTGAGGGGCTGGAAGCGGCACTGCAATCCTTGCCGGAGGATGCCGAACGCCAGAATTTGTGCCAGCGTCTGGAAACGCATTTGCAACAGGCGGGCTGGCGAGACAGTGCCGCTGTCCTGGAACTGGTGGAAGCGGTGCGGCGTCTGGCAGAGAAACACAAACATGGCGGGATGCTGCTGATTGTGGACGAGGCAGGGAAAAGCCTGGAATACGCCTTGCAGGACAAAATCGGCGGCGATGTCTATCTGTTTCAGATGCTGGCCGAATATGCCAAGCGGGTTACGGACGCTCCCTTGCTGTTCCTGACGGTACAGCATCAGCATTTTGACGGCTATACGGAATTGAGCAATACCATTCTGCGCCATGAATGGGCCAAGGTGCAGGATCGCTTTGAGCCGCTGCCCTTCAATGAGCAGCTGGCCTCCGGTCTGAATACGCTGGGGCAGGTACTGTGTTATGCCCACCCGTTGTCAGGCCCTCTGCTGGCCACAATTATGGTGGAGGCGCAAACCCTGCTTGATGCGGGCGCGGAATTGCCTGCGGGCATGACTCCGCCTGAATTTATCCATATTTGCCAGAATGCCTGGCCGCTGCACCCCTCGGTGGTGCTAGTGATGCCACTGCTGTTCCGACGTCTGGCCCAGAATGAACGTTCGCTGTTTTCGTATCTTGCCAGTCAGGAGCCACACGGTTTTCAGGAGCATTGCCGACGGGACGCAGTTGAGGATAACGGCTTTGTGCGCTTGCACGATATTGCCGACTATCTGCTGACCAACATGACGTCTACCCTTGTGCAGCGTCCTGTTGCCCGGATTTTGCTGGAAACTCTGGAACATGGCGGAAATACCCTGACGCCCCTGCAGGCGCGAATCCTGCGTACAGTAGGGGTTCTCAATGTCCTTGGGCCAGGCTCGCCCCTGAAAGCGACGGAAAGTGTCCTCTCTGCGGTGCTGGCGCAAAGCCGGGATGTGCCGGAAACCCTTCAGGGCTTGCGACGGCAGGAGCTGCTGACCTTCCGCCAGCTGGATCAGAGTTTTCGCTTGTGGGAAGGCGGCTCCATAGATATGGAAGCCTTGCTCCAGAAAGCCCGCAAACAGTTGCGCTGTGAGGGCCAGGCCTTTGTGGAGCTGGTGCGGGAACATGTTTCCACACGCCCGCTAGTGGCCCGCAAGCATTGCCTGCAAAGTGGCGCATACCGTTTTTTCGATCTGGAATATACCGCTTCCGTCACAGACCTTGCCCCCCGCAAGAAAGCGCGGACATCCTGCGAAGCCGGGCGCGTACTTGTTCTCCTGCCCATGAGTGATCAAAGCCAGCTTGAAGCGGACGCCCTGCAGGCCACCGGACAAGACCCATCACTGGTCATAGCCCTTCCGCAACAGCTCGATATGCTGCGTCAACCAGCGATTGAGCTTGCCTGCCTGCGCTGCGTGGCGAAGCAGACCCCGGCACTACGCGGCGACCGGCGCGCGCTACGGGAATACGGCATGTTGCTGGCGGACTGCGAACGCCGTATCCGGCAAAATGCCGACCTCCTGCTGGATCCGCGCCCGGCCCCCCGTGGCAATGCCTGCCGCTGGTTCTGGAACGGCCGCCAGCAGACCGTGACGCGCCCCGCCGATGTAACCCGCCTGTTGACCCAGGTGTGCGATACTCTGTACCCTGATGCCCCGCACATCAGAAATGAACTGGTCGCCCGGCCTGTGTTGTCTTCAGCAGCTACGGCGGCCCGTAATATTCTGCTCAAGCACATGCTGACACATGCCGAACACAACACGCTGGGTATTGAGGGCTTTCCGCCGGAACGCAGCATGTATGAATCTGTCCTGCGCGACACCGGCCTGCATCAGCCGAAGGATAACGGGCAGTGGCACTTGTGCGAACCAGCCCCGGATTCGGCCCTGTTTGCTGTCTGGCAGGCTCTGGAACAGGAAGTTTATACTGCCGCCGGGGAATGCGTCCCCTTGTCGCAGCTTTTCCACAAACTGATATCTCCTCCTTACGGCGTGCCTGAAGGGCTTTTGCCCATTTTGCTGCTGGCTTTTTATCTTTGCCGTCGTTCTGAACTTTTTTTATACCGCGAAGGCTCCTTTCTGCCCCAGTTGGATGAAGCAAGCGTGGAATTGATGCAGCGGCGGCCGGACTTGTTCGGCATTTCCGGCGTACAACTGGAAGGTGAACGTCTGGCAATTATTGAGCGCTATGCCGCAGGCCTGCAGGTGGAAGCAACCGTTCCTGCTGTGGTGGCCCGCCTGTATGCGGCCATTCGGCAGCTTCCCCCCATCACGCAGCACACGGCAAAGCTCATATCCGGGCGTGGCAAGGCTCTGCGGGACAGCTTCCGTTCTGCCCGTTCTCCTGAACGCCTGCTGTTTGAGGAACTGCCCCAGGCCTTTGGCCTGCCCTCCCTGCTGACAGGAACAACGGAAGGCGGGGCAGAAAAATTCGCCGCCGCCATGCGGGAAAGCATGGGGGAATTGATGGATTTTGCCCCCCGGACGCGGGCCAGATGCCGTGATGAATTCTTGCGCGCCTGCGCTCTGCCGGGTGGCGATGCCGGCTGGCATTGTTTTGTGGAACGTGCGGCCTTTCTGGCCAAAAGAATACGCCGTGGCCCGCTTGCTCCTCTGCTGGATCGGACCTGCCGCACAGAGAGTAATGAAGACAGCCGACTGGAAGGGATACTGGGCGTCGTCTATGGGCGCGCCTTTGAACGCTGGAATGATGCGGACGTTTCCGCCTTTAAGGATGCGGCTCTGGGCACGGGGGAACAATTCCGGCGTGCCTGGGATGACTTTGGAACAGCGTTTCTCAACAGCGAGGAACAAAAAAGCAAGGAACGCCTGCGCGCCCTGCTGGCCGCGCAACTGAAAGACGTGCAGAAACAGGCCTCGCCCCGCGTCCTTGCGGAAGCCTTGCGCGAACTGCTCCGGGAAGTGGAGGGCACGGCTGAAAAGGAGAACAGACAATGAACTGGCGGGAATGGGCAAAAAAAACAGACAGACGGCATATTCTTGCCCTTTCCGGCGGTAAGGACAGTTCCGCCCTTGCTGTCTATCTTCGGGATAAGGTTCCCCAACTGGAATATGTTTTCTGTGATACTGAAAAAGAATTAAAAGAAACATATGAATATATAGATAGATTGGAAAATTTCCTTAATATAAAAGTAAAATTCCTTCACTATGAAGAACAACAAGGATTTGATGACATATTACATATGAAGCGAGGGTATCTTCCATCCGCAAATTCTCGCTGGTGTACCGAATACTTAAAAATTAAGCCCTATGAAAAATTTATTGGCGACGATTCTGTTGTCAGTTATGTGGGAATACGGGCTGATGAACCCCATCGGCAGGGCTATATTTCTGGTAAACCCGGCGTAACAACAGTCTTTCCCTTTGCAGAAGATGGTCTTGTCAAAAGCGATATCTATCGTATTTTAGAGGATTGCGGTCTGGGTTTGCCCAGCTATTATCAATGGCGTTCCCGATCCGGCTGCTATTTCTGCTTCTTCCAGCAAAAACGCGAATGGGTAGGCCTGCTGGAAAACCATAGGGAGCTGTTCAATCAGGCGCAAGCCTATGAAAAGATTGACCCGGATACCGGCGAACGCTTTACCTGGATGCAGGATGAAAGCCTGGAGGAATTGCGCATGCCCGAACGTGTGGCGGCTATCAAGGCGGAATACGAAAGGCGTATGCAGCGCGAGGCGCAAAGGTTTGTGAGCAACCAGCGATTGTGCGACATGTGGGATGATGAGGAAGAAGGACAGAATCTGGCCTGCCTTGTCTGCCATATCTGAATAAGGAGAACGCCATGCTGTACTTTGACGCCAATGCAACAACGCCCTGCGCGCCGGAAGTGCAGGAGGCCATGCGCCCTTATTGGAGTGGCGCCTTTGCCAATGCGTCCAGTCCGCACCGCGCCGGGCGCATGGCCGCACAGGCCGTAGCCGTGGCACGGCGATCTGTGGCGGAATGTCTGGATGCCCGCCCGCAGGAAATAGTCTTTACCTCTGGCGCAACAGAAAGCACCAATCTTGTTTTTTGGGGACTGCTGCTGGCGCCCCGTACACGCCGTCATGTTGTCGTCAGTTCCATAGAACATAAGGCCGTGCTGGAAAGTGCCGCCCTGCTGGAGGAGCAGGGTTTTGACGTTACTCGCCTGCCGGTCACACCGGACGGCGTTGTTGATCTGGATGCTGCGGCCCGCGTTATCACACAGGAAACCGCGCTGGTGTCCGTTCAGGCTGCCAACAACGAAATAGGCACTATCCAGCCTGTTCTTCCCCTTGCCCGGCTTGCCCATCAGGCCGGGGCCTTTTTTCATGTGGACGCAGTACAGGCATTAGGAAAAATGCCCGTTTCCATGCGGGACTGGGAATGTGACTTTGCCTCGTTCAGTGCCCATAAAATTTATGGCCCCAAGGGTATTGGGGCACTTTTTGTCAATGGCGGCCCGTTACGCTGGCCCTGGCCGCGTCCGTTGCGCGGCGGCGGTCAGGAAGGCGGCTTGCGCCCCGGTACGTTGAATGTACCGGGCATTGTCGGTTTTGGTACTGCCTGCGAAATGCTGCGGCGACGTCCTGTGAATACTCTGGAAACTATTACTAGCTTGCGGAATTTATTAGAAAAAAATCTGGTTCATATATACAAGGATGATATTTTTATTATCGGAAATTCAAGTCTACGCTTGCCTAATACTCTTACAGTTGCTATAAAAGATACCTCTGCTGAACTAATTATTTCAACTATAAAGAATTGTATGCTTGGAAGAAGCTCTGCCTGTATGGGGAACTCAAAGATAACTTCACATGTTCTTAAAGCTCTTGGATTGCCAGATAATACTGGAGAAAATGTAATTAGAATATCCCTCCTTGAATCTGTAACACAAGATGAAATAACTAAGTTTATTCATTTTTTGCAGGATGCTATTACTACAGTAAGAAGAATTAAATAGGAGATGATATGTCGGTTTTTAAAGAAAAAATCAATGCTCTTTCTACAGGGAGCTTTAAAAAACCGCATAAATATATTGCACTGTTATCAATGATTATCATCTTAGACAGGAAAAATTTTATAGAAAATAAGATTGTATTTAATGAAGATTTTAAGGATATATTTTCCCTTATTTTCCAAAAAGTTGCTAAAGAGAATGATAGAAATAGAGCCCATACCCCGTTTTTTCATCTAAAAACGTCTGGGCTTGTAACTCTTATTCCTCAATCAGGTAAAGACCTTTCACAAATTGGCACTATCGGTTCTGCTGGCGAGCTAAATAACTGTGTTGCCTATGCGATGTTGGTTCCAGAACTGTTTGAATCTCTGAAAGATCGATCCTTACGAGTAGAAATTATAAATGAAATCAAGGATAATTTATTAATATACCATAAACAAAAAGAAATTCCTGTAGCTACTTTAGATAAAAACAGAACAGAATCATTTTTAAATTATCTTAATACATTACAGCACATTTATGGCGGAAATGAAAATGCGCTGGCAGAATTTCAGGCCCAAAATCCCCTCTTTGCCCGTATTGCTGCGCCGCACCCTCTGGAAGAAGCTCTTATCAAAGACTTAAAGGCAGGCACGCACAGTATCATCCTTACAGGGCACGCCGGAGACGGTAAAACGACGTTGGCCTTTGCCGTATATCGCAAGCTGTGCGGCATTCCTGCTGATCAGCCTCTCCCGGAACTGGGGAACAGCCGTATACGCTTTTCCATTGACGGTCATAAGGCTCTGCTGATCAAGGACTTGAGTGAGCAGGCGTGTCAGCAGCACGAAGCCCTGCTCAACGAGCTGCTCGATGAGCAGACACGCAGCCTGCTCGTTTCCAATACCGGCGCATTGCGTGAATTTTTTCTGTCGCAAGTACAAGATTCATTGCAGCGCGTAGAGCTGGAAAGCAGTCTTCTTACAAGCCTGAGCAGGGAACAGGACGACGGTTTTTCCTTTCGGGGACGACGATTTAAAATCTATAATCTGGCCTTGCGCGACAATCTCCCCCTGGCGGAGACTGTCCTTTCCAACATGCTCAGGCCGGAACTCTGGCCAAAATGTGCCTCCTGCCGTCATAAGGCCGCCTGCCCCGTGCTTTTCAACAGAACGTTGCTTGCGGATACCAACAGCCCGACCCGACAGCGGCTATTTCTCGCTTACAGGCGTTTGCAAGCCTATGGTATACGCCTGACCATGCGGCAATTGAGTGAGCATCTGGCATATTGCCTGACTGGCGGGCTGGATGAACGGCGTTTATGCCGGGCGGAAATTCTGGAGCCGTGCATCGGCCCCCGGCAGCATATCTACAATCTCTTTTTTGGCGGTCATCATGCCAGGCCTGACAGCTCCGTAGCGGATATGGCCGCTATTCGTGGTGTACACGAGCAAGAACTGGGGGCCTATCCGCTACCATGCATGGATAAAAAGCTGTGGCATGCCTTGCCCGCCGATGCAGTAAAGCTGGGGCTTTCTCCGCTGGTTGCTCCATTTTTGCAACAACTGATACGACAGGGCAGCACGCAGGAAAATCCGTCTGCCGGTGCGGAAGCCCGTTTGCAGGCCAGACGCCTTCTTTACTTTTGCGCCTGCCCAGATTCGGACGAATTGCAAAAACGGCTGCAACAGGAATTTCTTCAATCGCCCGGCGTCTTGTTGCACGCCGGACTACACGGGCAACCCCGGCTTGACCCCAGTCTCAAACGCCATTTGCAGAACTGTCTGTTCCATGTGTTGCAGGAGCATTTTACCGGCATCCATCTGCCTGCCAGTAGCCGACGCCACAGCCGGGATACCCTGTATATCACCCTGAACCGCCCCACACCACTCTTGCGACAGAGCGTACAGACGGTGCTTTGTACGGTTTCGTGGCTGGAGAACTTTGATCTGTGTATCACACGCCGCAAGGACGGACGCTTCTCCCTGCAGCTGGAAGGGCGACGTAACCTGCGGGATATCGCACCGCTAGAACTGACGATTCCCTTTCTGGATTATATATTGCGCCGCTATGACGGTGCAGTAGGCGATTTGCCCCGCGCAACCTTTGCCCAGCAGCTGGACACCTTGAAGGCCCAGATACTCCGCAGCATGAAGGATGACGAAGAAACACAAGCCATACGCCTGCTGCGATATTGCTCTGATTATCAATTGATACAGGATGAGTATATACTGGATGGCTCTACGCTGGAGGTGAACCGCCGTGGAACATACTGAAGCCCATCTCTATCCGGCAGCAGCCCTGTTGTCTTCTGAGAAAGACTGGTTACAAAATCCAGCCTTCCGTTTTTTCGGAAAACGTCTCATTACCGAACAAAGTTTGCCGGAATTTCTCAATGAACTTTTGCTCATTCTCTTTTCACCCAAGCGGCCTGCACAACCGCCATACGAAACCATTAAAGGCTGTTTTCCTCCTCGTGAACTGCTGGATAAACCCGGCGGCCTTCGTCTGGAGTATGCGCCTTCAGCACGCCTTAATTTGAAATTATTTGCTTTTTTCGGCGCATCACGTCTGGATGCCCGCCACAAGACCCACCGCGAACATTTTGAAGAACTGCAAACACGCCTCCGTGATAGATTGCGTACCGACTCCGCTTCCGACACGCTCGCCATTCTTCGCGATCTGGAAAATCTGTTTCTTGGCCTGCGCTCCACAGGCGAAGGCCGCACCTGGTGCGCACAGCAATTTTTGCCACTCTGCCAGCATCTTTTGACAGCCGAGACTATTTGGAATGAAAAGGAGGCGATACGCAGTCCAGCCTTAACTTGGGCAGATTCTTTTACGACTACCTCAAAATATTGGTCAATCAATAGGCATCGCTTCATGGCTAGAGGGGGCGAGGTTCTTTACTATCAGCTCTGTCTTGCCCTGAGCAAAAAACAGGATGAAATTGCCCGCTGGAATAACGATGCCAAGCTGGGCCTTGGCCCGGAAGAAATTGATCCCGAAGGCCTGCGTCTGGCTCTGGAACACGCACTGCCAACGATAGTGAATGCTCGCTCCGGCCTGAATAAGCTGGCCGCATTCATTGGCAATCTAGAAACGGAAACCGCCCGCAGCACCGATAGGGATCGGGAAGGGGAACCGCGCTATCAAGGCATGGGCTGGTGCGCTGCCGACAGCTGGAAGGAAGGTTACCTGTTTGCCGTCGAATTGTTGCACATCCTGCGGGCGGATGTTGATATCATGGAACGTCTTGCGCTGCTTGAAACCGCCTGCGGCCTGCAAATCCTGCGTACACTTCTGGCCCGGACAGCCTATCTGACCTCTCAATCCCTGCCCTGGCCGGGCTATCTGATTCCCGTCACAGCGCAGGAAAAAGCGAGCATTACCTTGCGCCACGTTTCGCAACACGCCTGCAAGCACCTGCGCACCTTGCAGGAACGTCTTATTTTGGCGCAACTGCCCAACTGTACCTACAAACCTCCCGCTAAAACCAAGGGGGCACAGAGTGATCCCGAAGCCGCAAAAAAGAAGTTTCTGGGGGATGAAGTCAGCTCCAAATATGCGGCTGGCCTATTTTTCTCTCTTGCCAAGAAGCATCTGGGACTGATTGTACCCCGTATCGGCAGCGGAGAACGCTTTGTCCTGTCGGATCGAATCCTGCGTTTGCTAGTGCTCACTCTGGTTCCCGCGCAAAAGCATCTGAGTCTGGATACCTTCAAGCAGCGCGTGCGGGCCTGGCATGGCTTTGTCTTTGATGCAGAAGGCTTTGAAGATGCACAACGCTGGTTGGGCAAACAGACGGCTCTTTTTCCCACCCATTGTGATGCCTGGTTGCACGCCATGCTGGAAGATGGCAATTTTTTAATCCATCTTTCCGATGCCTGTTCCCTTGTTCATAACCCCATCGCCGAAAGCCGGGAGGCCTAGATGCTTTTGTTCAGCCACTCCATCACCGCTGCCGTGGATATGATGCTACAGGTCAACGGACAGGGACGAACTCTTGTCACCCTGCCCAGCTATGATGCACCGCTCCTGTTGACCATTGCACGGCAACTGACGGAACTGGCCCGAATGCGGCAAGCCCGGATGGAACTTAAAATTGCCTCCAGAACCACAGACCAGTGGCAGGCAAGCGACCGGCAGATCGCCTGTGACAACGGCTGGAAAGACACTCGCGGCAACCTGACCTATTATCGTAATACGCTCGCTACGCAGGGAAAAACGCTCGTTGTACTCTGCGGCGTGGACAAGATTATCGATACGGCGGGGCTGGAAGACTTCACTTTCTGCGACGAGGCCTTTATCTGGGCACGCTACAGCCATACGCTGTTTACAGACTGGCTCCGTATCCGCTTTGAAGGAGCAGGGCTGACGCTGCCAACCGACACGGCCATGCCCAAGGTGAACAATCTGCTTACAACGTTACGTCTGTTGCCGAACGGGGGGCTGGTACGCATCAGCTCCTGGCTGGATAGCATGAATATGGACGGGCTATATGACGGTTCTGGACTGTTGCAGCGGCTGCTGACCAGACTAGCCTATTTTGACCTGCCCAACTGCCGAGGCTTTGGCCGTCAATGCCGCAGCACGTCCTTCATGCAGTATGCCAGGGCCGCCCAACCTTTTTTTGACTACAGTTCGTTCATCAAATTCAAGGATCGCGCTGCCGCCCGCAAGGCGGTAGAAAATGCCCTCGAACTCCTGGAACAGGATGCTCCGGCCCTGCGCGACCTGAGCGACAGGCCCGATGAAATCTGCCCGCCGTACCCTTCCGGAAAGGAGTTTCTGCAAGGCATTCTGCGCTATATTGATACCGAAAACAGCGACGACAGAGAAAAGCTGTACGCCTGCGACTTTGTAACCCTGCATGATACTGTACTGCGTTGCCGTCCTTCGCGCGTCAAAAAAAGCAGGGAAACACCGCGCAAGCTCTATGGTTCTTTACTGGCCAGCCTGCTCACCGCCTTGTGGGCAACGCTAGAAGCATGTCGCAAGAAAAACGGGGAGCAGGCAATACCCCCTGCACCATGTTTGCGCCTGTATGGAGAAAGCTACAGGTTTGTCAATGAAAGTGAAGGGGGCGGACAGGCCCTTGCCGGTGAGCTCTGCGATTATGCGAGAGAGCAGTTGCGCCATTTGCTGGATGGGGTGGACATGCTGCTGGAAAACTACTTGCGGGACGAAAACGGCATGTGCGTCCATAGTCGCCTCTTGCCGGAAGATTCCCCCAAGGTCACACGCAAGACGCCATTTTTCCTTTTCAGGGTGGAAATTGCAGAAGGCCCCGATACCCCCGCGCTTTTTGTATCCCGCTACGCATGGATTATTCCTGAAAAGCACAGGGATCGGCTGGATGCGGAACTGATCCGCCGTGCGGCGGATCAGCTGGCAGAAAATTCCTCACTGTTGCCGGTCTATCATCTGCCATATTACGAGGAACTGCTGAACGCCCCCGACGGCGACGACACATACGAAATTTTACGGCATTGCCTGCGTGATGGCACGGATACGGACTTCATCAAGAACCTGCTGCCCAGGGAACAGCCTGCGACAGGGGATCCGCTTATGCGGCATTTGTCCCATCTTTCCAGAGCCTATGCCAAATTTATGTGCCACGCAGCGCAGCACAGCCTCTTTCATGCGCTTTTTCAGCAGGACGACAACGGCGAAAACCCCTGGAGGCTGCTCAAACATGCCTATGAACAGGCGCTGCGGACAGGTACGGAACTGGTGCATCAGGAAAACACCTGTCTGGGCCCTGCGCTCATGCGTGCCTTCCTGCTTACGCAACCGCCCCTCCCGGAGCAGGGCATCAACTGGCGGCTTTCCCCTTACGAAGATTCCGCTATTGTTACCGTACTGCATCCCGCCTTACTGGAGCAGATTCACGCACAGACCATCTTCCTGTGCGCCGGTTTCCGTCATATCTGTCGCCAGGCTCGCGGCTCGCGGCAAGGTTTCTCCCCCAAAGTGCTGCAACGCTATCTCCACATGGCACGCACACACGCCCCCCTGTGTGCCCTGTTGCGTACTACGGCCCAGACCCTGACCAGTGAAGTTCGGGGAGACGGTCATATCCACAAAATCGGTCATGTGGAGCAGCACCGGGTAGAGACGCTTTCCACCCGTCTGCACAGCGATGGCGATCGCTTTCAGGAAAGACTGAGCGATATAGACCTGTATGCGGAAAGTGACGAGTCCGCACTGCTGGAAGATTTACTCCAGCAATACTACAGTCTGCGTCCCCATGCCGGGGACGGCATCAGTCTGGTCATTTTCCGCAATACCTCCATACAGCCCGTTATTGCCGGTCTGCACAGCTTCTTGCGAAAGCTGGCCGCAAACCCCGCCTGCGACTTTGCTCATCGGGATACACTCTATGACGTGCGCCTGATCTTCTTCAGCAAAAGCAACGACGCTGCCGACCTGCGCTTCTGGCTCACGCACTGGCAAAACCGCTGGAAAGCCGCCCGAGAGGAGGACAGCCAGACGACAAATTCCTGCTACCGCTTTTGCCGTATCTCGGTCGCGCATCAGCTTGTATGCAGCAACCAGGAAATGGAAGACCTCTTGCGGTCGGGCAAGATAGATGTGGATATCGCCCTGCTGTACGATCTGATCGATACCAGCAAGACATCTTGTTTCTTCAAGGAGATCGAGCCATTCGATATCACAAGTACGGAACTTAAGTTTCCCATTCTCGAAAAAAAATACTGCGTTTCGTTCCACGAAAGCCAGGAACTTTCCCGGTTGCGCGTCATCAGCCTGCGTCAGTTCCCTACTACCTCGCTGCATACCGAGCTGCTGGCCGCCCTGCGCCAGACACCCCGATCCGCGGCATCGCTCGTCATCAGTCGCGGCAATTTCCATGACTGGAAACAGATCATAGCCCTTTTGCATAAGGCCGCAGAATGGGTCATTTGTATCGACCCCGCCATAGATGAGGCACTCATCCGTGATTCCGCCCCGGCGGGAACACGGGATATTATCGCCTTCGGCTCTGGCGTGGGCAGCCACGGCGAAGCCAACTATACTGTTTCTTCCGAACAGTTGAGCTGCCGGGATTTAGGCATCCATATCGGTTTGCGCCTGGCTAGCCTCTATGGCGATAACGCTCCCGATACCGAAACTTGCCACACAATGGCGAAAAATCTGCTGCGAGCGAAAAAACTGGCCGGTATGGGCCTTATTCGTGCGGCCAGCCTGCAAGACAATTACATTCATGATTTTCTGGCCTATTCCCTGAGCCGACGCCTTTTGCAGGCTCCCCATACGCTTTGTGATACCATCATTTCCCTGGATGCCTATCACCACTGGTTGCCCTCGCGGGATACCCGCCACCCGGATTTGCTCTGGCTCACTGGCAAGGAGCAGGATGGTCGCCTGCATCTGTATGCCCGGCTGATAGAATGCAAGCTGGCACATGCCAGTGATGAACATGTCTGGCGCGCTCATACCCAGTTGCGCAGCGGCCTGGGCCTGCTGGAACCCCTGTTCCGCCCGCGCGCCACAGATGAACTGGATGATGCCCGGCCGGATCGCCGCTACTGGTGGCACCAGCTTCACCGTGTTATTACCAGCAGCATGTATGTGGAACAGGGCGCAGAGGCCAGACGCACGGCTTCCCTGCTGGAACAGCTGGCCGAAGGGCAATTCTCCATTGAATGGGAAGCCCTGCTGCTGACCTACTGGACCGACGATGACAGTACAGAGGCCCGCTGGACTGACAGCTGGACTATAGATGGCATTCCCGCCCGTCAATGCGTTATTGGCTACCCGCTACAAATCCGGCTGGCCCTGGAGGAAGTATCTTCGCAAATCTGGGAAGATGCCTGCCAGCAGGCACCGCTTGCGAAACAGGCAGATCGCTATCCCGAAGATGCTCCTTCCCTGCCTGCGGAACATGTCAAAGATGATGTTTTCGAAGGCGGGATTTCCCAATTCGGGAGCGATGCGGACGACAGTCCCGACGAAGACGACGAGGATCAAACTGACTGGATGCGCACCTATCTCTCACCGGACTGGCTGGAACGGCGTCTCCCCAGCGCAGAGGATATGCCCGTCCAAGAAGGTACCAAAGCCGGTACCGACGACACGTCGTTCGATTCCCGCGCATATGAGATGGACAGCGGCACAACCTCCCCGCAGCAAAGCGCAGACCAGAAGCACGCCGATGCGGAACCGTCTTCCACCATGTTGGAAGAAAAGGAAACTTCCGCCTCTCCGGCAGCGCAGGCGGGAACCTCCTGTTCCCCATCCACACCAACGGCAAATTGGGGTTCTGCGCCTGTATCCCCGGATGTTTCACTGCCGGTAGAAATCCCGGAACACATCCTGCTCGGCCATAACAGGAGCGGCTACCCCGTCCACTGGCCTTTCAGGGATGCCGTGAACCGTCATCTCATCATCTTTGGCAGCTCCGGTAATGGAAAGACCTATGCCATTCAATGCCTGCTGGCGGAACTGGCCCGCAAGCAGCTCAATACTATGGTGCTGGACTACAGCCAGAGTTTTACGCCCTCGGAAATTCTGGCTCCGGTCAAAGGCTATTTCCCGGAGTGTGAACAGCATGTTGTCGTAGCCAAACCTCTCCCCATCAATCCTTTGACCCGGCAGAAGCTGACGCAGCTCCATACGGATGAACCTCCGTATCTTGTTGCCGGAAGAATCTCGGATATTTTTAAAAAAATTTTCAACCTTGGAACACAGCAGATCAATATCCTGCAAGATGCCGTCATTGAATGCCTGGAGAAAAATTCGGCAACAACCCTTCAGCATGTGGAACATATGCTGGAAACATTTCGGGATGATGATCGGCACAATAAAAATTCACTTGAGACACTCCAAAGCCATCTTCGCAGTTTCATTAGAACAAATCCCTTTACAGAACCGCAGGATAACGCTGGCTGGGAGAAGCTCTACAGAATGTCTCCTGCCTGTAACCATGTATTTCAGCTAGCTTCCATACCTAATGTCTTTGCGGCGGGAATCATTGAATTTGTCCTCTGGGACCTTTTTTTCCATGCCCAGCGCAATGGCACTCCAGCACATCCAAGTCTTGTTGTGCTGGATGAAATACAGAACCTCAGTTTGCAGGACGGTTCGCCTGTTGATAAAATCTTGCGGGAAGGACGCAAATTCGGAATGGGTTTGATAGCGGCGACACAGTCGTTTTCCGGTGTCAAACAGGCATTGAGTACCCTGAATCAGGCCGCCTATAAGCTCTATTTCCGTCCGGCGGATAATGAAATGGCAGAATGTGGCAAGCAACTGCATGATGTGGACTCTTCCTGCTCCGCCTCGGAATGGAAAGAACAGCTTGCCCGCCTGAAACGCGGCGAATGTTACATCATCGGCCCTGCAACGGCACAAGAACGGCCTGTACGTTTTGTCAAAATTGCCAGCATGGAGGAACGCGGTCTTGGTAACTGAACAGCACACACGCCTTGCGCGTAATTTCCATCGGACATTCAAGCCTGAACGCAGCTATCTTTCCGCCTTGTTGCGCTATGCCGCTGCCGGAAAGGGCGGTTCACTTGAGGAAATCAGCAGGCATACCGGCATTCCCACCGGTTCCAGCTCCGGCAAGGTACAACCGACCATTGACTATTGCACGGGCATGGGGCTTTTGCATCCGCAAAAAACAGATACTACTTATACCTTCGCGCTGACGCCTTTTGGGCGGGCCGTCCTCACGGAAGACCCCTTCATCTCCAATCCTGTGACGCAATGGCTGGCCCATCTCCAGCTTTGCCATCCCCGCCGGGGGGCCGATCTCTGGTATCAGGTCTTTGTGGAAGGTATGGAAACACTCGGCATGGATTTCAGCCGCCAGACTCTTGAACACCATTTGCGTACCGTCTACGCCACGGAAGGGCGAAACCCCATCGGACCTGTCATTGGTACCTACACCGATGAAGCCGCCTTCATGGGTGCGGGGGTTCTGACGGAAAAAGACGATCAAATCCATCGTGCCGCCGCGCCTCTTTCCACGGAAAGCCGCCGCGCCTATGCCGCATGGCTGGCCCAGCTCCTGGCGGATTTTTTTCCCGGTACACGGCATATTCCTGTTACCGACTGGGAACGGGCCTGTGGCTGGAAAAGGGCAACAGGCTGGCATCCGTCCACCGCTGCGGACATGCTAGCGAAAGCCGAACATCTTGGTGTTCTGGCCGTAGACAGACATATGCAGCCCTGGCTTGTAGACCTTCGCCGCTCTCCCGATGAAATCTGGCTTACCATCTTTGATGATATGCTCTAGATGGTATTGTCAATTTGCTATAATTCATTGAAATTATTGAATAAATTTTCAACAACAATCAATAGGGCCTATTACCTTTGAAAAAGTCAAAATTATCTATAAGCTACCTTGTGATAACAAGGTGATATAAAATAATGATTATACCTTGACAAAACATTCTTCATGGGAAAAAAAAGAAAAAGTTTGCTGGTAAGGCGATATGAAAAAACGTAAAATAAAGCCCATTCAACTTTCGCCGGAAAGGCGCGTTCCCAATCCGCGTCGCCGCCTGCGAAAAATCGTCCCGAAACTTGAGGAAATCAGTCGTTGTGTTTCCTAATCAGGGCAGCCCGGACCATAAAACTGCACAGTATTATAATAACGAACTCCCCCGTCCCAGAGCGGATGCGGAAAAATGTCCTCCCAATCTTTGTCATTCCAAGGAGGAATACCAAAAAATTGTTGCTCTTCTCCGTGAGGCGATAAAAAATGGCTTTGTCAGTGATGCCTTTGAGGGAAATTTTCCCCGCTTCGTCTGGAGCAATGCCCTTGGAGATGGAATTGTATATGAAGCGCGGCTTACAAATAAAGAGCAGGGAATATATAAAGGCTATCCCCGCTCTGATTTAACTTCAATTCCGGAATAATCATGTTTTCGATCTCTTGCGAATGGATTGATCGCCAGGATGTCCTCCTTGATGAATATGAAGCGACATTTTCGCGTTTTTCAATTCAAAGTAATAATATCTATTTAACGCAGGTGCGCGATACGAATCAAATTTCTCGTAGCTATATCCATATTCCCGCCTATCCTGTGGCAGAATGGCTCGCTTTCAATTGGTGGAGCCTGTTTCACGAAGTGGAAAATCCTCTCAAGCGAAATCAGGAGCTTTTTTCACGCCATAATTTACTTTCTGGTTCTGATGGCTATGCCGTTCCCAACATTATATTTTATCCTCAAGGAAAAAATATTGAAATTTTGTGTTCTGAGAGAAACAATGATTTTTCAGGACTTATTTTTGAAAACAGGAATCAGGCATTTTCTTTTCCTTATGAAACAGTACAAGATAGCATATCAACATTTATAGAGTCAACAATTGCCCGATTAGAAGAAAAAAATATATTTGATACGCAATTACAAAAACGATGGCAGCTTATCACACAAATATCTACGGAGGAAGAATACTTTGCAAGCATATGCGGAATGCTTGGTCTGGATCCTTTTGATATGGATATAGAACTTTCTGAAAAAATTATACAGGTTTACGGAAAAATAAATGATGATGCTATTGAGGATTTCTTTTCAATGGCAACCATTGATAATATCATTGAGCAAGAGAAAATCAATCGTAAGTTTTTTGATAGTGCCAAGCCGCAAACAGAGCTGTCTGAACTCGCAATATTTAAGAAACATATATCAAAAGACAGCAATGGAAAACTGAAGCACGCCTCGCTCAAGCCTTGGGAACGTGGATATACACTTGCACGGGCATGCTGCAAACATTTTGATATTACCCATCCTATTTCTACTCCCTCGGATATGTTAAAAAAACTAGGAACAGCACCGGACAGGATTCAGGACAGTTATAAAAATGTAGACTATCGTCCTGGAGGAAAAATCCTTAGGAATGTTATCTTTTCCTCATTCAGAAATGAAGATGGAAAGCTTGGATTTTCTCTGTTAAAAGCTTCCTCCCAACAGCAGAACTTTTATCTTACCCGTGCCATATATGCCTATCTAGCGAGTGACGACACATATAGAATCATAACACCTGCCCATACGGCATACCAACAGGAGAGCAGAGCTTTTGGTGCTGAATTTCTTGTACCTTCCATTCAACTCAAAAAAAGGCTTCGTCGCTTAAAAACACTCATCCTTGAGGATATCGACGAGCTTGCCCAAGAGTACAATGTTTCTCCGGAAATTATCAGGTATCAGATTAAAAACCATATGCAAGATATTGAAATGCAGCATGATAGAAACGTCAGTTGTAGCATCGCCCGCTAGAAGCATCTATACTTCTGTCAAACGTGCAGGGAAAGAGCTGGTGCGTATGCACACTCTTTCCCTTTTGTGTTTTTATCGGAGAGTTGTAATCAACACAAGGTATCAAGCATTCCGTTATTTATATAGCATTTTCAGTTTAAAACGCTGTACCTTTCAAACTGAAAATATTATAAAGTCATTATGAGGGCCTTTCCCCATGAGTACCTGCCTTGGTGATATCATCCGCTTTCGTGATGACAAACTCTTTCAGGGAGCTGTAGACATTTCCTGGTTCTACAGGGATCGCGACAAGGCAGAGGCCGCTGCTGCGGCTTTTGTCTTTCACGGACCGCGCTATCATGGCGTCCGGCAGAAGGAAGGCTACCATGAACACAGGCTGACCGATACCGCTACTCTTGCCTGTAGCATTCTGAGTCAGTCCTGCGGCAAGGGGGAACAGCCATTCAAAATGGCCGTGGCCGGTTATGGCACTGGCAAGTCCCATCTGGCACTGGCTCTGGCGGAATTTCTGCATACCCCGGAATCCACCGCCGGGCAGGCGGTTCTTGAAAGTATCGTCTCTGCAGATGAGGAACTAGGGCAGGAATGCCGCATTCTGCTCAATGAGCAGGGCAAACCTTCTCTCGTGATCCCCCTGAACGGCATGAGAGAATTTCCCCTGTTGCCGGAGATTCTGCGATGCGTTACCGCAAGCCTGCACGCTGACGGCCATGACAGCACGCCGGTTGAAAACATGCGTCCCCGCTTTGCCAAAGCCGCTAGTCTGATTGAAAGGCTGCATCAGCAGTTCACCGATACAATCTGCCAGGAAGCGGGGAAACCAGACCTTGAAAGCCTTGTCGCGGCATTGCGGGAAGAACAGGATGAAGCCGTCTACAAGGCTGTAGCACAGTATCTGGAAAAGGAAGGTATCCCCTTCGATGCCGGCCAGAACGGATCGCTGCCAGAACTTTTTCAGATTCTTGTAGAATCGTACTGCGGTATCGGCAAGCCCTATAAAAGTGTGGTCATTCTGTTTGATGAATTTGGTAAATATCTGGAATTTGCCATTGGCAAACCCTACATTGCCGGAACAAATGCACTCCAGGAATTATTTGAAGCCGTACAGGGATGCAGTCAATCCGTTTGCTTCGTCGGCTTTATTCAGTTTGAGCTGAAAGCCTATTTGCAACGTCTCAATGCAGAATATCGCAACGAAGCACAGCGTTATATCACGCGTTATGACAATGCGGAAAAAGTCTACCTTTCCACCAATCTGGAAACACTCATTGCCCATCTCATCGAAAAGACAGATCGTGCCTTTATCGAGCAGCATATTGCTGCGGTAGCAGAAAGCACGACAGGGCCAACGCAGTTCTATCTGCGCCATTTTTTCCCGGCCAGCCAAAACTCAGCCGTATGGCAGGATCAGACACTTTTCTCTCGCGTTATTTGTCGTGGTTGCTGGCCTCTTTCCCCCTTTGCGCTCTGGTTCATTTACTCTCTGGCTGCCGAAAGCCGTTTTTTGCAGGGGCGTTCCGCGCTCTCCCTGCTTAAGGAACTGTTTGTCAGCCTCGCGGACAAACCGGCAGATTCCTTGCCGCGTGGAGGCATCCCCGCATCTTCCCTGCTGACACCTAGTTTGCGGGAAGAATTAATCAGCTCGGAAAAAAGCGGCAATCAGGGGGCCATTGCCTATGCTCTTGAATCTGTCCTGAATCGTCACGGGAATCGCCTTAGTGAAGCATCCATAGCAATTCTTAAGGCGATTGTCATTGCTGCCAAGCTAGTTATGAAAGCGGATAATCGGGATAATGCCATTGAGGGACTTGGCTGGCTCTGCGGTCTTACTTCTGATGTTGTCCAGAAGGAACTGGATAACCTGCAATTTGAGAGTAATCTTATTGAATGGGATGAATCCCTGTGCTGCTTTGACATTCTAAGCGATGCCATTCCCAAAACCCAGTTTATCAACTTTCTGCATCAACGCAGATTGAATGAATATGATGATCACAAGCAGGCAGGGCTTTTTATCAAAGTTATAGACAAACTGACAAACAAACTGACACCTGATATTGAAACAGACTTTGGAGAACTGCATAATATTAAAACAAGAGAATGGCGTTTTGCTCCGCAAAAAACGCATATCAATTTTATAAGCCCCGTCTTAAATGACATCCTTACCACATGGCCACAGCGTACAGGACATGACGAAGCTAAGGGAACGCTCCTGTTTTGCTATGCCGGTCATGAAATCGCGCTTGAAGATGCCATGAGCCAGCTGCGAAAAGAACTGAGAACGGCTCTCAGGCAACACGACTTGCAAAACGCACCCGTGTTTATCATTCTTCTGCATGATGCTGATAATCAGCTTGGCATTCTTTTGGCAGAATACGACATTTTGCAAAATCTAAATAAAGCGGAAAAAGAAAAATTTGCCAATCTTGTTTCCTCTCATGAAGAATCTCTCCGCAAACATGCGGAAAAAATCGTACATCAACTCATTAAACAGCGCAACTGGATTGCGCCGCTACAGGAAGAACTACCACAGCGTCTGCCGTCTGTCGGTCGGGCGCTTTTTGAATACATCTATAAAGAAACTCTGCCCTTCTCTATGGACGGCTTTGCCACAGCCCACGGTAACGGCCCTGCAACGGCCCGTGAATTTGCATACAGCCTGTTCCATAACAGGCTGATCTATGATGACGTACAAGCCCTGCCTTCCATGAAAAAAAACAGGGCTGTTGCGCTGTTCAAAAATGACTGGAACATTTTTTCCAAGACACCGAGAGGAGAAGTTCTAAGAAATCCGGCCCCTCTGCAACGTATCTTCCGCCGCTGGGATACGGCCTGTCGGGAAGGTCTGGCAGTCTCGGATATGTATGCCGCGCTGCTGCGGCCTCCGATCGGTATGAATGACATATCGGCTCTGTTGCTGATCAGCGTGTATCTGGCGGCTCGTCATAGTTCTTTGTATGTACATGATGGAGAAAATACGCTTTCCGTCCGGGAATGGGCGGTTATGGTCTCTCCCGAAAAAAAGAAAAAAATCACACCTCAAATCTTTGGAGCTGCTCGCCTTTTTCTGGCAGAAGAAAATACATCCCAATGGCCAGAGCTTCTTGATGAGTGGAATGCCTGTACATCCTATAAAGAGCTGCGTGAATTCCCGGATCGTGCTACAGCTCTCAAGAAGCAGTACCCCATTACTCAAGTTGAAGATGCAGAACTGTACCATATACTGCAACAAAAAAGCGAACATGCGCGTAAAGAATTACAGGATTTTGAAAATCTGGAAAACAAGGCAGAAGAACAGTGTGCGCTTGCAGAAACAAAAGGAAATATTTCCCTGCATCTATATAGCACAGCAAACTTTGGGAAGTTGCTTTCTAAAATTGAAGCCGCACCTGAATGTTGGCCCCAGGAATATGCTTCAAAATTTGAGCAGCGTTTTGGGAAGATGCGTCAGGACTTCGCAACTGTATTCCCACGCTGGCTTGAAACACTGGCTCCCGCGACGGACACAATAGACGCCATTGCCACGTTTAAGGAACAGATGGAAAAATTCAAGGGAAAGCTTCTTGCAATCCATCTTGAAAATGAAGCGGACAAGCTGAAAGAATATATGCAGAATGCCTGCAAAAACGCGGAAATACTTGGAAAATACCGGGCGGAAATACGCAGTACTGAATCCTGGCTAGAGGAAAGTAAAACAACGTTTTCCACCCAGTCCATCGACAGTTTGCGTCAGGCACGCGATATGGCAAAAGCACATGCCAAAAATTTAACGTGTATTGCCCGTAATAAAACCTTTGAAGGTCTGCCAGAGCTGCGCGAACAATTAAGCGAGCATCAAAAGACGCTGGAACGGCATCTTGGCAATCTGGAACGTCGCACAAGAGAATTGCTTAATCCTTCGTTTGAAAGCATGGAGGATATACAAAATCATCAGGCGGAGCTTACGCGCCTTGAGCAGTTTTGCAGCCGTCAGGATGCCCAGGACGTTGCCGATCTGAAATATGTGCTTGACTGGCTGATTTCCAGCTGGAAGGGACTGCGCAACGATGGCTCGCTGGATGCCGCTATGCTGGCAGCACGTCTCGCGCATTTGAGCACAGAACTTGCCGCTCAGATAGAAGAAAAGGAACTAGGCCTTGATGCAGCGGCATTACATGCCCTGACTGTTATGGATATTGAAAAGACACGCAGGGAACGCAGTACCCTTTGGCTGGCAGATGCCCACAGCAAGTGTGAACGCTGCGCCGGACTGTCAACGGAACAGGCCACGGCACTTTATACATGGCTGCACACAGAGCCAGCCTACCTGACTGATCAGGACAGGGCCGTTTTAGAGCAGTTACGCAATCAGCTTCACGCGCATCTTGCCCGGCAAAAAATGGACTGGCTGCTGCAGGAGTTCAGCAAGTTATCCAGGGAACAGCAAAAGATACTTCTTGACCGTCTGCGTCTTCTTGTAAGCGGATAGTTTCTGTCCGCTTCCTGCTGCAAATAACCTTTTCCACACAAAGACATTGCCGGAAAGTCTCTGGATGTAAAGATAGTGTCACGACGTCATCCAAGACTTTCCGGCATATTATTTACAATCTGTGAGCCTGTTTCGTAAGTAACAGGTTATTTGTCACCTGGCGCAGGGCTGTTCAGCAAATGCGCCAATAAAGCATTTTCAGTTTGAAATGCTTCGCATTTCAAACCATACGGCCTGTCGTTTCGCGGAAAAAACGCGGTTTTTCCGCTCACTTTGGGCCGGGCGGCGCTGTGCCGCCGCCTCGCGTTTCACCTTTTTCAAAGTTGAAACGCTCTAGAATTCCTCCACCAACTCATGCCCCTGCCCCCTGCCGCTGTTCAGTTCGGCAACCACCGTGCGCAGGCGACGCATATTCGTTTCCCCATAAAAAGGATCGCGCGGGGCGGCGATCTCAAAGGAAATGCGGCGTTCGCGCACGATAGTACGGACAAAGATATTGACGGCCGTGGAAGGCGTCATGCCGAATTAGGTGCATATGGCGTCAAACTGCTGCTTGAGTTCCGCATCCATACGGACATTGAGTGTCGTCTGTACCATAATAGCCTCATATTGTCATTTTTTCTCTGTACGTTGTCAGCAGAAAAGATTTTTCCCGGACAAGAGCAAAACGCTTTTTGCTCCGGGAAGGCCCTTTCAAGGAACGGCCTCCCTAGATCGCCTGTCAGCGCCGGCGCATATGATATCGCGGGCGGGGCGTTACTATTTGTCGTTCAGAGCGCTGTTCAAGCGCGTCAGCGCAGGCAACAAGCTCTCGTGTACGGCGCTCAAGCGTTGCAAGTGCCGCATCAATGCCTGCTGCCCCTCCCGTAGCTGGAGGACCTCCCGGCGCAATGCCTGAATCTGACGCCCCTGATCCTCCATGCGGGTCTGCTGGCCGGAAAGCCATGTTCCCTGCTGGTGCAGCTTCGCGGCAAGTTCTCCTTCCAAGGCCAGCAGACTTTCTTTCAGCACCCTTTCCATTTCGGTCATGCGTCACCTCCGCACTACTTCCCAGGCGTCCCGCTGGCCTACCTTGCCCGCATTGACGATCTGCTGTCCCGCTGGTGTCAGAAGATAGGTTCTGCCTTCGGCCTGATACGGCTCCAGCCCCTTGAAACTATTCCAGAGCGAGGCATTTTGCGCTTCCAGCTGTTCCCGCCGGGCACTCAGGTCGGAAATCTCCTGCTCCAGAGCCTTGATTCGGTACTGTGACAGTATCAGCAGGCCCCAGATGGTCAGCATCGACACAATCAGGATTGCGCAACTCCACAGCAGGGCCAGCCGACAGGGACGGCTGAATACCGTCCCCATAGTCCGTCAGCGGGAGCTGATGGTCTGCTCCAGCTGTGCAAGGCTTTCGAGGATAGCGTTTTCGGTTGTAGCCAGCGCGTTTTTCGATGACGCTTGTAAATGCTGCTGCAAGGCGTGAAAGTTCTCCTGAAACAGGGCTTCTGTCGCCTGCCTTTCTTTCTCGGTTCTGGCCCACAGTTTCTCGGCCAGTGAGGATGCACTGTTCTGCATAGATACCTCCCTTGAAGCGGAGCTTGTCGCCGCTCTCCGGATCATGGACAGTGAGATAGTTTTTTCCCATGCGGCCGATTTTCAGACCGGCTTCCTCCAGAGCCTGAACGATGTCCTCCCGCGTACGGATTTTTCCCTGCTCCAGAAGCGTCAGCACATAGTCATGCACAGCCTGCCGTTTTTCCTCCCGCTGATCTCTGCCGGGCTTCTTGCCCCAGCACAACAGCCGTCCCGCATGAAGATCATCAGGGCCCGGCGTACACAGGCGCGCCCTCCGTCCCAGCCGCAGACCAGCGGCAGAATGCCCTTGCTGGCCGCTTTAGCGTGAAAAACGTGCTACACGGGTAAGCGCGTCCTGCCTCATACCATAGCCCCAGAGCCGCGCAGAGGCTCCCTCCCGCCCTGCCGGTCCGGCGGTTCCCGCGCTGTGCGCTGTGTGCCGGACAGGCTTTTGGCAAGGGCCCGGGCATGCATCGGCCCGGTGCCGGGCGGATCTTCCCGCCATGTCCGGGGGATGCAGCGTGAGGATACGCAAAAAACCTTATTATTTTCTTATATTCCCCATAACCTACTTTCCCTGTAAGAAATAATGATCCCAATGGCATGGGGGGTACAGCTGCCCCATGTCCCCTTTTTTGTTCCCAATTTCCCACGGTGGGAATGAAAAGGACCCAAGATAAAGGAGGAGTAGGAATGACAAAAAGAGCAATGGGGAATTTGTTGAACAGGTATCGATCCGTTTTGAAAAAATGCCACCTCATGAACACGTTCGGTTCATTGGCTGTTGCGTCCATCCTGGTCATGGGAGCAGCAAGTGGAGAGGCGTTCAGCAATACCACCGGCTATAACGCGGCCGATCCGGCATCATCAGGTACGACAATTTCCGCGACAGACCAGTCGGAAAATGCCGTTGCTTCCGCTATCAAAGTTGATACGGCGGCGACATACACGGTTCCTGATACAGTAACGCGTGCCGAGGCGACGGCCATAGGAAAACAAAGCGCCCGTGCCCTGGGAGTATTCGTGCAAGGTTCTGCAGGAAATCGGCTGACGCTGGATTCGCTTGATATTTCATCAAAAGCCATCACGGAAAATGGAAAATCCATCAGCTATGGTATACTTAGCGATAAAAGCAGTTCTGTATCTGTCAACGAAGGTACTATTACGGCATCATCACAATCAAAAAACGGACTTGGTGAATGCATTGGTGCTGTGAGCAACAATAACAGTTCGGCGGTCCTGGGCGTCAATTCCATCATATCCTCATCGGAATCACATCAACACACTGCAGAGCCCAAGACTGTCGGGGCCCAGGCTTCAGGCAGGAGCACTCTCAGCATGACGAGTGACAAAGTAACAGTAAAAGTTTCCGCAACGCATAACGGAAATGTTTTTTCCAGAAAAGTGAATGGGATATATGGCGAGGGAAATAGCACGTTAACGATGAACGACGCTGACATATCCGTACATGAGCGCAACAGTACCCCTGAAAAATCCGGGGCTGCCGGTATCCATCTGTTCACCGCATCGACCCTGACGATGAAGAACGGCACCATCCGGGTGACCACCATAGATCCCGAGGGCACGTTTGCAGGGTCTGCCGTCGGTATCGTCACCAGCGCGACCAGCGGCAGGCACGGCATCACCGCCGGTACCCTTGATATCCGTGCGCAAGGCGGATGGTCCTCCGGCATCCAGCTTGAGAATACCGACATGCGCATGGCCGGCGGAACCATCCTGAGCGAGGCTGTCGACAGGCCGGCATACGGCATACGGGCCACCCAGACGAACTTCACGGCCACCGGCGATGTCAGCCTGGAGGTCCTGTCTGCCAAGGCCGGCTCGGCCATTGGCGGCATCCTGTCGATAGGTGATTCGTCCGTCACGATGCGCGGCGGGTCCGTGACCGCGGTCAGCAAAGGGAACGGGGCCATAGGGCTCTACGCCAAAGGCGGCAGCATCACCAAGACAGGAGGGGACATCACCGTCGTTTCAGCGGGCACTTCCAGCGGCATGGACGCCTTTCCCGCCAGCAGGATCACCTATGGCGATGCCGGGGCCACGACGCGGGTAAGCGTGGAAGGCAAGAAGGCCTACGGCCTCCGTGCCGGGGGGGAAGCCGGCACTGGCCAGGCGTCTTCGATCGAACTGACGAATGGCGTCATCACGGCGCGCTCGTCTGGCGATACCGCCATAGCGGTCTACAACACGTCGGGCGATATCAGCCTGAAGGGCACGACCGCCATCACGGCCACAGCCGCGGCCCCTGGTCAAAACGTCTACTCGCTGTATGTGAAGGGGGACACGCCGAACACCATCACGGTGGACAGGGCCTCGACCATGGAAGGCGATATAGAGGCGGCGACCGGCAGCGCCACCGTGCGCGCAACCATCCAGGATGGCGGCAACCTGCGGGGCTGGGCACGCAGCCTTGGTGATCTTGAGCTGTCTTTCGGCAAAAATGCCGTATGGGAAGTGGTCTCCTCCAACCAGCTCACGAAGGAAAACGACGGCCGGTACGCCGGCAATCTGACGAAGCTCGCCCTGGACGGCTCCCGCGTCTATGTGGGCAGCAGGCAGGGGCAGTGGGACGCCGGGACCGGCTTTGCGGCGGAGCGGCGCGTGCTGTCCCAGACGGACGCGCCCGCCGAACTGAAGATCAGCCATCTTTCCGGGACCGGGAGCTTTTATCTGCGGACGGATATGGATACGGATGTTTCCGACAGTGTCCTGGTGAGCGACTCCCTGTCCGGCACCTATGGCCTGCATGTGAAAGCAAGCGGAGCGGAACCCGTCGCGGTGCAGACCAAAAGCTATCTGGCCAGGACGGAACAGCGCGTGGGCGCCCCCGCAAGCGCCTTTGCGCTGAAAGGCGGAAAAAACGTCAACGGGCGGGAGATGATCGACATAGGGATCCATAGCTATGCCCTGGAAACGAGCGAACGGAACGACGGCAGGGAATGGTACCTTGCCCGGACGGAAGGGTTTTCCCCTACAGGCGAGATGGCCCTGGGGCTTTCGGGCATGACCTCGGCCTATGCCATGCACCTGGGCCAGCTCTCCGATCTGCGCGAGCGCCTGGGGGAGATCCGTTACGGTAACGGCACGGACGGCCTGTGGATACGCGGCTTTACCGAGGAGAACCGCCTTTCCGGCCTGGGCGGCACGGATTTCAGCCAGAATTTTTACGGCACGTCCTTCGGTTACGACCGTCTTCTGGAGCAGGATGAAAACAACAAATGGCTGCTGGGCCTGCGTGGCCAGATCAGCAAAGCCCACCAGCGCATCGACGGCCTGCATGGCGGTTCCGGCGAAAACCGCTCCTACGGCATCGCGGCCTACGCCACCTGGCAGCATGCCGACGGCTGGTACGCGGACACCGTGCTGAGCTGGGACTGGTACGACCAGAGCCTCAGGACCCGCATGCTGGACGGCACGCCGGTCCACGGCTCCTACCATACCTATGCGGGGGGCATCAGCCAGGAAGTGGGACGCATGTTCCGTTTTGATAACGGCCTGTTCATCGAGCCGCAGCTGCAGCTTTCCTGGTACTGGATAAAGGGCATGGATTTCACCACCAGCAACGGCATGGACGTGGATCAGGACGATGCCTGCGCCCTTACCGGCCGCGCCGGTCTGGTGGTGGGCAAAAAGTGGGAGCTGGACGACAACCGCTACTTCCAGCCCTACCTCAAGGCCGGTGTCAACCACGAGTTCATGAGCGACCAGAAAGTCACGGTCAACGGCATCAGGTTCACCAATGACGTGCGCGGCACGCGCGGCTATTACGGCGCGGGCTTTGACCTGCAATTCGCAAGCAATGCCCGGATCTATGCCGAATTCGAGCGCGAAGACGGCCGCAAGGCCTCCACCCCCTGGAGCGTGAGCGCAGGCGTGCGGGTGGAGTTCTAGTTCCCGTGACACGGGGAGGGGCCGGCCCCGGGGCGCTGCCGCCCGGGGGCATGGTCTCAGGCCCCGTACCGGCCCCCGGGGCTGCCCGGGGGCTCCCGCCCGGCCCGGGAGCGGATCTCGCCCCAGCCTGCTGGCTGCCCCGGAAGCGCCCCTCCGGCCTCCGTTGGGGAGCGGAGCGGCCTAAAGGCGAAAGCCGGCATCAGGTCCGCGCAACGCCGCTGGCGCCGCCGCAGGCATCCCCTTTTGAAGAGGCAAAACAACAAGGCACGTGCAGTGATGCAGGTGCCTTGTTCCGTATCTTTCCATGATGATGCAACGTTCTTTGCAGCTGTCTCGCTAGATAAACTCCACCATCCAGGATCGTTTTTACTATTCCTGGTTACTTCTGCTGTTATTCATCCGCACACACAAGGAAGCAAGGGCCTGTGTGCCGTCCTCTGTCAGCACAGGGCCGATATCCTTATAATCCAGAGAAGACGTAACCTTATAAAAAGTAACAGCCTTGCTTAGTGTCGTCGTCATGTAGTCATGGCAGCGCTTGCCGTACTTATCTATCTTCAAGCGCAACCTATCCAAGGTATTTTCCCTGGAATTCCCGCTTGCCGCCACAAGACAGGTAAACACAGCACAGGTCAGCGGCCCGCCCTTCCCTGTTCCTAAAACACTGATCAACCCCGCAAGTCTGTCAGCGTCATGTTTGAAACCCTCTGCGGTCCACATTTTTTTGAACTCCAGGGCATATTGGATTTTCCCTGCCTGGCTGTAAAAAGAAAGATCCAGTCTGTTCTGGTCTTTTTTGGCCTTGGAGCGCGGGCCTTTGGGGAATTTGCCACCATCATCATATAACTCCCCAAAGGGGACTTCCAGAAAAGCATAGGCGGGCCTGTCCTCCTGCTCCATGATGAAACGTGCGACATTCCCCACCATAAAATTCTCCACACCGTATGCGGTGAGCCACCACCCCCCAGTCCACCCCATATAAAGATCATTCGTCTTTTTGATGCCAAGATGAATATTTTTGATGAGCGTACTCTGGTTCATATCAACCTCCAGCAAGGACGTATATCAAATTTTATATAAGCATATCACCGACATAAGAGCAATACAATACATTTTTTATGAATCTCAAGATGTCTGCCGCCGTGCCTTACCTGCCTTTCCTCAAGCCTGTTCACCTTTAACATATATGATGAATCTACATTTCTACATGTAATATCAACAAGTTATATCATCTTTCTTCTTTTCCCTTGCCACGGTTTTGCGCAGTCTTTATACTCCGGCCATCGAATAATCCGTATGTACCACTCACGGAATTCCCCTCTATGCTCCTTGCCGCCACCGTTGCCGAAAAAGACAACTTTATCCGGGCCATAGACGACAAGCTCACCGGCGTGTTCAAGCCGCTTTACCAAACGGCTGGGCGCCGCCCTGGTCAAAAATCTCCAGCATCGTGGAAAAGATAAACCAGCGCTTCGGCACGCAGTTCACCGCCGGGGACCAGGTGGAGAATTTCCGGGCCCTGCAAAAGCATGTGCTTGCCAGCGATGCGCGCATCGTGGGCCTTGCCGACAAGGACAACCGCGCCACCTGGGATATGGTCTACGACACGGCCTTCATGGCGGGCGCCGGAGAGACAGCCATGCACAGCGCGGCCTTCCTTGACCTGATCCGCAACCCGGATACCCTGGCCTTCATCCGTACCCTGCTCAAGGAAAGCATCTGGCAGGAGGCGCTGGAAAAAAGGCGGGAGAAGGAAAAATGCCTTTGATGGGAGGTGATTTTTCTGTCATTTCACAAAAGCCCCTGCAACGCTCACCATGCGTCATGGAACGTCAAGGCAGGAGAGTCGCCTGCCTCCGCACACAGGCCGCTCCCCTTCCCCTCCCATTTTCCCCTCGTCGTCTCCGCCAGCCGCGCCACGGACATCCCCGCCTTCCACGGGGAATGGTTCATGGCCCGGCTGCGGGCGGGCTTTTGCCGTAAGCGCAATCCCTTCAACAGCCGGCAGGAGAGCCTCATCTCCTTTGCCCGCACGCGTGTCTTCGTCTTCTGGAGCAAGCACCCCGCGCCCTTCCTGCCGCATCTGGCGGAGATCGCGGCCACAGGGCGGCAATTCTACTTCCAGTACACCCTCAACGCCTATGAGGCCGAGGGGCTGGAGCCCGGCCTGCCCTCCCTGTGCCGCCGCCTGGAGACGTTCAAGCGGCTGGCGGACACCATCGGCCCGCAGCGGGTCATCTGGCGTTACGATCCCCTCATCGTGGGCGGCCGCCTGGGTACGGATGCCCTGCTGGAACGTATCGACCGGCTGGGGCGGGAGCTTTCCCCCTATACGGAAAAACTCGTCTTCAGCTTCGTGGACATGTACCGCAAGACCGCCGCTGCCCTGCACAGGCTCGATCCGGCCTGCCGCGCGCCCACAGTGGACGAGATGCGGGAGCTGGCCCGGGGCATCGCTGCCCTGAACACCGGCTGGCCGCACCGGCTGGAGCTGGCCACCTGCGCCGAAGGCATCGACCTGGGTGCCCTGGGCATCCATAAAAACAAATGTATCGATGATGCCCTCATCCGCCGCCTGTGCCCGCAGGATGCGCTGGTGCAGACGGAACTCACGCCCCGCCGGCAGCTCTCCCTGCTGCCCGGCAGGGAGGCGGCCGTCACCGCTCCCAGGGATGTGGGCCAGCGCACGGCCTGCGGCTGCATCCCCAGCAAGGACATCGGCGCGTACGACAGCTGCCCCCACTTCTGCGTCTATTGCTACGCCAACCGTTCGGAACAGGCGGTGCGCGCCAACCTGCAACGCTGCCGCCATGCGGGCGGGGAACGGGAATGCCTGCTGCCCTAGGCGGCATGCGCTGCGGGGCCGGGGGCATCCACCTGCCGTCAACAAGTTTCATGGCATATTTGTTTAGTACAAACTAAAAAATATTTTCTCCCCATCCCTTGCCGTGTTCGGAAAGAGCATTTGAAATTTTTTGCCCCCTGGCCTACACATCATCACAGACCACCAAGCAAAGGAATGCCCATGCCAACGAACCGTCCCCCTGATGCCGCAGCACGCGGCAAAGGCCGCCCGCGCGCCTTCGACCGCGATCTGGCCCTGCACCGGGCGCTGGAGGTCTTCTGGCGGCAGGGCTACGCCCCGGCCTCGGTGGCATCCCTGTGCAAGGCCATGAAGATCAATCCGCCCAGCCTGTACGCCACCTTCGGCAACAAGGCCACGCTCTTCCTGGAGGCCCTGCGCCATTACGAGCAGACCTACTGGGATGCCCCGGCCCGGCGCTTTCTGGCCGCCCCCGACATCTATGCGGCGGTCGGGGATTTTTTCCAGGAAGCCGCGCAGATACTGCTTTCGCCGGAAACGCCCTGCGGCTGCATGGTGGTCCTGGCGGCCGTCAACATCGCGGCGGACGAAAAAGAGATCATCGAGACCGTCCGCCAGCTCCGGCTGGCCACCAAGCAGATGTTCGCCCAAAGGCTCCGCCGGGCCATACAGGACAGGCAGATCCCCCCGGATACCGATGTCCCGGCCCTGGCCGGTGCCCTGAACACCCTGCTCGAAGGCCTGTCCCTGCAGGCCCGGGACGGGCTCTTCCAGTCCGAGCTCAAAGCCATCGCGGCCCACGCCGTCCGCATGCTGCCCCCGCGCCTCCCGCAGGCCGGCTAGGCCGCTCCCTCCCCCTGCGCTCCCGCGCTGTCCGCCCTCCTTTGCGCTTCATGCGTTTTCCTGACGCGCCATCCGCGCGCATACGGCGTCACCAAGGTGTTGACATTTTCTTAACAATTATTACAAAAATATCCATGCGGACACGGTCAAAGACCGTCCATCCGCCTGAAGAAGAGGAAACAGACCGGCCCTTCCCCCGCAGCCCCCTGGCGACGACACCGCCCCGGGAAGGCTGCAGGAGACACGGTCCGGCCTGTCCCGGCAGGATGCGCGCAGCACCCGGCCTCCAGCACAATCACCGTGCCGCGTATGACGGCACAGGAGGAACCATCATGAGCAAGAAGATCCTCATCCTCAACGGCAGTCCCCGCAGCAAGGGCAATACGGCCATGCTGTGCGATGCTTTCAGCGCCGGGGCCCGGAGCGCGGGCCATCAGGTGACCCGCTTCGACCTGCACAAGCTGGACATCCACGGCTGTCTGGGCTGTGTGAAGGGCGGCAAGGACCCCGCAAGCCCCTGCGTGCAGAAGGACGACATGGGGCTCATCTATCCCGTCTACCGGGAGGCCGACCTCGTCGTGCTGGCATCGCCCATGTACTACTGGGGGTTTTCCGGCCAGCTGAAAACGGCCTTCGACCGCCTTTTCGCCGTGGCCGAATGCTTCCCCGGCTATGCCAATCCGCACAAAGAGTGCGCGCTCGTCATGGCGGCCGAGGGTGACAGCGCGGACAACTGGAAGCCCGTGCTGGACTATTACCACGCGCTCCTGGGCTTCCTCGGCTGGAAGGACCGCGGGCAGGTCCTGGCCGGGGGCGTGTTCGAAGCCGGTGCCGTGGCCGGGCAGCCTGTTCTGGACCAGGCGTTCCGCTTCGGCGCCTCGCTGTAGGCCTGTCCCAGGCATGTCTCGTTTTTTCCGTGACGCCGTACCCGCTGCGGCGTCACGGCTCTTTATACGGCCCTGCGCTCCCCCGCGTGTTTGCGCCAGGCAAGATGCCCCTCCGCAAGCGTCTCCGGCCTATGGCGGAAGGCATCCTCCCCCCCCCTTGCGCAGCACGCCGATTTTCTGCATTCTGGTCACGTTTTGCCCGACCTTTCTGACTGCTGTTCAGCAGGATGCCCCCATGAAAACGATTCGCTGGAACATGAGCCCCGCAGAGATCGAGCAGGAGAGCTTCCGCCGCATCGAGGCCGAATGCGACCTGCACCATACCCTGTCCGCCCCGCACTGGCGCGTGGCACGCCGCCTTATCCACACCACGGCGGACATGCACATCGCGGATACCCTTGTCTTCCGTCATGATCCGGTGGCTGCCGGACTGGCCGCCCTGCGCCGCAAGGCCCCCATCTTCTGCGATTCCCGGATGCTGCGCTCCGGCCTGTCCCTGCCCAGGCTGCGCACGCTCCATCCGGGCTACGGCCCTGAAGACCTGCATTGCTACATCACGGATCCCGATGTGGTGGAACGGGCCCGCGCCGAAGGGCATACCCGCGCCCTGTGCAGCGCCGAAAAAGCCCGCCCCCTGCTGGACGGCGGCATCGTGCTCATCGGCAACGCGCCGCTGGCCCTGGCCCGCATCGCCCGCTATATCCTCGAAGAAGGCGTCCGCCCGGCCCTGGTGGTGGGCATGCCCGTGGGCTTCGTCAACGTGGTGGAATCCAAAGAGCTCCTGGCCCGCTGCCCTGTGCCCCAGATCGTGCTGGAAGGCCGTCGCGGCGGCAGCGCCCTGGCCGTCACCACCCTGCACGCCGTCATGGAGAGCGCCTAGACCGTCATGGGCCGCACAAAGCATTCGTCCCTGCGCTGGGGCTATTCCACCGGCGCCTGCGCGGCCGCGCTGGCCGTGGCCTGCTGGCAGTCCCTGCGGACGGGCACGCCACCGGCCGTGGTGCCCGTGCTGTTCGGCGACGGCAGGGAACGTCTCCTGCCCCTGCGTCCGCCCGCTCCGGGCCGCATGGCCGAGATGGTCAAGGACGGCGGCGACGATCCCGACTGCACGCACGGCGCGGTGCTCTTTGCCCGGCTTGCCGCCTGCGCGCCCGCCGATGCCCGGCCGGAGGACCATCGCCTTGACGTGGGGGCGGCCGTGCTCATCCTGCGCGCCGTGGAAGGTATCGGCATCTGTACCCGGCAAGGGCTGGACTGCCCGCCCGGCAAATGGGCCGTTACCGGCGGTCCCCGGCGCCTGCTGGCCAAAAACCTGGCCCGCGCGGGCATGACCGGCGGCTGCTGGCTGCTGGAACTGGGCGTGGAGAACGGCGCGGCACTGGCCCGCCATACCCTCAATCCCCGGCTGGGCGTGGAAGGCGGCATCTCCATCCTGGGCAGTACGGGGCTGGTGCGGCCCTACAGCCACGCCGCCTATGTGGAGACCGTGCGCCTGTGCGTCCGGGCCCGGCAGCGCAGCGGCGGCCGCGGGATGGTCTTCTGCACCGGCGGGCGCACCCAGGCGGGAGCCCGGCGCCGGCTGCCCCGCTGGCCGGAAAGCGCCTTCGTCTGCATCGGGGACTTCATCGCCGACAGTCTGGGCATCGCCGCCCGCCACCGGATGCAGGAGGTGGTCGTGGCCTGCATGGCAGGCAAGCTCTGCAAATATGCCGCGGGCTTCGCCAATACCCACGCCCACCAGGTGGAACAGGACATGGCCCTGCTGCGCCGGCAGGTACGGGCCTGCCTGCCCGGAGAGACCGCCCTGCACGAGGCCCTGCGCCACAGTGCCTCCGTGCGCGAGGCCCTGCTCTCCATCCCCGAAGCCGGGCGCCGGCCTGTGCTGCACGGGCTGGCCCGGGCGGCCCTGGAACATTTTTCCCGCCGGGCTCCCGGCGTTGCCTCCCTGCTCCTGCTGGTCTTCGATTTTGACGGCACCTTCCTGTTCGAGGAACGCCTGCTGCGCGCTCCCGGCACGATGGCGGCCCCCCTGCCGCCCCCGGACGACGGCACGGACGACAGCCCGCAGGACATGTCTCCTGACGGACAGGCCCCGGATATCGGCCTGCGCTATTTCATCGACAGGCCCTGACCGCCCGGCGGCCGGGGTCCTTACCCCTCCCTGTGAGTTTGCCCATGAACATGCCCATTGTGGAAATCGTCGGCGCCGGTCCCGGTGCGGAAGACCTCATCACCGTGCGCGGCCTGCGGGCCCTGCAGCAAGCCGATCTGGTGGTCCATGCCGGGTCGCTGGTGGCCCCGGCCCTGCTGCGCCACTGCCGCCCGGACTGCCTTTGCCGGGACAGCGCCTCCATGGATCTGGCGGAACAGGTGGCCGTCATGAGCGAGGCCGCGCTGGCGGGCAAGCGCGTGGTGCGCCTGCACACCGGCGATCCCGCCCTCTACGGCGCCATCGACGAGCAGATCCGGGCACTGGCCGAGCGGGGCATCACCGTCCGCATCACCCCCGGCGTGAGCAGCGTGTTCGCCGCGGCCGCCGCCCTGGGCTGCGAGCTGACCGGCCCGGAAACGGCCCAGAGCGTGGTCCTGACCCGTACGCCCGGCCGCACGCCCATGCCCGCGGGCGAGCAGGCCGCCGCCTTTGCCCGCACAGGGGCCACGCTGGTCTTTTTCCTCAGCACGGGCAAGGTGGCCGGTCTGATGGCGGAATTGCAGGATGCGGGCGGTCTTGCGCCGGATACGCCCGCCGCGGCCGTCTATCGTGCCTCCTGGCCTGACGAGCAGGTCGTGCGCGGCACGGTGGCCGATCTGGCCCGCAAGGTGGACGAGGCGGGCTTCCGGCGGCAGGCCCTTATCCTGGTGGGCCGGGCCCTGGCCGCCCCGAAAGCCGTCTCGCGCCTGTACGACGGCGCTTTTTCCCACGGCTACCGCAACAACCTGCCCGACGAGGCCTTCCACGGCACCTGCGCCCTGTACGCCGCCAGCCCGGCGGGACTGGCCCAGGCGCGCACGCTGGCCGCCGCGCTGCCCCAGGGCGGCGCCCCCGCTCCCGTGATCTTCGCCTCCTGCCCGGCCGATGACCGGCAGCCCGCCCCCCAGCCTGTGGCCGGCATGGCCGCTGCCCTGGCCGGAGCCCTGCCCCGCTTCGATGCGCACATCATCCTGGGCACGCCCCGGCAGGTCCTGCCCCTGCTGCCTGCCGCCGCCGGGGACGCTGTCGTCATCTGCTGCGCCGAGAGCGGCCGCCATGCCGTCTGCCTGCTGGACGGCCCGCATCATGCCGGGGACCGGCTGACCCGGCGTGTGGCCCGCATCACCGGCGGGCTGGCCATCACCGGCCCGGCGGAAGCGGAGCATGCAAGCGGCACGCCTGATGCGGCCTCTCCGGCAGCTGCCACGGCGCCAGCAGCCCCTTCGCCCCGGCGCGGCGAGGTGCTGGTGGTAGGCCTGGGCTCCGGCGATCCCGCCCAGCTCACGCCCGAAGTGGACGCGGCCCTGCGCCGCTGCGACACCGTGGCCGGATACAGCAGATATGTGGATTTCATCCGCGACCGCATCCGCGGCAAACGGCTCATCGAGACCGGCATGAAGGGCGAGGTGGAACGCTGCCGCGACGCCCTGGCCGCTGCCGCTGCCGGGGCCACGGTCTGCATGGTCTGCTCCGGTGACCCGGGCATCCTGGCCATGGCCGGGCTGCTGTTCGAGCTGCGCGCCCGCGAGCAGGCCTTCAGCGCCCTGCCCATCCGGGTGCTGCCCGGCATCACGGCGGCCAGCACGGCCGCCGCCGCGCTGGGGGCCCCCCTGCAGAACGGTTTTTCGCTGGTCAGCCTTTCCGACCTGCTGGTGCCCGCTGACGAGGTGCGCCGCAACCTGCGGGCCGTGGCGCAGTCGGCCCTGCCCGTGACCCTTTACAATCCTGCCGGGCGCAAGCGCCGCCGGCTGCTGGCCGAGGCCCTGGAGATCTTCCGCGAAGCGCGTGGTGGCGACATCCTCTGCGCCTTCGTGCGCCATGCCGGCCGCCCGGAAGAGACGCGCTGGATCGGCCGTCTGGCCGACCTGCCCGCCGATGACGTGGACATGTCCACGCTGGTGCTCATCGGCAGCGCACGCACGGTCACGGATCAGGGCGCACTGTTCGAGGCCCGCGGCTATGCGGAAAAATATCTGGACAAGGACGCGCCCGCGTCCGCCGCGGACGGTCGCTGATGCGGGACTTCCATGCCTTTTGTCTGGCCGCTCCCCGTTCCGGCGAGGGCAAGACCGCCGTGGCCGTGGCCCTGATGCGGGCCCTTGCCCGCCGGGGCCTTGCCGTGCAGGGCTGCAAATGCGGGCCGGATTACATCGACCCCACCTTCCATGCCCTGGCCACCGGCCGCCCGGCCTGCAATCTGGATACCTGGATGATGGGCGAGGCCGGTGTGCGCGCCCAGTGGCGGGCCGCCGTGCGGGGAGCCGATGCCGCTGTCTGCGAGGGCGTCATGGGCCTGCTGGACGGCCGCTCCCCGGACGATCTTTCCGGCAGCACGCTGGATTGCGCCCGTGTGCTGCATCTGCCCGTGCTGCTGGTGGTCAGCGTGCGGGGCATGGCCGCCTCCCTGACGGCGCTGGTGGAAGGGTTCCGGCAACAGGCCGCACGTCATGGCGTCCGGCTGGCGGGCGTCATCGCCAACAATGCCGGCAGCCCGCGCCATGCGGATATTCTGCGTCAGGCGCTGGAAAAGGCCGGGCTGCCGCCCCTGCTGGGCGCCCTGCCCCGCCACGAGGCCTGCCGTATCCCCGAACGGCAGCTGGGCCTGCTGCCCGCCGCTGAAAGCCATTGCGATACGGCGTGGACGGACCGCCTGGCGGAACTGGCGGAAAACCATATGGATCTGGACCGCCTGCTGGCCCTGACGCGCCGTCCCCGGCCTTCAGCCCCCCCCCTGCCCGCCCCCGGGCAACGGCACCGGCGCCTGGCTGTGGCCCGGGACGAGGCCTTTTGCTTTTATTACCGCGCCAACGAGGACGCCCTGCGCGCCCGCGGCTGGGAACTGGTCCCCTTCTCGCCCCTGCGGGATACGGCCCTGCCGCCGCAGACGGATGCCCTGTATCTGGGCGGCGGCTACCCGGAAGCCTTTGCCGCCCGGCTGTCCGCCAATACGGCCATGCGCACCGCCATCAGGGATTTCGCTGCCGCTGGCGGCGAGATCTACGCCGAGTGCGGCGGCTACATGTATCTGTGTTCCGGTCTGGAGGCCGCCGCCGAAGGTCACGGTCTGGACGGCGAGCGCCGTGTCTGGCCCATGTGCGGCGTGCTGGAGGCCACGGCCCGCATGGGGCGGGGCCTGCGCTCGCTGGGCTACCGCGATGTCCGCTTCACGGGGGGCGCGCCCCTGGGCCTGCCCCTGGAGACCTGCCGGGGCCACGAGTTCCACTGGTCGCACATCGAGCCGCACCGGCCTTACGCCCCCCTCTATGACGTCACGGACCGTACGGGCACCCGCCCCGAAGGGGTGCATCACGGCAATGTGCGGGCGGGCTATGTGCATCTTTACTGGGGCGGCCTGGCCGATGCGGCCGCTGACGGGAAGACGGAGGCGGCCCCTGCCGCTCCGGCCCCCCCCAGGACCGCCGGACAGGTCATCCTGCTCAACGGCCCCTCCAGCGCGGGCAAGAGCACCCTGGCCCGCGCCCTGCAGGAAAAGCTGCTGGCCGACCACGGCCGTCACAGCATCATCCTGTCCATGGACGACCTGCTGCGGGCCTGCCCCGGCCGTCCGGGGGCCCTGCTGCAGGGGCTGGCCGCCACGGGCCTGCCCCTGACCGCCATCCTGCACGCGGCCACGGCCGAGGCCGCGCACGCCGGGGCATGGGTCATCGTGGACCATGTGCTGGGTGAGCGCCCGGACTGGATAGCCGACCTGTGGCAGCGCCTGCGGGGCATCCCCGTCCTGCCCGTACAGGTCTGCTGCGAGCTGGCCGAACTGGAGCGCCGGGAAAAAAGCCGTACCGACCGCGCGCCGGACTGGCCCCATGCCGCCCGGCAGGCGCGGGACATCCACACGCCCCTGCCCGGTGAGCTGCGTGTGGATACCAGCCGCACCAGCCCGGAACACTGCGCGGCCCGCATCCTTTCCGTCCTTGCCCTTCACGGCAAGGCCATGCCCTCACCGACCCTTGAGGAGGATCCCCATGAAGCCTGAGGCACACGGCGGCGACCGGCTGCGCATGGCCGCACTGGCCGGGCGCGCCCCTGACAGCCTGCTGGATTTCAGCGTCAACGTCCGTCCCGAAGGCGCGCCGGAATTCCTGCGTCTGGCCCTGTGCCGCGCCCTGGACCAGATCTCGGCCTATCCTTCCCCCCATGCGGAAGAGGCCACGGAGGCCGCCGCCCGCGTCTACGGCCTGCCCGCGGACTGTTTCGTATTCGGCAACGGCAGCAATGAACTCATCCACCTGCTGGCCCGTGTCCTCAAGGAGGAGGGCATCCCCTGCGCTGACGTGATCGAACCGGCCTTCAGCGAATACGCCCTGGCCTGCGGCCTGGCCGGGCTGGAGGTACGCCATCTGGACGGCGGCGTGCGCCGTGACGGGGACAGTGACGAGGCCATGCTCCGGCGGCTGCTCTCCCTGCTGGCGGACGTCCCGGCCCGGGCTGCCGTCTGGCTGGCCAATCCGGGCAATCCTTCCGGCTCTTTTCTGCCGCCCGCTGCCTGCCGCCGTCTGCTGGAGGCCCGCCCCGACCTGCTCTGGATCATCGACGAAGCCTTTGCCGCCTATGCGGGCCCCGACGACGTTTCTTCCCTCATCCCGCAGCTGCCGGACAATGCCGTGCTGCTGCGCTCCCTGACCAAGTTCCATGCCGTGCCCGGCGTGCGCCTGGGCTACTTGGTCACGCGGGCGGAACGGGCACGGCGATGGCGCGGACGGCTGCCCGCCTGGAGCGTCAACGCCTTCGCCCTGGCCGCCGCACAGGCCGTTCTGGCGGACACCTCGGACTTTGCCGAACGGACACGGGACGAGAACCGCCGCCGTCGCGAACATTTGTGCGCCTGCCTGCGCGGCGTGCCCGGCATCACGGTCTTCCCCTCGCTGGCCAACTATGTGCTGTTCCGCTGTGCACAGGCCCCGGCGGACCTGTATGCCCGCCTGCTGCGGGAATACGGCATCGCCGTGCGCGACTGCTCCAATTATCGCGGCCTGGAGGACGGCAGCTGGTTCCGGGCCGCCGTACGGCTGGAAGAAGACCACCAGCGGCTGGCCGATGCCCTGCGCGGCATCCTGCATCCCGCCGCGCCCGTGCCGCCGCACCCGCGCCCCCGCTGCCCTGCCCTCATGCTGCAGGGCACGTCCTCCGATGCGGGCAAGAGCATCCTGGCCGCCGCCTTTTGCCGCATCCTGCGGCAGGACGGCTTTGACGTGGCCCCGTTCAAGGCCCAGAACATGTCCCTCAATTCCGGGGTGACCGCCCTGGGCGAAGAGATGGGGCGCGCCCAGATCGTCCAGGCCCAGGCGGCCCGCATCGATCCCGAGGCCCTCATGAACCCCGTGCTGCTCAAACCGCATTCGGAGACCGGATCACAGGTCATCGTGCTGGGCAAACCGGCGGGGCACATGCAGGCCCGCGAATACTTCCGCTACAAGGCCGGGCTCTGGCAGACCGTGCGCGATGCCTATGACACGCTGGCCCGACGGCATGAGGTCATGGTCCTGGAAGGGGCAGGCAGCCCCGGCGAGGTGAACCTCAAACAGCACGACATCGTCAACATGCGCATGGCCGCCCATGCGCGGGCCTCGGTGCTGCTGGTGGGCGATATCGACCGCGGCGGGGTCTATGCCTCGCTGCTGGGCACCTGGATGACCCTGGAACAGCAGGAGCGCTCCCTGCTGGCGGGCTGGCTCGTCAACAAGTTCCGGGGCGACGCCTCCTTCCTGGAACCGGCCCACGCCTATGTGCGGCAGGCCACCGGCATCCCGGTGCTGGGCGTCATCCCCTGGCTGCACGACATCAACATCCCCGACGAGGACATGGCGGGCTTTCCCTGGTCGCAGGCGGCGGACACCACGCCGCCCCCGCCCGGCATCCTCGACATCGCCGTGGTCATGCCCCGGCATGTGTCCAACTTTACGGACATGATGCCTCTCGCCGCCGAGCCGGACGTGCGCCTGCGGGCCGTGCGCCGGGCCGAAGACTGGGGGCAGCCCCATGTGGTCATCCTGCCCGGCACCAAGAGCGTGGCCGCCGACCTGGCCGCGCTGCGGGCCGAAGGCCTGGCCGACCTCATCTGCCGCCATGCGGCCCGGGACGGCTGGCTGCTGGGCATCTGCGGCGGGCTCCAGATGCTGGGACGCGCCATCCTCGACCCGCTGGGGCTGGAGTCAGCCGCGCCTTCCGTGCCCGGCCTCGGGCTCATGGATCTGGAATCCACCTTTGCGGCGGACAAGACGCTGGTCAGCGTGCGCCGGGCGGCCACGCCGCTGCCGGTCATGACCGGCGGCTACGAGATACATCACGGCCAGACCCGGCACGGCCCGTCGGCCCTGCCCCTTTTCGTGCGTGAGGGCGAAGGCGCCCCGGAAGAACGTGTCTGCGGCTATGTGAGCGGCCGCCGCTGGGCCACCTATCTGCACGGCCTGTTCGATGACGACGCCTTCCGCCGTGCCTGGCTGGACCATGTTCGGCGGGATGCTGGCCTGGAGCCGCAGGGCCGCCAGCTGGTGCGCTGCGATCTGGAAGCCTCGCTGGACCGCCTGGCCGACGTGGTGCGCCAGAACGTGGACCTGAAGGCCATCTATCAACGTCTGGGCCTGTAGGGGCGGCGGCGTCCCCGCCGTTGCAGCCCTTGTCGCTGATGCCCTTGAGGCCGTTGATGTCCGGGAAGATGATGCCGATGCCGGCACCCTGCCTGCGCATGTCGCGCTGGAAGGCATTGTTGAAGATGCCGGTCAGCTGGTCATGGCAGCTGCCGTCACGGGATGACCGGGGCGCGGCACACGGATGCCGCCGTCACCGGGAAAGAACGTCAGGGCCACCCGCCTTGCGGATGGCCCTGATCGTGCGCCTCCGGCCGCGCAGCCGGCTGGGAGCCGTGCCCCGAAGGCCCCCGGTTTCCGCTCCGGCCGTTGTCAGGCCAGAAAGGAGACGAAATCCTCCACGGGCAGCGGCGGACTGAGCAGATAGCCCTGGACCACGGGACAGCGCAGCCTGCGCAGGATCTCCAGCTGTTCCCTGGTCTCCACGCCCTCGGCGACGGTACGGATGCCCATGTCCCCCGCGGCCTCGATGACCAGACGCAGCAGACGCTGCCGTTTGTCGCTGTCGCCCAGGTCATCCATCAGGCTTTTGTCCAGCTTGAGCTCATCGAAGCCCAGACGCGCCAGGGTCATGAGATTGGCGTAGGCCACGCCGAAATCGTCGATGGCCACCCGGAACCCCCTGGCCCGGATACTGTCCACAGCCTGCTGAAAGGCATGGTAATCCTCCGTACTGGCCGTTTCCGTGACCTCCACCTGCAACAGTCCGGCCGGGATGCCGTGATCCTGCCTGATCTTCTCCAGCCTGCCGGCCACCTCGGGGAAGGCCAGGGTCGTGCGGGAAAAATTCACGGACAGGGGCACCAGCGTCCTGCCCTCATCCCGCCAGCGGCTCAGGCAGGCGCAGACCTTGCCGAACACATGCAGGTCCACCTGCGGCATGGCATAGAGGGATTCCAGCAGGGGGATGAACTGCATGGGCGGGATGACCTTGCCATCGCTCATCAGGCGCAGCAGGATCTCGCCGCCGACCACGGCCCCGTCCTCCACCCGGAACTGGGGCTGGCAATACAGGATGAAAGCGTCCGAGGCCAGCAGCTCGTCCAGACGGCCGGGCCGGGCCAGCTCAAGGACATCGTCCAGCCCGCTCCGGTAGCGTCCGCTCCGGGGCGAAGAACGGTAAAAATCCCGCTTGGCGGCAAACATCCGGGCATCGGCGGCCACCAGGCCCGCAACCGCGTCCTCCCCGCGACGCACCCAGGCGCAGCCCACGGAAGCGGTAAAGCCCAGTGTCCCGGCGAACAGGGAACGGACCCGTTCCACATCCCTGCGGAATGCCTGCTCGTCACCCTCCTGCCACAGCAGGGCGAACTCGTCACCGCCCATGCGGTAGACGGCCGTATCCGGCAGCAGCTCATGGACGGAACGGCTCACCGCGGTCAGGGCGGCGTCCCCGCCGTTGTAGCCCTTGCCGTCGTTGATGTCCTTGAGGCCGTTGATGTCCAAAAAGATGATGCCGACGTCGGCATCCTGCTTGTGCACGTCGCGCTGGAAGGCATTGCGGTTGAAGACGCCGGTCAGCTGGTCATGGTAGCTGAGGAAATGCAGCTTGCGCAGCAAATCCCGCCGCCACAGGGAGGAACTGAGGAAAAATTTCATGGACGACAGCAGCACCCGGGACGAATCGACACGTCCGGGCTCCAGGTTGTCCACCCCCACGAAACCGCGCAGGGTCTTGCCGTTCCAGAGCGGGAACACCAGCAGGGAATGGATGTCCTGACGTTTGAGCTCGGCGTATTCGTCGGGGCTGGTCAGGCGCAGGCTTTCCGGGTCCGTGATCAGGATGGGCTGATGGGCATGGAAATTGGGCATCCAGCGGTCGATGACCCCCACGGGGACATTGGCCAGGGACTCCTTTTGCGGCACCACGCCCTCACGGCACCATTCAAAGGTATTGCGGACGACATCATCGACGAACTCAAAGATGTAGGCCCTGTCAGCATGCAGATATTCGCCTATGGCGGCCAGCACGTCGTCGATCATGACCGGAAGGTCCGCATCCTGCCGGTACAGCTTGCGGACGCAGTAGTTGATGAAGTTCTGCAGGGAAAGGTTCCTGTCCAGCTGTTCCTGCAGGCGCATATGCTCCGTGATGTCCGTGGCGATCTCTGTCCTGACCTGCCTGCCGTTGAACTCGCAGATGCTGTCGCTCAGTATGAAATGGCGCCTGACGAGCGGGTTGTAGAACTTCCAGACATAGCAGCCGTCCTGGGAAAGCTTGCTGTTGGTGCAGAAAGGACAGGGGGACTGCCGCCCCTGGAGGATCTCGTGGCACTTGCCCCGCAACCCCTGGGGGATGTGGAACTCTTCTGCCAGCGCCCTGTTGTAGTAGAGCAGCTCGTAGGTCTCCATATCGGCGATGTAGACCAGTTCCTGCAGGTTATCCAGAATCTTTTCATGCATGCTCATGAGGCTACCCGGAAGGATGGATGGAATATGCGGGCTCGGCGGCGAACGGCCATAAACGGATTTTGATACCACGGGGCGGATGGGGCGTAAAGAACGGATTTTTATACCACGGGCGGATGAGGCATGAGGAAGGGAAACGCCCTCAGCCGCTGCCGGGAAAAACATCCCTCCCCCGCCCTCTCCTTGAGCAATCCCCGCAAGTCGGATACAAGTCTCCCGTTGCCGCCATCCGGGGCGGCTCCCGGCTGCTGTTCCCTTTTTTCTGCAAGACATACGGGATCCTCCATGTCAAAAGTCGTCATCATCACCACCGGCGGCACCATCGCCATGCAGCATGACAGCCTGACCGGCGCGGCCGTGCCCGCTGTCAGCGGCGCGGACCTCGTCCGGGCCATCCCCGGCCTGGGCAGCGTCTGCGATCTGGAAGTGCGCGAGTTCGACAACCTGCCGAGCCCGGCCATCACCCCCGACCACATGTTCCGCCTGGCGGTCATGGTCCGGCAGTATCTGGCCAGGGACGACGTCAGCGGCGTCGTCATCACCCACGGTACGGACAGTCTGGAAGAAAGCGCCTATTTCCTCGACCTTTCCCTGGAAGGCCACAAGCCTGTCTGTTTCACGGCGGCCATGCGCTCCGGTGACGAACTCAGCCCCGACGGGCCGCGCAACATCCTGGCGGCCGTGCG